>Ga0157380_10001093_pt1 | contig 17458 bp, 13 predicted proteins | sample S35metaG_FD_119757 | JGI IMG/M metagenome (GOLD analysis project Ga0157380, IMG submission 119757) | Switchgrass rhizosphere microbial communities from Kellogg Biological Station, Michigan, USA - S3-5 metaG | ecosystem: Host-associated > Plants > Roots > Rhizosphere > Soil | place: USA... | reverse complement strand
TATACCATTATTAGGTATTGGACAGCGCTGTCATATAGCGAATGCTATCATTGATAAAAACTGCCGCATTGGGGACGATGTGAGAATTGTTGGAGGTAAACATTTAGAAGATTCAGACAATAAGCTATTTACTATAAAAGAGGGAATTATTGTAGTAAAAAAAGGAGCGATCTTCCCGAATGGGTTTAGCGTATAAACCAATATAAATCCATCATTGCAAATCAGTTGCTAGGAATTGCTCTTAGTAATGAGTTTAATTTTTCAAATCATAAAATTCAAAAGCATATTCCTGCCGTAATTATTTGTATTCTTCAATACATTGTTGATCGATTCGATCATTGCTTTATAATTTACTTTTTTGCCCTTAGTAGCAGGGGAAAAATTTATATTGACAGAATTAACTTCTACTTTGGTAGCAAACCATGTAGTGTGCAGGCGAGGAACTCCCATACCCAGAATCATACCTGGTAATCCGTTAATACTTTCAGGTCCTCCCGGAATTAATATTTCATCCGTATAAAATGCAAATACCGCTATTGTATCGTGTATAATACCGACAGCTTTTCGGCACTCAAAGCCTGCAATTATTCTTGTGTCAGCAGTAATTTTCCAATCAATTTTTGGAAGGCTGTCGTCTACTAAGAAAGTTTCTTCAAAAACGGGTTTTTGAGTAATTGATTTATTGGTGTGATAGTCTGTATATACAATGTTTTGATTTGCCATTGGCCGCCAGGCCCTTGGATCGAAAGGTAATTCTCTACCCGGTTTAAAAATTGACTTGGTTGTATCACCAATAAAATCAAAATAGGCGAGACTACTTTGCGGTAACTGGTCTTTTATCCTGTCATACCACTCAGGCACCAACTCCTTATATAGCTGCCTGACATAAATGGTCTTCTCAAATTCAATTTTGATCTGCGGATGAAAGATAGTTTGTGCCTGGCTAACGAGACATGCAAAAAACAATACAACCATTATATTTATTTTCTTCATGATTATTTTCCTCCTGGATTTTTATTAAAAGTCCATTCAAGTTTTATTAAAAAATAGCGGGCTACACGCAAATAACGATCGTCCGTGATAAAATTGCTGCTAATATTTCTACTATATCCCCTGTTCTGGTTAAGAATGTCATTGGCAACTAAAATAATTTTACCTGATTTGTCCTTAAGCACCTTCTTTGATAAATTTCCGTTCCACTGGATAATATTGGTATTTTGATCAAACCCTGCAATTGCTTGTCTCAAGTCAACGTTTACATCTGTACTTAATTCAATTTTTCCGGGCAATAATATATAGCCATCAGCCCGGCCACCATAAGTGAAGTAATTGGAATTCGTGTTTTTTTGTAATGACGAAACAGAGGTGTTGTATCCTATTTTGGGGCTTACGTTAAAACGAAATTTGTCTGTTTCTTCATAACCTAACCCTAGGTACACTTCTATTGTAGAGTAATTATTTATTGACTTGTCTGCATCCTTAAAATCAGCACTCTTCGTATTAATGAAACTAATATTTTTTCCACCATACATTTGTAATTGTATCGACTTTCTCCATGTTTTATTGCCCTGTCCCTGCGACCATTGTGTCCAAAAGTTCCAGTTTGAAACTCCGTCTGTATTTACAGGCAGGTAAGTTCTTTTTCCTGTTGTCGTATCAATGAAACTATAATTAGTAATAGCATTGTTTGTAACGCTATAGTTTCCATTCATAAAAATATTTCTTGCTTTAAGCACTTTATAGTCGCCAAAGAACAACCCTATGTTGTGATTGAACCCAACGTCAAGAGCAGGATTACCAAGCACAATATTCAGGGGATCATTGTTATCTTGTATTGGTTGTAATTGATCTATACGCGGCTGTCGGGTAGTGCCACGATAACTTAAATTGAAATTTGTTTGTTGTTTAAAATTATAACCGAATTGAACCTGTGGCGTTAGGTTAAGGAAGTTATATTCGGTTCGGTTATCAAACTCCAGGTTATGCAGCTTTAGCTTTACTGCCGCAATACCGGAACCAAAGGCAAGTCGCGTTTTTTTGTCTAAATACCGAAAAATAGCTGTCCCGCTATTAGAGTTCGCTACTAATTCGAAATTATTGCTGAAAGCAGGATTCAAACTTTCATATTTGCCATTGTTGGATTTTTCGAATGTGTTCTTGTTAGAAATGGAATTATTATTATTGAAAGAATAATCAAGAACCATGTTCCATTTTAAAGATAGTGGTTCGCTAAAAGTGAGTTTAGAGCCAAATGATTTTGAAGAGCCATCGAATTTTTTAAATTGGTCCGTCAGGCTCGTAGAATCAATATTGCCACCCTTGTAAAAATCGGTTTTGGCGTACAACATTCCTGTGTTGTCATCCTCAATCACACTGTAACGCAAAGTCATTAAAAACAACCTGTTCTTCTTTTTGAACTGTTGCCGATATAACAATTGATTATCCAATTGTTTGCGTTCGGTTTCATTTTCTTTTTCCTGTGCGCTTTTGTTAAGAAATTGCTCAAGTTCATTCTGTGAAGCGGTTAAAGTATTGCTGAATGATTGCGTTGTTTTATGCGTACCTGCGGATGTAACTCTTATTGATGCAAGGGAATCGATCTTCCATTCATATCTTCCATTGAGAGCATGTTGCTGATTAAGCGCATTAGAGACTACTTTTCGATCATTAAACAGCGAACCACTTGTCAAAATGGTTTGCGTTAAGGTTGAACTGACATTTTCAGTTGCTAACCTGTTATAACGATAAGAGGTATTCAGGCTATGCTTGTCTTCATTCCATTTATTAATGAATAAACCGCCTGCCGTGTGCGAATTGGGAAGCCCTCTTAAATTTCCATCACTAAATTCGTCGCTCGATCCAAAGCTGAAATAGTAGCCACTTATTTCATCATACTCCATATCATTTTCTATACCTAATTGTCTTCTATCTTCCCAATTTAAACTGCCTGTGCTTATTGTGCTTTTTGAACCATATACCGAAAGTTTCTTTTTACCAACAAACCTGTTATAAAGACCTTTGGCATCATGATATTTCTGAAAATCGGAGCCTGCAAAAAAACGTCCAAATCCTCCTTTTTTCTGATCTTCTTTTAATTTGATATTAACTGTTTTCCCGGCATTAGAATTCACCATCCCCGTAATTTGCTGTTGTTCCGTTTTTGTATCAAACACCTGCACTTTATCTACAGCTTTCGCTCCAATATTTTTCGTAGCCATAGTAGGATCATCGCCAAAAAACTCTTCTCCGTCAACTAATACTTTACCGACTCTTTGTCCCTGTGCAGTAATATTCCCCTTGCTATCTACCTGGAAACCCGGGAGTACTTTCAACAAGTCTTCAACCGTAGCTCCTTCTTTTACAACAAAACTATCTGCGGCAAATTCCGTCGTATCGCCTTTAATGCGTATCGCTTGCCCACCCCGAACAATTACTTCTTCCAATAGTTTTGCTTTTTGTGTTAAAGCAATCATTCCAAGATCGACAACCGGCTGGTCTTTTATTTCTATATCATCAACATAATCTGCAAATTTGGGAAAGGTGATAAGCATTTTGTATTTACCCTTTGATACATTGCCAATGGTAAATTCGCCACTTGCATTGGACCTTGAAAATTTGAAAAGTGTGGAATCACTCTGCCGAATTAATGAGACCACGGCATTGGAAAGATTTTTTTTCTCCAGCGTATCCAATACTTTGCCTTTAACAATAGTGCTTTGTGCCAATGCCGAAAGTGAGGCAGTAATGAACACAAGGATGGTGAGCAGCTTTCTCATTGCAGGGTTTTAGTTGATTAAGGTAATAGAGCAGGAGAAAATTTAGTTTCAAACAAACTGCGGGCTATGCTAACTTTATAAAGACTTGAGTATTTGAGCGAAACCGGAACAAAATAACATGACAAACAAATCAAACCCACAAACCAAAAGTGAAAGTATTACTAAAAATGGCAATATTAATGATCCTGTCATTCGGTACGAGGATCAAAATTTTGTAGATACTTCAAAGCCTGTTTGGAATTACTCAATGCTTTACGATGATGATGTATCTACCTTTCAACAAGGCACTCATTATTCCCTTTATAAAAAGTTCGGGTCAAAAAGAATTACGGTTCTTGAGAAGGAAGGTTACTATTTCTGTGTGTGGGCGCCTAATGCAACAAAGGTTTCTGTAATTGGAAATTTTAACGACTGGATCCCTGAAGCGCATCCGCTGCAACCACGTTGGGATAAAAGCGGTATTTGGGAAGGCTTTATCCCAGACATCAAAAAAGGAGAAATATATAAATATCATATTCACGGCTATAAAGGAATTATCACTGAAAAAGGAGATCCCTTTGCTAATCATTGGGAACATAAACCCAAAACTGCAACCGTAACCTGGGATTTTGATTACAAATGGAAGGATGAGGATTGGATGCGGAGAAGAAAAAAACATAATGCACTTGACGCTCCGTGGAGTGTATATGAAGTGCACCTGGCCAGTTGGATGCGACCTGATCCAAATAATGAAGATGCTTACAATAGTTATGATTACACAGCTGTGCGCCTTGTAGAATATGTAAAAGAAATGGGCTTTACCCATGTGGAGTTTATGCCAGTAATGGAGCATCCATTTGATGGGAGTTGGGGTTACCAGTTAACCGGATATTTCGCTCCAACATCACGCTTTGGCCCACCCGAAGGTTTAATGCATTTGATTGATGAATTGCACAAGGCTGATATTGGTGTGCTGTTGGATTGGGTTCCTTCACATTTTCCTTATGATGCACATGGTCTATATATGTTTGATGGAACGCATACCTATGAATATGCAGATATGCGAAAAGGCTTTCACCCAGACTGGAACAGTTATATTTTCAACTACAAAAGAGGAGAAGTAAAGTCTTTTTTAATCAGTAATGCACGTTTTTGGTTTGACCATTTTCATATTGATGGCATTAGGGTTGATGCTGTTTCTTCAATGCTGAAATTGAATTATTCACGCTCTGAAGGTCAATGGGAGCCAAATGAATTTGGAGGCAATGGAAATTTAGAAGCTATTGCCTTTATAAAAGATTTAAATGAAACTATTTATCGCGATTTCCCGGATGTGCAGACAATAGCTGAAGAAGCAACAGATTGGCCTGGCGTTTCGCAACCCACTTTTGCTGGTGGCCTTGGCTTTGGTATGAAATGGATGATGGGATGGATGCATGATACCTTGGATTATTTTAAAATGGATCCTTTTTTTAGAAAACACTATCAGGATAAATTTTCTTTTAGTATGATGTATTACTATGATGAAAACTTCATGCTTCCGTTAAGCCATGATGAAGTGGTACATGGTAAGTCACCCATGATCTATAAAATGCCTGGTGATGACTGGCAAAAATTTGCCAACCTCAGATCTTTGTATACATACATGTGGACGCATCCAGGTGGTCGTTTACTTTTTATGGGTAACGAGTTTGGACAAACTACAGAATGGAATTATCAATCAGAACTAGATTGGCCTTTGTTAGAGCATAGTTCCCATAAGGGTCTACAACTTTGTGTTAAAGATTTAAATAAACTGCTACGATCGAATCCTGCTCTTTATGAAAACCAGTTTAACATTCACGGATTCCAATGGAGTGATTTGTATCATCGCGATGAGTGTATTATTGTGTATCGCAGAAAAGGAAAAAAAGACGAAGATGATTTGTTGATTATCTTAAACCTGACTCCTGAACCACGACTTGATTGGGAAATCTACCTAACGGAAGGAACGTATACTTCCGAGATATTTAATAGTGATGCAAAAAAATATTGGGGCACTGGAAACGTTTATAACCCGACTATTCGCCAGGAAGTTGTTAACATAGATGAAAAGAAATACAAGATAATTGTGAATATACCCCCACTGGCAGGCATTGTTTTGAAGTAAATATCTACCCGGTATAATTTTCGCTAAATGAAAGCGATTTTCATTTGAATTTATCGCTTAAAATTTTACTTTTGAAAAACCTGCAAACACCAACCAAACTTTATCCTATGCACAAACTAATCCTAATGGCAACTGTACTTAGTATCTCTACGATGCTATTTGCTCAAAGTGACAGCGCCAATTATTTCCTTCAAAAAGGCTTGGACGAAAAAACGAAAGGACGCCTGATGGAGTCCCTAAAACAATTTGAAAAAGCTTACAGTTATAACAAATCGGACGTTAAAGTTGTAACTGAGTTGGCATCAACTTATGTTAATCTTCGACGTTATGGCCAGGCTCGTGAAAAATATCAACAACTGGAACAGATGGGCACTACCTCTGTAGATGTTTACAAACAGATAATGCTGCTGTCTTTTAATATGCGCCTTTTTGAAGATGCTATTAAATATGCCAATGTTCTAAAAAAATTAGATCCTACGGAAAAAGTTAGCTATTACCTGGGTAAGGCTAATTACGAAAGAGAATATTACGGAGACGCCATTAAATTTTTGGACGCTGCTGCTAACGAAGATCCCAATAATGCAGAAATTCCATATCTGATCGCAAAGGCTTATGCCGATATGATGAACTATAAACAAGCCGTTGTTTATTTTCAAAAAGCTATTGCCTTAAAACCCGACCAGGGGTATTGGATATATGAAATGGCCCTGATGTATTACGGCATGCATGATGATAAAAATGCTTTAAAATATATGCTCGAAGCACCCGAAAAGGGAATGAAAAGAGATAATGAATATTTAGAAAATTTAGGCATTGCCTATCTCAATACTGGTAAGCTTAACGAAGGGCTTGCTATATTAAAAGAAATGTTGCAACGTCGCCCGAGTGATGTGAATTTATTAAACATGATTGCAGAGGCTTATTATGATGCAAAAAAATATGACGAAGCAATTGATCATTGGGATCAATTACTGATATTAGACAAAAGCGACGCTTCTGCTTTATATATGATCGGTTTAAGCTACCAGAAAAAAGGAGAGAAGCAAAAAGGAGTGGCACTTTGCGATAAGGCAATCGAAATGGATCCGAGCCTTGCTAAAAACAAACAGAAAATACAGATGCCGGGAATGTAATTTGTCCAACGCTAACTATACTTGAGCCCTTGCATTGCAGGGGCTTTTTACATTCTTTCCGGAACTCTTATGCCAAGTAAACTCATACCATTGGCAATAACAGTTGCTGTCAAATCGCATAATTTTAAGCGAAGATTTTTCTTTTCTTCCGTTTCAGCATTTAGAACAGAATGTTCCGTATAAAAGCTATTATAAGTTTTGGCAATATTGTAAATGTAAACTGCAATTACAGAGGGGTTATATTCATTAGCAGCTTCTTTAACTATTGTTGGATACTGCTCTAACAATAATAGAAGGTTCTTTTCAAGTTTTAATAAATTGCCTGTTGTCAATTGTGCTTCGGTTGCTTGTTCTCTTCTTAAAATTGATTTAATCCTCGCATGCGTATATTGTATAAACGGTCCGGTGAATCCATGAAAATCAATAGATTCCTCAGGATTAAAAACCATTCTTTTTTTTGGGTCTACGCGAAGGATATAAAATTTTAATGCACCTAAGCCAATTATATCGTATAAATTTTTGAGCTCTTCTTCAGTAAAATCTTTCACTTTACCTAATTCCTGGGTATGCTGTGCTGAAATAGTTACCATCTCGTTGAGAATATCATCTGCATCTACAACAGTTCCTTCTCTTGTCTTCATTCTTCCCGAAGGCAATTCCACCAATCCGTAGCTTAAATGAAATATTCCATCAGCATAAGGCATGTCCATTTTTTTTAGGATAAGCTTTAGCACTTTCATGTGATAATTCTGTTCATCGGCTATCACGTAAATACTTTGATCATATGGATAGTCTTCATATTTCTGCTGCGCTAATCCAAGATCTTGTGTTATGTAGACGGAGGTGCCATCTTTTCTTAATAATAATTTTTCATCTAACCCTTCATCTGTTAAGTCAATCCAAACACTGCCATCTTCTTTCCGGTAAAGCACTCCCTTTTCTAATCCCATTTCTACAAATCTTTTTCCGGGCAAATAAGTTTCGCTTTCATAATACATTTTATCAAAGTCGGCACCAATTCGATTATAAGTTTCGTCAAAACCTTTATATACCCAACCATTCATTTTTTTCCACAGCTCCATAACTTCTGGCTTACCATCTTCCCAATCCACCAACATTTGCTGCGTCTTTTGCATGATGGGGGCGTTTCTTTCTGCTTCCTCCTTTGTTTGGCCTGCTTTTAACAGCGGCTCCATTTGCTTTTTATGCTCTGTTCCAAACCGAACATAATAATCACCAACAAGATGATCGCCTTTTACGCCGGTGCTTTCAGGCGTGACCCCGTTCGCGAAAAGCTCCCATGCTACCATACTTTTGCAAATATGTATACCCCTGTCATTGGCGATACAAGTTTTCATTACGTCGCTTCCTGTTTCCTTTAATATTTGCGATACACTCCATCCTAAAAAAATATTACGTAAATGACCGAGATGCAAAGGCTTATTTGTATTTGGCGAAGCGTATTCCACCATCACTTTTCTTTTCATTCCGGATTGAGGAACTGCTATTTTGACCGACCTGCTGTGTTGCAGGTAGTTAATGAAAAAATTATCTGCTATTGTTAGATTTAAAAATCCCTTGATCACATTAAAACCTGTGAATAAATCGCTTCTTTGTTGAAGCAGCCATGTGCCTATTTCATTTCCCAGCTTTTCAGGTGAAGCGCCGAATTTTTTTACGAAGGAAAATAAAACAACAGTGTAGTCACCTTCAAACTCAGGTTTGGTCTGGTTTACCAAAACATCATCTGCAAATGCGGGAAGCTTAAAAATATCTTCAATTGCCCTGGCCGTAACTTCTTTAATTGTGCCTACTAAATTCATTCTTTCGTATTAATTGCGCCGCAATTTACTTAAACAGTCGCAGGCATTAACTAATTAATAAAAGCAGCTTTCCAAATACGCTTTATTTTCGTTGGCTAAATGAAATTGCTTCATCAAAAGATACGGTCAGGGATTCTCGGATTGGTAGATTTCTTGTATCCTCCCTTTGCGAAGTTTATGTCACTGCAAACTTACCGGTATGCTGCTTGCGGAGGAGGTAATACTGCATTAAATATTTTTCTGTTTTTTATCATCCATAATTTTATCCTGCATAATAAAATTTTGCATATCGGCAGCCTTGCTATCAGTTCTCACATTGCATCTTTCCTATTTGCTTTTTGTATCACTTTTCCAATTGGCTTTTATCTGAGCATGTATGTTGTATTCGAGGGCTCTTACCTGAGAAAAAGAATTCAGTTGGTTAGGTATTTCTCAGTTGCGCTGGCTTGTATCTTTTTAAATTATGTTTTACTTAAACTATTCGTGGATGTATGGGGCTGGTATCCTACGCCGTCCCTTATGCTTACAGCAATTATAGTTATTACGTTTAGTTATTTGTCACAAAAGCATTTTTCTTTTAAAAAAGAAAAACTTGAAATGCATTTAAAATGACCAATTCAATTCGTCTACTCTCAAACTAAGATGGCCTGCACAATTGGTTTGTATATATAGATACTCCTGGAGAGCTTTTACATTAGTAATTTTCAAATCATTTACTTTGCCAGAGCTTTTAATTCCTTTTGCCCATTCTTTATTTATCCATGTGTCGAGCGCTTTGGAGGCAGTATCATAATAGGAGTTCATATTGAAGGTGGTATATTTTTTTAATTCAGTAATAATCTTTTTGTTGAAAAGCCATTTGGCTGTTTTCAATAAAAAATCTTTTGTTACCAGGTCATAATCAAGGTTGGCTACTTCAATTGATTTTGTTTGCTCATTATAAAAAGGCTTGCCGATAAATGACACACTGCCGTTGTGGGAGCCTGAAAAATGAACATTTACAATGAGGTTTCCATCGCTATTTCCTCCCACCCGGCAACTATCAATGATAACATGCTTTTTTAAAATAGCTTCTTTAAAGTCAAAGCGCTTTCCCTTAAGATAACCGTTTGTAACATTTGAAAGCGAATCATAATTTAAAGCTGCATCCAAAAAAATATTGAAACCATTTTTGGTTTGTGCAGATGTTAGGTCAGGGACTAATGAAGTAGTAGGCGCCTGATTTTCAAAATTGATGACAGGAGAAGCTGTTATACCAATACTAATATTAAGAAGATCGTCTTTCGCATAAATATTTTCCATGTGAATTTTTTTGGGATTTAATTTCATAAAACCAAGACCAGGGATACTGAATACTTCATTCAATTTAGTCCACGCTGCTTGCATGTATGGACGGGTATTTACAATTCTAAAAGAATCTTCAATTACTTTTTTTGCAGCATCTAATTCTTCTTTAAGCCCATTTAAAACTTGGGCCGTAACGTCCTGCCCCCAAAAACACATACTGCATTTATCCAGGGCTTGTGGCTCTTTGCGGTTTACAGTTACACGTATTTGATGATTTGGTTGAAAGGAAAATACACTCGAAAAGTTTACCGCTACTTTTCTTTCTCCCTCGTTAAAGCCACAGCTGCATGCCGGCGTCCAGGGCGATAAAGCGGTTCCTTTTACGCAGGCACGGCTGGATCCGATGATTTGATAAAGGCCGGTAAAGGATAAATTCATTGTGGTTCCTGATGTTTTCATGAGCAGTGGAGATCGTCGGAAATGATATTTGTAACGGGTAGCGCAATCTAATTGAATCCAACCTTCAGGATAGCCCGGAGACGTAAAGACAGTGTCTACATTTTTTTCTGCTAATGCGTAAATGGGTTTAAGATTAATCTGAATCGGTATTATAATTTGAGAGAACGGAAGGGAGTCAACATTTATAATTGGCTTTTGAGCTTCGGAAACGTAAGAGCAAAATAAAATCAAGAGCAAAATAATATTTCCAATCTTTAAATAGCATTTCATATTGTTCCTGTCCATTACAACCGATCTGGAAGTGTGCAATTCATCGATCTTATCTTCCGGTCTCAATCTTTTAATATTTGTTTTCATAGTCAAGCTATAAAAATAGAATACTCTATTCAACAAAGAATAGCACCCCATTGTAAGAATATGTGATTATTAGAAGCAGAACTTAAACCATGCCTCGGGTTGATTAAATATTTAGAGAATGCTTTAATAATTAATACAGTTACTAAATGACAATCAATCAGGTTTTTGGCCGAATTAAAAATAAAATCGTGGCTAGCCACGCTTATTATGAAACAGTTTGCATTTTGAACGTACTGATTTTAAGTCATTTCCCTTAACTTTGCCGCCAAATAAAATAAAATCATAAAGCATCTAATTCGGATGCTCTTCAAAAAAAATCAAGATGCCGTTAACAACAGAAAAGAAAGCGGGTATTTTCGCTCAATTTGGTGGTGCTGCAACCAACACTGGTTCTATCGAAGCACAAATAGCTGCAATTACCGAGCGTATGGCTCAAATCGCTTCACATCTTCAAACAAACAAACACGATTTTTCTACTCACCGTGGTTTAATGCATTTGGTAGGTCGTCGCAGACGTTTATTAAATTACCTGCAAAAGCACAATATTCAAGGTTACCGCGAACTGATTGAAAAATTAGGAATCAGGAAATAACCATAACTATTCTATAATCACGTTCCCAACTGAATTCCGGTTGGGAATAGTTGTTTATACATCTTTCTTTTTTACTACTATAAACTCCACATCATGTTGGCACAAAAATTCAGTAAAACCTTCGATATAGGCGATGGAAGGGAAGTGACCATTGAAACCGGCCGCTTAGCCCGCCAGGCCGATGGCTCCGTAACTGTAAAGTCAGGTAATTGCATCATATTAGCTACCGTTTGCGCTACCGAAAAACCAAAGGAAGGACAAGATTTCTTCCCTCTTTCAGTAGACTATATGGAAAAATTTGCTTCTGCCGGCCGTATTCCTGGCTCGTTTTTTAAACGGGAAGCCAGGTTGAACGATTATGAAATTTTAACTTCCAGGTTAATAGATCGTGCATTAAGACCACTTTTCCCTGAAGATTATTTATGTGAAGTGCAAGTGATTGTTACCCTGGTATCGAGCGATGAACAAATCATGCCTGACGCTATGGCTTGCCTTGCAGCATCTGCAGCTTTAGCGGTTTCTACAATTCCTATACAGGAAGTAATTTCTGAGGTTCGTGTTTCGCGAATCAATGGTCAGTTTAAAATAAATCCGACTCGTACCGAAATGGAAACTTCAGACCTTGACTTTATTATTGCCGCTACTGAAAAGAACATTATGATGGTAGAGGGTGAAGCAAAGGAATGTAGTGAAGACGATTTGCTTCAGGCTTTACAACTTGCACACGATGCAATAAGAGTTCAGATAAAAGCCCAACAAGAATTGCGGGAAATGGTGGGTGTTACTGACACACGTGACTATCCAAAACCGGAACAAAATGAGGCTATACGTCAAAGAGTAACAGAGCTCGGTACTCCCAAAATGGAAGTTTTGGCAAGGGCCAATGTGAAAAAGGCGGCCCGTAAAGAACAATATGACGCTATAAAAGACGAAATAATAGAAATCCTTCGCCAGGAGGCTAATTTGCCAGAAGGTGAAGAACTGCCCACTGAAACTCAAAAATTGGTAAAAAACTATTTGTCTGATCTGCAATATCATGTAGTGAGAGACATGATCTTAAACGATAAGATTCGGCTTGACGGAAGAGGCCTCGAAGATGTGCGTCCTTTAGACATGGAAGTAGATGTACTGCCTACGCCGCACGGAGCGGCGTTGTTTACAAGAGGTGAAACTCAATCACTTACAACAGTTACCTTAGGAACACCATTAGATGAATTGTTGATAGAAAGCGCTGGTAAATCAGTCGATTCTAAATTCTATTTGCATTATAACTTTCCGCCGTTTTCAACGGGTGAGGTGAAATTTTTAAGAGGCGCAAGCCGTAGGGAGATCGGTCATGGTAAGTTGGCCGAACGTTCTTTAAAACAAATGATGCCGGCAGGGGACTTTGCTTACACGGTACGTGTAGTGAGTGATATTTTAGAAAGCAACGGTTCCTCATCCATGGCAACTGTTTGTGCCGGCTCGCTGGCTCTTATGGATTCGGGAGTGCCCGTTCCAAAACACGTTGCAGGAGTAGCTATGGGATTAATTTCTAAAGAAGGCAAATTTGCAGTTTTGACTGATATCCTGGGTGATGAAGATCATTTAGGAGATATGGATTTTAAAGTCACTGGAACCCGGGAAGGTATTTGCGGAATACAGATGGATATAAAAGTGGATGGCTTACCAATAGAAGTAATGCGCCAGGCATTAGAGCAAGCACGTCGCGGCCGTCTACATATTTTAGATGCAATGTATAATTGCATTCCGGAAGCAAGAAGTGACGTGAAACCGCATGCACCACGTATGGTTAAACTGTATATTGACCGCGAATTTATTGGAGCTGTCATAGGGCCAGGTGGAAAAATTATCCAGGAAATTCAAAGGGAAACCGGAACTACAATTAATTTGGAAGAAAAAAATAACCAAGGGGAAGTAAGCATATTTGGTACCATAAAAGAAGGAGTGGATAGGGCAGTAGCCTGGGTGAATGGCATTGTGGCAGTACCGGTTGAAGGTGATGAATATGAGGCAATTGTAAAATCAATTATGCCTTATGGTGCTTTTGTAGAATTTTTACCCGGGAAACAGGGATTGCTGCATATATCTGAGGTAAGCTGGAAACGGCTGGAAACTTTAGAAGGAGTTTTGAACGAAGGGGATAAAGTAAAAGTAAAGTTGACAGGCACCGATCCAAAAACAGGAAAATTTAAATTATCAAGAAAAATTTTATTGCCAAAGCCAGAAGGAATGCAAAGCAATGGTAGTGGAGACAGACGAGAAGGTGGACAACGTGACGATAGAAGAGAAGGTCAAAGGTTTGAACCGCGTCGTGATGATAGACGACCGGAAGACCGTCCAAAAATTGAACGTCCACAACCACGTAAAAACATTGAAGGGCAACAACCCCAGGCATCACAGAATGATGCTGCCGAATAAACATTTAATTTAGTTCGAAGGCTGTCTGTTGCAGGCAGCCTTTTTAATTTATGGCATGAATCATATTCAAATTAGCATTGAGGCCAAGGAGGAACAACAAGAAATTTTAATAAGCGAATTGGCAGAATTCGATGCAATAGGATTTGAACAAACCACCTCTCATCTACTGTCATATTTTGAAGAAGAAAATTTTAGAAGTTATGAAATAACTAAGCTTTTGAAAGATTATGTTTTTCATTTTACAACACTACCCAAACAAAACTGGAACGCTGTATGGGAAAGCAATTTTGAACCAGTAGTTGTAGATGATTTTTGTGCCATTCGTGCAGAATTTCATAAGCCCATACAAAATGTGCAGCACGAAATTATTATCACGCCAAAAATGTCGTTTGGTACCGGTCACCACGCAACAACTTATATGATGATACAGCAAATGCGCAATATTAGTTTCATCGATAAAAAAGTATTTGATTTTGGTACTGGAACAGGAATACTTGCAATACTTGCTACTAAGCTGGGCGCCGCTTCAGTTACGGCAATTGATAATGATGAATGGAGTATCAAAAATGCAGAAGAGAATTTTGAAAAAAACAATGTCCATTCTATATGCTTATACCAATCTTCAACGGTATCAGAAAAAAATTTTGATATTATTTTGGCGAATATCAATAGAAGTGTCTTGGAGCAGTATTCATCAACGTTAGTAAATTTACTGTCATCTCAAGGGGTATTACTAGTTAGCGGATTATTAAAAGAAGACGAACCATTTATTGTTGAATTATTTGATGAATTAACGTTATATAACAGTCAACAAAACCAAAACTGGATATCACTTTTATTTACTACTAAGTGAAAATTCTTCGATTCTTTAACATGAAACCTGAGGCTTTTAAATTACTTTTGCTGCTCCTCAAACGAAACAAGATTCTATGAATGAGCTGTTATTAATTGTGTTGGCTTATTTAATAGGAAGCATTCCAACTGCTGTCTGGATTAGTAAACATTTCTTCGATATTGATATTCGTGACTATGGTAGCGGTAATGCTGGTGCTACAAATACTTATAGGGTCTTAGGCTCAAAATGGGGAACGTATGTGATGATTATTGATATGCTTAAGGCAATCGTTGCTGTTAAGCTTGCTTTTTTTCTTCCGGATGCTCATGAATATGAACTTTATTTAATCAACTTACAGATTGGGCTTGGTTTAGCAGCAGTATTAGGCCATGTTTTCCCCATCTGGGCTAACTTTCGGGGTGGTAAAGGTGTTGCTTCTTTATTTGGAATGGTTCTAGGCATTCAACCCAATGTTGCTCTTTGCTGTGTTGGCATATTTATTCTGGTGTTATTCCTCACAAGATGGGTCTCGTTAAGTGCTATTTTAGCTAGCGTGGCTTTTCCAATCTTTATCCTGATCATTTTTAACGAACCTGAACATTTGTATAGAATATTTGCTGTAATAGTGGCTCTTTTGGTGGTGTTTACCCATCAGAAAAATATAGGACGTCTTCTAAGAGGAAATGAAAGCAAGGTCCCGATCCTCAAACATAGGGACCGCAGAAGGCGCAGCCGCAAATAATTTACAATTTCTTATTTAATCCTTTTTTTGCATCTGGAGTCTTTTAAGCTGTTTGGTATAATCATTGAATTCATTAACAAAACAGTTTAAAATGATACGGAAAATAACCGCACTCTTTATAGTTGTAACGGCATTTATCGCTTGTGCAACTAATCCAGTTACAGGTCGCAAGCAAATTAGGCTTGTTTCTGAACAGGAATTACAGGCAATGGCTACCCAGGAATATCAACAATTTTTGTCTACTAACAGAGCAGTAAGTCCTTCAGCTGATAGGGATGCCGAAATGGTTCGTCGCGTTGGCCAACGTATAGCCACCGCAGTTACGAATTATTATAAGCAACAAGGTTTGGCCGAGGTTCTAGATGGCTATGAGTGGGAATATAACCTTGTAAATAATAAAGAAGCAAACGCATGGTGTATGCCAGGGGGCAAAATCGTTGTGTATTCCGGGCTATTACCTATTACTCAAAATGAAGCAGCGTTAGCGGCGGTGATCGGTCACGAAGTATCTCATGCTGTCCTGCAACATGGTAATGAACGGGTAAGCCAGGGATTGGCGCAGCAGTTGGGAGGTGCCGCTTTATCAGTAGCATTGGCTAATCAACCCTCCGCCACACAAAATTTATTTTACCAGGCATATGGCATAGGCTCGCAAGTAGGTGTTCTGCTTCCATTTTCAAGAAAGCAAGAGCTTGAAGCAGACCGTTATGGTATGCGTTGGGCAGCGATAGCTGGATATAATCCGAGAGAAGCTATTAATCTTTGGGAACGTATGGAAAAAATGTCTGACGGACAAAAACCACCCGAATTTTTAAGTACCCACCCCGCCGAGGGACGTCGAATCGACCAACTTCAGAAATACTTGCCAGAGGCTTTAAAATTTTATAAGCCGATGGGCAAATAATTTAATTGCAACTTGTTAAAAACCCTGCTAATTCACATAATTAGCGGGGTTTCTTTTATAACCTGCTCTTTTACAACTATTATATGCTTACCTTTGCGTCCTGTTTGTGTGAAATAGGGTTCATTATTCAACTGCTCTTATAAATAAAAAACTTAAAAAGGTATGTCACAAACGATTTTTGAGAAACTACAATTAAATAATGAAAAAAATCTTCTTATTCAAGGCTTACCCTCTTCCATCGAAAAGCAGTTCTGTAAATTATCATTCGCAAAAAATTTAACCCCGTTACTAAAAAGCAGAAAGATAGATTTTGCTTTAGTTTTTGCGGTGAGTGAACACCAGTTAAATGGTATCCTGCACGATATCATGCCAGCCCTTAAAGCTGATTCAAAGCTTTGGATTGCATCTCCAAAATTGACTTCTAAAATTGTTACCGACCTGAATCGTGTTAGCAGTTGGAATAAGCTCTCCGATGCCGGTTACGAAAGTATTGAGCAGGTTTCCTTAGATCACGTTTGGAATGCTTGTCAATTTAAAAGATGTGCAGAGGAGGAATTGGTAACGGCGGATTTAGAGGTTGAATTTGCCCCTGTAATAAAAAAAAGAAAATAATTTCCTCTTAATGCTCTTATAGCAAATTATTTTTTGCTGCGATCAACTCTCATTGTAATGAAATGTTCTATGCCGTTTTTTCACAACGACTAGAAAGTATATATCTTTCAATGATTATTTTTTCCAGCTTTTAATTTATTTGTTTGCCAAATAAGCACCAGTTGTTCTTCAAACCAGATACCTAGCGTATAATTAAAATCGTAACTGATAATATTCAGCTTTAATTTTTCAAAAATAGATTTACCAAAAACACCAATTAATTTGAATGTTGGTAATTTTTTTTCAATAGATGAATTATAACATCAATTCCATATTGTTATTCCACTAAATCATGCTGCGGACAATTTTCTACAAGTTTTTTTCCTATTAATTATTTTTTTTGTTTCTAT
>Ga0157380_10001092_pt1 | contig 17458 bp, 16 predicted proteins | sample S35metaG_FD_119757 | JGI IMG/M metagenome (GOLD analysis project Ga0157380, IMG submission 119757) | Switchgrass rhizosphere microbial communities from Kellogg Biological Station, Michigan, USA - S3-5 metaG | ecosystem: Host-associated > Plants > Roots > Rhizosphere > Soil | place: USA... | reverse complement strand
CTCGGCGGGACGGACAGCAGTTTGCAGTTCTCGTGATCGACCTGGACCGATTCAAACTGGTCAACGACTCGCTCGGCCATCGTGCGGGTGATGAGCTGTTGAACGAAGTGGCGCGGCGATTGAGCGGAATCGTTCGGAGCATCGATACGGTAGCGCGGGTGGGCGGTGACGAATTCGTGCTGGTGGTGAGTCCCTCGCCTGACCCGCAAGACGCCGAGCAGGTTGGGCAGCGCGTTATCGAAGCTCTCCAGGCGCCGACCCGGATCTCCGGCGTGGAATTGCGCATCTCGCCGAGCATCGGCGTTGCGTTCTATCCAGACGATGGGGCTTCCTCGGAGGCGCTGCTCGTCAACGCGGACGCGGCGATGTACTGCGCCAAGCAGCGTGGCCGCAGTAATGTGCAACGCTTCGAGCCAGGCATGGATCGTGTTACACGCGAGCGGGTGGGATTGCAGAACGACTTGCATTACGCGCTCGCACGCGGGCAGTTCACGCTCTACTACCAGCCCAAAGTGGATGCTGCGACGGGCACGGTGCACAGCGCCGAGGCACTGATTCGCTGGCTGCATCCCGAGCGCGGCATGATCGGACCCGCCCACTTCATTCCCCTGGCCGAGGAATGCGGGCTGATCGAATCCATCGGCGAGTGGGTGTTACGCGAAGCCTGTCACCAGGCGAAGGCGTGGCAGCTGGAGGGTTTGCCGCCGCTGCGCATTGCCGTCAATGTCGCGGCTTCGCAGTTCCGGCACGGCAACCTGCTCGATGTGATTCGTCGCGCGCTGAACGATGCGGCCTTGGATCCGCGCCATCTCGAACTCGAGATCACCGAGAGCGCCGTGATGACCGGTCCCGAAGAGTCCGCCGCCATCCTGGAGGACCTGAGCCGCATGGGCGTGCTGGTGTCCGTGGATGACTTCGGCACGGGCTATTCGAGCATGAGCTACCTGCGCCGGTTTCCCATCGACAAGTTGAAGATCGACCGGGGCTTCATCGCGGAACTGATGACACGCTCCGACGATGCGTCCATTGTACGGGCGATTATTTCGCTGGCGCACAGCCTGCGCCTCAAGGTGGTCGCCGAGGGCGTCGAAACGCTCGAACAGCTCGATTTTCTCAAGTCCATGGGTTGCGATCAGTATCAGGGATATCATTTCAGCCAACCGCTACCCGCCGCCGAATTCGGCGAACTCGTGCTGCGTCGACAGCAGGTCATGCCGCTTACGGAAGCGGACGCTTTGCGTACTCACAGCAAGCTGGCGGCGTACAAACGCGGCTAGACGACAGGAGTCACAACATGATCATCGCGGTGATCTCGGCGCTGGCGGGATTGCTCTGGGCGCTCAATTCATTGCAGCGTTCCGGATTCCAATTCAGCTCGCTCAATCCGTTTCTCGCGTATCGCCGCTGGCAATGGAGCAGGACGTACGGCGGCAAGCCGATCTACAAGCTGGACCGGCCCATGGACGTCGCCGCGGTGCTGCTGCTGGGGGTTGCAAAGGCGGACGGCGACATCACGTCCGATCAGAAGAAGGAATTGCTGGCGATGTTCCAGGGCGAATTCAATATTTCGCGCGACGAGGCGAGCGACCTGCTGCTCGCCAGCTCCTACCTGATTCGCGATGAAATCTATCTCGTCGATCATCTAGACAAGATTCTCGCGCGCAGCGCTCCTCGTTTCGAGCCGGACGTAGTGGCCTCTCTGCTGGCGATGATGCGGCGAGTTGCAGTGCTGGACGGCTCGATCAACAGCGAGCAGCAGAAGCTGATCGACGCGACGGAGCGATTCTTCGCGGCGCGTGCGAAGGTTGCGGGAAAGTGGGGCTGAACAGAGTCGAACATGGCCCAGGCCATCGATGTCGCGAGGATAGTCGATGAAGCCGGTCTGTACGGCATCGCCATCGGCGAACACGTGTCGCTCAGTTCTGCTCTAGAGGACTACCCCTACGAAGGCGGCTTGCGCTACGGAGATGCGGGGCGAAAGCCTTACCTGGAACCCGTGGCTCTCCACGGCAGCTTCGCTGCGGCGACTACGCGGGTGGAGTACCCATAGGCATGAAGGCGCCCCTCTCACTGGATGAAATCGCGCGCTTCATGGATCAACTGGCGAGCAAGGCGCAGCAACTCTGACGCCGGTCGCGACGGTCGGCGGTCGCCGGGTCGTCGACGAAATTTGCCTGGAAGGAGGCTCGAAGAAGGCGCGATAGACGATCAGTCAGGGACCGATACCATCGTGTAATCCCTGCGGAGGAGTTTCTCTGGTCTGATCGCGCAGGTGTTACAAGCATCGCGTGCGAAAGCACTGCACAAAAAGGAGCTGCGGCAATGAAGGGTAGAAGCAAGCTGATCGGTGTGAGAGTTGCGGCAGCGCTCGGCGTCCTCGCCGCCGGGGCCGCCATCTCCGCCCAGGACAAATACACAGTTAAAGTGCCGGGTGGACTCGCGTTTTCCGAGTTCAAGGGATACGAAGGCTGGCAGACGATTTCCATCAGTCAGAACGGAGCGCTGGTCGCCCTGATCCTCGGGAATCCCGCGATGATCGACGCGTACAAGGCCGGCATTCCCGGTAACGGCAAGCCTTTTCCCGACGGCGCCAAGATGGCGAAGATCCATTGGGATCCGAAAAAGAACGAGGCCGCCCCTGGGCAGCCGCTGGTGCCGGGCACCCTGCACGACGTGGATTTCATGGTGAAGGACAGCAAGAGATTCGCGGACAGCGGCGGCTGGGGATACGCCGTCTTCAAGTATGACGCCGCTTCCGAAACGTTCGCGCCCGGCACCTTGGAGGGTAAGCCGCCACAGGGGAACGACGCGAAGTGCGGATTCGCGTGCCACACGATAGTGACGAAGCAGGATTACGTTTTTACGGAGTACGCGAAGAGGTGAGTGGCGGAGCGTGCGCCTGAGCGGCCAATCAATGCAGATTACCGATTCATAGCAGGTTATCGATGCATGCCCCGGCGAAACTCGTCCGGTGTCTGGCCGGTAGCGCGACGGAATGCAGACGAGAAGCTGGACGGCGACGCAAACCCCAAGGAGTAAGCGATGGATCTAACGCTCTGGTCCGCTAGCAGAACTTGCTTGGCGTTGCGCAGCTGATGCTGCGCGACGTAACGGCGATCGTGCATCCGCGGCTTACGCGAAAGGCACGAGTCAGTTGCCTGCCGGACAAGCCGCATAGCGTGGCCAGCTCGGACAGCGTAGGTACCTGGGTCATTTCGTTCAGGCGTTCATCGATCAAGCGCAGACGCCTTGGCGCGAGGCCTCCTTGGGAGCGCGCATCCTTTATCGCCGTGCAACAGCGACCCAGCTCCCAACGTAATCTGGGCGGCAATGAGCTCCACCAGCGCATCGCTGCCAAAGCCTGGGCTGCGTAATTCGTTCGCCAGGCGGAACAGCAGTGCGCGAATGTTCGGGCCGGAAATGTTGAGGGTGCTTTTCAGATGATCGTCCTTCCATTGGAAATCATCCTGTAACCATTGCTGCATCACCTCGGGGTCAGGGTCACCATGGTTCGCGCCGGGCAGATGATGGATGCCGATTCCCAAGTCACCGGCCGATGCCCAGCTCGCGCGGCGATTCGCCGAAGAAAATCTGAAACGAGGCCTGGACTTTCGCGTGCGACCGATCAGCAGCTTCAGTTCCGTGGCCGATGTGCTTCGATCGCTGGTCCATCTTCCTGCCGACGTGCATGTGCCGAGTATCGTCCTCGAAGCCCGCCGGGCGCGAATGCCGACGTCATTCCTTCGGTCATTCTCGCACCGTGCGCTTCAGCAACCCGAACGCAACGGGATGATTCGTTTGTAGCGTCTTGCGCAACGAGATCTCTTCCTGTTGCCGGCCGGCGCGACGCGCCCGGAGCCAACGATGCACGCAGCGATACTGTTGCTCCTGCAGCGTGTCGCCAGTCGGAAGTTCTTCCGTCAGGTGCTGCACCAGTCCGGGTTCGTGCAGTAACAGCCATGCCGGGAAATCGGCGGGGGTCAGTTCAACGTCATCTTCGCTGTCGAGGAAGCGTTGCCAGAGTGCGGTTACGCCGCTGTCGGGCTGCGTTCGTGCCTCGAGAGCTTGAGCGGCCTGCTGTGGATGGCGCCAGCAGAGATGGCACCAGGCAGTGAGCGCCACGATGCGATGTTGTCGATAGAAGGCGCTTTGTGCCAGCCGCAGGCACAGCGACGCATGCTGCCACCATTGGGACTCGCTCGTCACGCACTCGCCGACGCCGGCCCAATCCTGCGCCTGGCTCAGTGCATGGCTGCGATGGAGCTCTGGCTGATGCGGTTCAAACGGATGGTTCCGCAGCGCATCCGCCAATTGTCGCCACAGGGGTGTCAACAGATCCCTCGCCTGCGCACCCAGCAGGCGTTTAGCGGTGGGAGTCACTTTCTGCAGGAAACCCAGCGTCTGCTGTGGTTCCTCCACCGTTCGAGCCGAGCGCTCCAACGCACCCAGCAACTGATCGAACGCGGTAAGGTCCGCATGATTGGGCGCTTGTGCATAGAGCCTGTCGAGCTGACGCTGCGCTTCAGCTGCGTTGCGCCCGCAAAGTGCACGCACGATGCCATTAGTCAGCGCCACTACCGGGTTGTCGAAGAACAGATCCAGCTGCGGAGTGCTCTGGGCCGGTGAGTAGCGGCTTGCGATCAGGCGCTGCAGCTTTGCATCGATGCTGATTCGCAGCGGCCGGTCATTCTCACCAGATGATTGCGTGCGCCAGGCATGAAATTCCTGTACCTGTTCCACCAGTCCGATCTCACGTGCATAGCCGACGGCAGCTTCGATCTGCGCCAGGATTCGTTCCCGGCTGCCCATCAGCGCCTCATCGAGCAGGTCGATTTCCCGGCGCCGCCAGCTTTCGTAGTCGCCGTAGATCAGTCTGCCCGAGTTGATGAGCAGTTCCAGCGGCGTGAAGGCGCCTTGCTCCATGAGCTGATCGTCCACCTGGGCCTGTAATGCGGGATCGATTTTGGTCATGGTGCGAACAATGCCTCCAGGTCTGACGTCTGCAGCGGAAGGACAGAGGTATCCGCAGCCGTTTGGAGCTGTTGCGCAAGGGCATGCTTATCGGCCTGCAGCTGCAGGATCTTTTCCTCGACGGTGTTCTGCGCGATCAGCTTGTAGACGAACACGGGTTGCTCCTGGCCGATGCGGTGCGCACGGTCGGTGGCCTGTGCTTCGGCCGCGGGATTCCACCAGGGATCGTAGTGAATCACCGTGTCGGCCGCCGTGAGGTTCAGCCCGGTGCCGCCAGCCTTGAGACTGATCAGAAACAATGGCACTACGCCGGACTGAAATTTCTGCACTACCTCCGCGCGCTGCTGAGTTGCGCCCGTGAGCAGACAGTACGGGATGGATAGATTCTGCACGGCCGCTTCGATCAATCGCAACATGGCAGTGAACTGCGAGAACAACAGGATGCGCCGGCCTTCCGCTACCAGTTCGGGCAACACGGTCAGCAGCCATTCCAGCTTTGCCGAAGGAATCGCGTGCGTCGGTGTATCCACGCTGACCAGTCGCGGATCGCAACATGCCTGGCGCAACTTCAATAGCGCATCCAGCACCGTGATGTGGCTGCGTGCCAGACCCTGCTGTTGGATGGCCTCGCGCACGCGCTGATGCATCGCCATCCGGATGCCATCGTAGAAATCCCGCTGCTGTTCGTCGAGCACGATGGATTCCACGATCTGGGTCTTCGGCGGCAGCTCCTTTGCCACCGCATCCTTGGTGCGACGGAGCAGGAAGGGCGCAATACGACGAGTCAGCGCCTCGGCACGAGCCTGGTTGCCGTTCTTTTCGATCGCGGTTCGGTAGAGGCGCTGAAACTGCTTTTCATTTCCCAGCAGGCCGGGCTGCAGAAAATCGAACAGCGACCACAGCTCGCCCAGATGATTCTCCATGGGCGTGCCGGTAAGGCATAGCCGATGCCGTGCACGTAGCGCTCGTGCCATCTGCGATACTTTCGCCCGTGGATTCTTGATCATCTGCGCCTCATCGAGGATGCAGAAACTGAACTCGTGTGCCAGCAGCGTCTCGCTGTCCAGCTGGAGCGATGGGTAGCCCGTGATCACGACGTCGGTTCTACCGATCGCATGAAAAAGCTCCTTGCGCCGGCTGCCGTGCAGCGTGAGGACTTTGAGAGACGGTGCGAAAGTGCGCAGCTCCTGTTGCCAGTTGCCGATGACACTGATCGGCGCCACGATCAGCGCGGGTGCGTTCAAACGTCCTTGCTGCTTTTCGAGCAGCAGGTGCGCGATGGTCTGCACGGTTTTGCCCAAGCCCATGTCGTCGGCGAGGATCCCGCCGAGCTGGCAGCGACGCAGAAACTGCAGCCAGCCCAAGCCTTCCTGCTGATAGTGACGCAGCGTCGCCAGGAAGCCGGTCGGGGCAGGCAGCGGTTCGATGCCTGCGAATCCCTCGAGGTCCCTGACACGGGCCAGCAGTGCCTGATCGTCCGATTGCAGCGCCGGATCTTGCAGCACTTGCGTGAGTTGCGTGAGGCGGCTGGCGTGGCTGAGCGGGAGCGACAATGCATGGCGCTTGTTGAGGCTGTTGTGTTCCAGCAGTTCCACCAGCGTATCGGCAATGCGCTGCACGCGATCGATTGCGACGGGCAGATAGCACCCATCATCGAGCCGGATCAGCAGGTGCTCACCGACGCGGCAGCATTCGTCGTTGCTGTCGAGCGTTTCCTGTAGATAGCTGACCAGTGCCGGCAGCAGATTGACGGATCGTCCTGCCACGCTGATACCGAGGCGCAGGTCGAACCATTGATCGTCACGCTGCGTGGCGAGGTCCGCGAACCAGTCATCGGCGCGGACCAGGCGGTAGGGAAAGTCTGCATCGCTGAGAATTTCCCAGCCCTCGGCCTGTAGCGCGGGAACTGCATCGAGCATGAAGCGAAGCCATGCATCGGCGCCCTGCAGCGCATTCGGCAGGACCCGCTCCAGCTGCGTCCGCAGTCGTCGCTCGGTGTCGCGATTGCGTTCGAATTCCCATACCTCGCCACCATCGCTCGCGGGATTCAGCAGTCGTGCCCGATCCTGATCTGGTTGCAGCGAGCGACTGCTGACAGCGATGCCGTCATAGACGAAATGCAGATGCGCATCGGGACCAGCGCACAGGTGCAACCTCGCCTGCAATCGCGAGCAGACCTGACTACGCAACTGCAGGGCTCGCAATCGTGGGAATGCCGCGCCGTCGGCTTCAACGTCAATCTCTGCGTTGATATGCGACACCTGTTCCGGAGCGACGGACCGATTCCAGTAACGTCGCAGCAAATCCGAAGAGCACGGGAGAGCGAGCGTGCCCGATTCGCAGGTGGCGGCGTCGATATAGAGCGGCGGTTCCAGGTCGCTGAGCACCTTGACGCCTGCGTCCTGGCACGTCAGGCGCTGCTCCCCAGTCTGCAATAGTTGCCATGCAAACTGGGCCGGGCGAGTGGTGCCTGACTGCAACGGCCGGCTTTGCAGTGTGTGCCAGAAGGCGCGACCGGTGGCGATCAGCTGTCGTAGCGCGTCGGCACCCACTGCGCCGCTCAAGACCCAGGGGCCGTAGGAATCCTGTGCGACTAGGGTACGCAGAATCTGTGCATCCTGCGCAGTCACATAACGTGGCAGCTCGTCGCTTCCCAATGCCAGCCGGGGCGCGAAGGCGCATATGTTCTCCGGCTGACGGCGCTCGCCGCTGGCTGCAATCTCTCCCACCCAGATCGACAATCGGACTCCGCCAGCAAGGGCCGCCTGCGATGTCTCGCAAAGATAGAAAAGGTGTTGCCGTTGTCCCGGTGCACCCTGGGCCCGTGAATTTGCAATGCGTGCAGAGGAGGATGCGGGCAAGGCATGCACCGATACTCTGGACTCGTCTTGTGCTGCTGCAATCGATACGGCGGCGATATGCAAGCAGGGACTGTGTTCGCCGCAACTGCATTCGGACTGCATTTGTCCGGATCGATACTGGATGTAGACGCGATGCCGGCCCGCACGTTGTCCATTGCGTTCGTCGACACTGACGACGCCGGTGACCACTTGGCCACTCTGCAGGATGCGCACGTCGACAACGCTGCCGGCAGCGCCAAGTTGCCGTGCGGCGTTGAAAAGGGGATCTCCGAAAGCCTGTTGGAGTTGCTCAGGCGAAGGCAGGGCGGAGCCGGTCAATGCGTCATTTCCCGTAGATTCGAGCGAAACGGCGCGCATTGTCGCTGGAATCGGCGCTGGCCGCTACGGAATCCGCATCTCCTGCGCCGCATTCCACTCGTGGGGCACCGCGTGGCGACCCCGTCGACCGTACCTCACGATCGAGTAACGTGACACGCTAGCGTCTTCGCGACCAGCGCCGCTCGCGAAGTGACACCGACTTTTGCGTACATGCGCCGCAAGTGCGTGCTGACGGTGTACCTGCTGATCTCGAGTACCGTCGCAATCGCTTTGTCCGACAGGCCGTTGCCTATCATGCGTGCTATCTCGAGCTCGCGCGGTGTCAGTGTCAGCACGCATGCGGGTGGGCGAGCGCGGCTCAGCACGCACTGGATGCCATCCACTTCGACGGCGAAGAGGACGTCGTCTTTTGCGTTGGGTACGGACTGTTGCAGGTGCCCGATGCCCGTGGCGTCGACGTGCGCAACCAGTGTGCGAATCAAGTGCTGCGCTTCCGCGATCGACCGGTCTTGCAGTTCACCCGCGGCGAAGTCCGCCACCGGACCGGATATCCGTATACGTGTTTCTGCTTGCATGTGATCCCCTCGCTGCTTCCAGATGCCACGAGGCATTGCCGCGACTTTTTGCGAGCGTGCGATCAAGACATGAACGACGCTTTCAAGTCAAATGGCCGAATGGCGGCAGGGATTGGGATACACACAATTGTCGCGCGAATGTGCGACCACGTTGCTGCGACCAGGAATGAGCTCGCGAATACATGCTATTTGACGGACCGCTGCGTGCGCGTAGCGTTCCACTCCACCAGCGAGTTGCATGTGCAACAGGCGGTAGATCGAGCCGACAGTGGCGCCGTGCCGAGACCTGAAGTGGAGGCTGCTATGGATCGTAATCTGGAAGCGGAGATGGAAACGGAACTCGAGAACGAACTCGGGTCCGCACAAGAGTTCGAGTCCGAAAGCGAGTATGAACTCGAAGGTGAACAAGAGCTCGAGCACGAGGCCGAATTGGAAGGCGAGAGCGGCGAGCAGTTCCTCGGATCGCTGGTGTCGGGCCTTGGCAGCCTGCTGGGCGGCAGCGGCGAGTCGCAGGAACTCGAAGCTGAGCTGGAAACGGAACTCGAAGGCGAATCCGAGTCGGAGTTCGAAGGCGAGTTCGAGCTCGAGCAGGGAGAGCAGTTCTTTGGCAAGTTGCTGAGCCGCGCGCCGCGGCTTCTGAAACGCCTTGCCGGAATCGCCGCGCCGCTGGTCGGCAAAGCCGTTTCCGGCATGTTGCCCGGCCCCTTCGGCGCTCTCGCAGGCCGAGGTATCAAGGGACTGGCCGGTCTGTTGCGGGAGCAGGAACTCGAATTCGAACAGGAGTTCGAGCAGGAACAGGAACTGAACGAGCAGGAAGTCAGCAACGAACTCGGCGAGCATGAACTCATGGCCGAGATGATGGCGCATCACGCAGCGCAGGCCAGCCAGGAGTTGGAGGCCGAAGCCTTGGTCGGAGCCGCGACGACGCTGACGCTGTCCGCTGCCGATCGTCGTGCTCTGCGACGGCTGGTGCCGCATCTCGTACGTGGAGCGTCACTACTGACACGCTTGTTACGGATGAGTCGGGCTACGCGGCCGTGGGTTCGAATGGTGCCCAGCGTCGTGAGGCGGACTGCGAGAACGCTACGTCGCAGTGCCGCAAGCGGTCGACCGATTACGCGAGCCGCAGCGGCCAGCACGATGGCGCAGCAAACGCGTCGAGTACTTTCGAGTCCGCGCTACTGCGCAGCTGCCATGCGTCGCAATGTTCGGGCAACTCGCTTGACCTCGCGTCCCGTCGCTACGGCGTCGCGTCGGCCCCGTGGCATCTGAAATCGCGCAGCAGAGGAGGGCAGCCACATGACGAACATTGCCGCAGAACTAGAGCAGGAATTCGAGTTGGAGAACGAACTCGAAACGCAGGGAGAATCCGAGCAGGAAGCATTCTTCAATCATCTGTCGGCAATGGCAGATAGAGGTGGTCGTTCGCAAGCCCTGAGGCAGATCGCCTTGCGAGCGGCACGTGAAGCGCTTCGAGGTGCCGCACGTTCGATTCCTGCTATCGAAGGCGAGTTTGAGCTGGAGAACGCCGGCGGCGCGTTCGAACTCGAGTTGGAGTTCGATCCTGGTCGTCGAGCCAACCTGGATGCCATGCTCGAACATCTTGCGCACGCCGCTTCCGAAGCGCAGTCCGAGCAGGAGGCCGCCGAACAGTTCCTGCCACTGATTCCGCTCGCGGCGAAATTTGCGCTGCCGCTGATAGCAAAGGCAATGCCGTTCGCAGCGAAGGGCATTGCAAAGCTGGCACCGCGAGTGATCGGCAGGATCGTGCCGAACCTGACGCGGGGCGTCGGCAACATTTCGCGGGTGCTGTACAGGAATCGCTCGACGCGACCCTTGATGAGAGCCCTGCCGCGCATTGCTCGGACGACAGTCGCAAGTCTGGCCAATCAGTACGCGAATGGCAGGTCGATCACGCCGCGATCGGCGGCAGTCACTCTTGCACGTCAGACGGCACGCGTATTGGGTAATCCGCGTACGCTCAATCACGCCTGCAGGCGCTCGATAGCCAAGGACAGGCTATATCACCATCGCTCGCGCCGTTTACTCGGCCCGGCTCGGCCGCAGGCGCGCCGCACTGTTTGCCCGACCTGCGGTCGTTAGCGTTACGCGTCATGTCCAACAGCGCCACCCTGCCGTCGCTCTCGTCGCTCGACGATGCCAGTACTGCGCCCGCAGCCACGAGCGCAACACAACCTGTCTTGCGTCCATGGCTACGAGCACAGGCACTGAATCTGGGCCGGCATGCGAACGCGCTGCGCGATTTCACCCGGGGTGAATTCGGGTCCGGTCCCGAGTCGCCGACCGAAGGCCACATCCAGGCTGTCAATCTGGTATTGAGGCGGCTGCGTTCGCCACTCAGGAAGCGAGCTACTCAGATCGATGAGCTGGTCCGTGCGGCGACCGAGTTCCCACAGTCGGATCGGCTCACGCAAGTCGTTACACACAAGACCGAGTCGCATCAGTGGGTGCGGCGGATGGAGCGCATCTGGGACTTCTACCTGGAACTGTTCGGACAGCGTCAATCCACGTTCGGCACCTGGTTGCTCAGTGCCGACAGGATTGCGCTGGATTGCTACCAGGATGCCTACATGGGGCTGGGCCGGCCGAAATCGGTGCCGGCGCCGCCGCCATTCAACTACATGCGGACTGGGTTCGGTCCGGCGACTTATCGCCGCGGCATTCAGCTGCGCCAATTGGGGCAGGAGTTGAATCCGTTTCCACTGATCCAGCTGCCGTATCACCGGCTGGTGAATCCATGGACGCTCGGCGCGATCCTGCACGAGGTCAGTCACAATCTACAGAGCGACCTGGGACTCTCTCGAGTCATACCGCTGGCCATCGGCAGGAAGCTCGCACGTGCCGGTATGGATGGCGCGGTGGTACGCACATGGATGCGGTGGAATCGGGAGATTTTTGCGGACCTCAGCGGCCTGCTGCTTGGGGGGCCCGCAGTAGTGGCCTCACTGATGGATGTCGTCGGCCTGTCGCCGGAGGTCGCGATGAACTTCAATCCGTCCGGCGTGCATCCAGTGCCATACCTGCGCGTGTTCCTGAGCATCGAACTGCTGCGTCGCATGGGATTCGATGAGGAAGCGTCGCGTTATTCCCGCAGCTGGTCGCAAATCTATCGAGGACAGGAAAGTGTTCTGCCCCGCGCATTGCTACGTACGTCCCGAGAGGCGATCCCTTTAGTCATCGATGCAGTCTGTTACCAGCCCTTCAAGACGCTGGGGGACAAAGCGCTCTCGCAGCTGTACTGCTGCGGGCAAAAGGAACAGCGCATGATAGAAGAAGCCGCGCATCGAATCGCAAAGGGCACCGACCCCGGCATCGTGCCTGAGCGGTTCCTCATCGGTGCAGCCCGCTTCGCACTCGATAACCGCCTGGCAACGCCCGACGCCATTCGCGAAGCCTTCTATCGCGAGTTGTCACGGAGGTAGCCATGACGATCGCGACTTCATTGCGACAACTGGAGACACAGCGGCGGCTGCTGGATGAGGCTCTGTGCGCACTTCAGGTAACGCTCTGCGAGGACCGTCCCTCCGGTGCGGTGCCTGCCCTGGTCGACCGATTCGAGAACGTAGCGACCGAATTGCGCGGGATCGCTGCTGACCTCGGCGAACGCATCGAACGTCTGCAGCGAGGGCGATCCATCGATGCCGATCAGATGCGAGAGATTCATGAATTGATGCAGGGTTTCGCGCGCTGTTACTGGCACGAGTTTGCACGCTACGCCCCGCTACGCGAGTTGCTGCATATGGGCGATGAGCGCGGCCGCGCCTGGCAGGCGTGGACTCAAGTTGTTCGCTCGGCCATCGAATCCTGTGAGGCGCCGTTCGATCGGGCCAACTCCGTACTGATCGAATGTTGGAGTTGGCTCGTGGATCGCCGCGGCGGCACACAAGGGTCGCTGGCGAGTCTCGCGAAACTGAGGGTCGTCCCCGCGGGGACCGATGCGCTCACGAGTCAGTCGAAGAGTGAATGATGGCGCGGCACGCGCCGCTGGAGGACACGGACATGAGTGAAGAGGACACCAAGAGACTTGCGACATCGGCCGCTGATGTCGTCACGTATCCAATCCTGACTCGAGAGATCGACAGCGATCTCGGGGGGCCGTCGCGTGCGGGCGCTCTGAATGGCGGTGCGTTGAACCACACCGCGCAGCAGACACTGCGCGATCTTCTTGGTTGGCGCTATCGCAGCGAAGACGCTGCGGGTTTCACGGCCGCGCTGAGCAAAGCGTTCACTGCCAGGCAAGTCGATGGTTACACGCACTGGGATTGGAAGCCGCAGTCCTTCTCATTGCAGGCCGATCTCGGAGCGGTCACCGGCGCTCAGGCCAGCATTCACGCTCAGGCGCGCACGACGATCGATCAGGTGCTGCCGTTGCTCGACGCATTGGAGCCGCTACGCGTCGACGTCGACAAAGAAGATTCCGAAGCCATACGCTCCATCGTCCGTGCCTCGCTGCGCGAGATAGTGGATGAGCTCGCACTCAAGTCGGGACCCCGCGTACAGCGTGTAGACCTGTACTTCGAGGGGATGCTGGGCGACGCTGGATCGGGCGATGGCAAGAGCGTCGACGCGGACAGCGTCGACGGTCAACTGGGCCAGCTGCGAGAGCGCTTTGGACTGCTCGCCGAGCGGGTCAATACTGTCGATGAGGAACGCAACCTCACCAACTTCATCGTGATCGTCGACCAGCTCCATTCGCTGCGACAAGCATGGCTGGCACGTCGCGGCTTCTTCTCCCGCAACCTGTACTCGGTACGTCAGCCTTTCCTGGGCACGCAACTGGTGCAGCTCGCGGAGATTCTGGATGTGATCGTCGAGCAGGTGCAGGAATGCTGTGCCGGCATGGATTCGGTGTTCTTCGGGGCGGCCGAGCGACAGGCGACGTTGTTGCGGTTGCCTCCCCATCCCCCGATCACAGTGGCGGAGTTGATGAGCTGGATCGAGTCGTTTGCAACCGGTGAAGGACGCCGGCTGTTACAGGACAGTGGCAAGGACGGCGTCGTGGCGTTTCACGATACCATCGAGCCGCTTGCACGACTGGCACGCGCCGCCGTCGTTGCCGCTTCGGGCGATGTGGGAGAAGGCAGCAAATGGTCGGCGCCCGCTGCATTCCGTACGCGCCGCGTTGCGGTTCTACTCGACTGCTTGGCGCTGCATCTGGAGACTGCCGCCCAGCGAGCCGGTGAAATTCAGCTCAGCGAACGCATGCCGCACTTTGTTTTCGAATGGGCGCTCAGTCCCCGCAAGGACGGGTATCTCGTGCGACGCTGGCCCGTGCAGGGTCTGTGCGCTGCCGAGGAGCAGATCGTGCGTGTCGATGAGAGCAGAGAGCAGATCGTGCAGGCCGCGCTCGTCGACTGCAATGACCGCATCGTGAAAGAGGCGGACGACGTCAGGCACGGTCGCGATCCCGTGTTCGACCTTCGGGGCAAGGATTGGGGCCTCTACGACCTGTTGCTCGAATTCGGTACTGGACGGATCGTGCGCGTACGCAAGGCGGTGCAGGTACATAAGCATCCCGACGCTGCCGGTTCGGGTGGGAAGAAGGACTGATTCGTTTCGCAGGCAAGCAACCAGCAACTCCAGACCAGGGTAGTGTCATGGCCAAAGAGCAGGACTATCAGGAACTCCTCGACCGCATCGCGGCGTTGCGTTCACGCGCGACCGAACTGCATGCAGCCGACCTCATCGCCAATCCGCAGCTTGCCGAGGCGTTGAAGACGAACATCGACCAACTGTATGCCGCGGCGCTGGAGCAGGATCGACTGATTCCGGCTCCCCCTGACAAAGGTCTCGCGGAATTGATCGGAGTGGGCCAGGGTGCCGCTGAGCATTTCGGCAAGGCGCGGATACCGCAGGGGGTCGAACCGTACGACGAGCAGGTCACGTCCGAACGCATGGTCGGCGTCGGTGATCTCTATTACATCTACCAGCATGAAAAGATCGGCGTGTTTCGCGTGATGCGCAAATTGAAGGAACTGTTTCATGCCGGCGCCGTGCGCCTGTCGAGCGGCGATGGTGCGTTCCGCTTGTATCAGTTCGATCGCCGCGACGTGCTGCGCTATACGCTGAACGATCGTGTGGCGGCGTATCGTCGTGCATTCGGCTACGGCGGCGTGTCATTGCCACCGGGAAGTTCGCCCAACCAGGACTTCCACCGGCTGTTCGGCCATTTCGTCAATCAGATTGCGCTGTTCTGGCGCGACAAGCGCATCAGCGATGTCGTTCGCGAACGGGCTTACGACCCGAGCTTCGGCAGCATTGCGATCGTGCGCCGCGCCGGCCTCGACCTGCGTAACAACCTCAAGTTCACTTCGTTCGGCCATTTGAACGTGATGCGCGTGGAAGTCATGCAATTGCTGGAGGAGTCGTTCAAGATCCTGAACGCCCCGGACGTCAGAAATCTGTTCGGCGTCGACAATGCGTGGGATGTCGTCGAGGAGGTTCTCGTGCGCTACTTCAACGAGCGTCTCGTGACTTCACCGCGCCAGCGCATGGCGGTTGCCGGCCGTGAAGTGCTGCGATGGTTGGCTCAACCGCACATCATGAAGATGCAACGGGGCACGTTCGAAGGCTTGCTGTTGGAGATCGCGGAGTATGCCGAAGAGTGGTTGACCAGCGCGCAATCGCTTGGGCTGAGCACGCGATTCGAAGCCAATCGCGTGTTGCCGTTCGACAGCACGGCGGCGTCCAGTGGAGGTGGGGGGCAGAATGCTTCGCCCTCCAGACGCACGAGAACTCGCATGCGCAATGGTGCGGGGCGTTCCACCGCTCGTGCCTGAAGCGGACTGAAAAGGTCGTGGTAGTCGACTCTCACTGCCACGCGGGACTTGGCGATGGACTGACGGCTCCGTGGAACACGCGTGCGCCCTTGGCCGCATACCTGCGTCGTGCGCGGGCAGCAGGAATCTCCCGTACGATATTCTGCCCCGCGTTTCAGTCCGACTATCAGGTGGGCAATCGAGAGCTGGCCCGAATCGTAAGCAAGCTGGGCTCGCGGGCAATCGGCTTGGCGATGGTGCATGCGGGCCGCGACGCAGGCCGCATCGACGAGATGCTGACCGAGGCAATCACCAGGCAGGGAATGCGTGGCGTAAAGATTCATGGCCACGATCACATGCCCACTCGGGAGGTGTGCGATGCGCTTGCGCGACTGCGTGTGCCGATGCTGCTGGACGTAGCAGGCAAGGCCCACGTCGTCGACATGCTGGCGCCGGAGTATCCGCAGGTCAATTTCGTGATCGCGCATCTTGGCAGCTTCGCCGACGACTGGCGGGCCCACGAACGGGTCATCGAACAGCTGGTGCGCTATTCCAATGTCTACGCGGATACATCCGGTGTACGCCGTTTCGACTATCTGGTCGCCGCCGTGCAGCGGGCCGGGCCGCGAAAAATCCTGTTCGGCTCAGATGGCCCCTGGCTGCATCCCGGCGTCGAGCTGGAGAAGGTTCGGCAGTTGCAGCTATCGCCATCTGCACGGGCCCTGATCACGGAAGGGAACGCGATGCGCCTCTTCGGCATGGTCGCTCGTCGGGCCGGAGCTGTATAACAACGGCCGCCTAGCGCTTGGCTCCCATGTGCCGGAACATGAACTCGTTGTGCTGGTCGTAAAGCTCGGCCTCCTCCGGCGCGTCGAAGGATCTCGGCGATGCATTCGACTCTGCGCTGAACTCAGATGAGTGAATTCCGTACCGCTTGCGTACTGTGCCCCATTAGCGTCGAGGACTACTCCGGGCTCTTGGAGCCGCATGGCGAGGCCGTTTTTCCGGCTCGGAATGGAGCCGAAGAAAATCCTCGGTGGCTTTTCTGACTCGGTGATCGATTTCCGTCGTGCCCGGTGCCTCGCGTACACGCAGCAGTATGCTCACCATCAGATCGCCCCAAAGCAGCGCTAGGTAACGGCCGCCCATTTCGGTCGGGTCACCCTCAGCGATCAGCCCGGCAGACTGCGCTTGCACTAAGATGTTGTGCACGGCCGTGCGTATCGACTGCCGAGCAGTCTCGAGCGTCGCGGCCACCTCCGGTGCACGTTGCGCCTCCGTAATTGCGAGCCGAAAGACGGCTATCACTCCGGGATGGCTGACCTCACGCAGGACAGTCGCACCGAGTGCGGAGAGCATGGCCGCAAGCTCCTCACGATTACACGGCGGCGGCAGCTCGGTTGGCAACCGCATGCGGCCTGCGCGATCGGCGATGCACGCGGCGAGCATCGCTTGCTTGTTGCCAAACAAAGCATACAGCTCGCGTTTTGATACCTGGGCACGCGTCGCGATCTGCAAAGTGCTCGCCTCGGTGTAGCCCAGCTCCATGAATGCCTCCATCGCGGCACGCATGATCCGCTCCCGCGCCGGCTGCGGACCGGGCTCGACGCTCGCTTGCTTCTTCTTCATGAAAACCCGCTTGCCTTGGTACCGGAAGGTACCGTAGCATGAATTCCATCGGTACTGCATGGTACCAAGCTGCTTCGCCTTTCCAGGATCTCGGTCTCGTCCCGTGAATAGCTGATGGGGGTCCAAATGTTGCCGGCAAACATTTTCAGTCTGCAGCTCGTTCTAGGCTACGTTGCCTGGCTGCTCTGCTACCGCGTGTACATCTGGCCACGACTCAAATCGATGGAGCGGGCCGAGGCACAGCGCGCCATCGCAACCTTGCACAGCTTCCGATTCTTCGGACTCGTCTTTGTGGTTCCCGGTGTTGTCGGGTCCCATCTACCGG
>Ga0157380_10001091_pt1 | contig 17462 bp, 12 predicted proteins | sample S35metaG_FD_119757 | JGI IMG/M metagenome (GOLD analysis project Ga0157380, IMG submission 119757) | Switchgrass rhizosphere microbial communities from Kellogg Biological Station, Michigan, USA - S3-5 metaG | ecosystem: Host-associated > Plants > Roots > Rhizosphere > Soil | place: USA... | reverse complement strand
TGTAGATGCAGATGACGCCCTTGCCGCGCTGGTTGATGATCGTGTCCACCGCCACCGCGGTCTTGCCGGTCTGGCGGTCGCCGATGATCAACTCGCGCTGGCCGCGGCCCACCGGCACCATGCCGTCGATCGCCTTGAGACCGGTCTGGAGCGGCTCCTTCACCGGCTGCCGATCCACCACGCCGGGGGCGATGCGCTCGATCGGCAGGAACTCCGTGGTCGCGATCGGGCCTTTGCCGTCGAGCGGCTGACCCAGCGCGTTGACGACGCGGCCGAGCATCGCTTCGCCGACCGGCACCGAGATGATGCGGCCCGTGCGCTTCACCGGATCGCCTTCGCTAATCTCCTTGGCGCCGCCCAGCAACACCGCGCCGACGCTCTCCTCTTCGAGGTTGAGCGCGATGCCGAACACGCCCTGCCCGAACTCGAGCATCTCGCCCGCCATGGCGCGCTCGACGCCGTGGACGCGGGCGATGCCGTCGCCGACCGAGATCACGCTGCCGACTTCGGCGACGTCGATCTCGATCGAGTGGCTGCCCAGCTGGTCGCGAATGATCTTGGAGATTTCGTCCGCTCTGATGTCCATGTCGTTCCTTCTGCGTCGTGCGTTTCGCGGTGGCGCTCAGCGATTCTCCGCGAGCCGCCCCTTCAACTTCGCCAACTGTGTCGCCAGGCTGCCGTCGTACACCGTGGAGCCGATGCGCGCGACCACGCCGCCGATCAGCGCCGGATCGACCTTGGTGGTGACCGTGACCTCGCGGGCGGTGGCCGCGCTGAGCCGCTGCTGCAGGGCGGCTTGCTGCGCGGGCTCGAGCTCGATCGCGGTCGTGACCTCGGCTTCGAGCACCTTGCGTTGTTCACGCAGCCGCGCCTGAAACGCCTCGAGGATCTCGGGAAGGAGCACCAACCGATCACGCTCGGCGAGCATGACCAGCAGCTTCGCGACCGCGGAGTTGAACTGCCCGCGCTGCACGAGGGCTTCGACGACGGCCTTCTTGGCGGTCGGCGGCACGCTCGGACTCTCGATCGCCTTCTGCAGATCGGAGTGCGACTTGATGAGCGCGGTAATCGAGGAGAGTTCCTGTTCGATCTGCCCTGGTTCCGATTCCTGGACTGCGACGTCGAACAGCGCGCGGGCGTACCGGGCGGCGGATGCGCGGCTGCTCATCGGATCCTCACAGAGTCGTTGCAGGTGACCGTCGCGGAGTCAAACAACGTGGCTGTCTCCACGCTCGCGAGGCTACGCCGCAGAACGCTGGGCTCCGCCTCGCTCGCGCAGTCTCTGGCTCGCGCTTCGCGCGAGCCCACATGCGAGCTTGTACCTCGAAGGCACAAACGTCTCTTTATATCACGGGAAAGCGCCCGATTGTAAGCTCCGAACGTCACGTCCGGCTGGTAATGTGCTCGTACAGCCGGTTCAATTCCTCCTCGCTGTCGAACGCGATTTCGATCGCGCCCCCCGTGCCGCGGCGCAGAATCCTGACTTTCGCCCCAAGGGCGAAGCGCATCTTCTCTTCCGCCGCCCGCGTGTGCACGTCGGGCACCGTCTCCGGGCTCGCCGTCTTCGGAGCGGCGGGCGCGGCGAGCCGCTTGACCAGGGCCTCGGTGTCGCGAACCGAGAGCGCCCGCGCGATCACCTCGCGCGCCGCATGGCGCTGGGCGGCCGCGTCCGGAAGCGCGAGCAGTGTGCGCGCGTGTCCCATGGTCAGAGCGCCGGCGGCGAGGTCGGCGCGTACTTCCTCGGGCAGCTTCAGCAGCCGGATGAAGTTGGCCACCGAGCTGCGATCCTTTCCCACTGCAGCCGCGATCTCTTCCTGGGTGAGCGAGAACTGATCGGCGAGCCGCTGGTAAGCAATCGCTTCGTCCACCGGGTTGAGGTTCTCGCGCTGGACGTTCTCGATCAGCGCGAGCTCGAGCAGTTGCTGATCTGATCCCTCGGCGACCTCGCGGACCACAACCGGCACCCGCAGAAGCCCCGCCCGTTGTGCGGCGCGCCAGCGCCGCTCGCCGGCGATGATGCGGTAGCCACCCGCCACAGGACGCACCAGAATCGGTTGAATGATCCCCCTCGCCTTGATCGACCGCGCGAGCTCTTCGAGCTTCTCGTCGTCGAACTGCATGCGCGGCTGCAGCTCGTTCGGCGTCAAGCGATCGATGTCCACTTCGAGCGTGCCGCTGGCGACCACGGGTGCCGCGTCGGGTATCAGCGCGCTGAGCCCTTTGCCGAGTGCGGGGCGTTTGTCCACGGTAGTTCCCCCTAAAACACGCGCTACGCCGCGTTGCGAGCCAGCAGCTCCTGCGCCAGGGCCGCGTACGCCGCGGCGCCGCGTGACTTCGCGTCATACAAGACACCGGGAATGCCATGACTGGGCGCCTCGCTCAGCTTCACATTCCTCGGAATGATCGTGTTGAACACCTTCTCCCGGAAAAACTCGCGGACGTCGCGCGCCACGAGCTGCCCCAGGTTCGTGCGCTCGTCGTACATCGTGAGCAGCACACCCTCGATGTCGAGCGCGGGGTTGAAGCTCGCGCGCACCCGCCGCATCGTCCCGACGAGATCGGCGAGGCCTTCGAGCGCGAAGTACTCGCAGTGCAGCGGAATCAACACCGTGTCGGCCGCGACGAGGGCGTTGAGCGTGAGCAGACCGAGCGACGGCGGGCAGTCGATGAACACGTAGTCGAACGAGGGGCGCAGGGCGTCGGTCACGCGCTTCAGCCGCCGCTCACGCTCCGGCATCGGCACGAGCTCGATCTCGGCGCCGGTCAGGTTCCGGTCGGTGGGGATGAGAGACATCGACGGCACCGACGTCGGGGCCACGAAGCTGCCGGGGTCGGCGTCTGAGAGCAGCGCTTCGTAGACGGTCCCGCCTGGAGCGCGCTGGCCTCGCAGACCGATACCGCTCGTGAGGTTGCCTTGCGGGTCGAGATCGATGAGCAGGACCCGACGGCCCACGTTCGCGATAGAGGTCGCGACGTTGATCGCCGTCGTGGTCTTTCCGACGCCTCCCTTCTGGTTGGCGACGGCGACGACCCGGCATCGTGCCGACGGCGATTCATTTTCTGTCATATAACGTAAAATTGGAGGCGCCGAGCACTTGAAGGCAAATGAATCTAGCGCACGGCGTGGTGGTGGTCAACGGCGTTCCACGTGGAACGTAGTTACAAGCTCATCAATTTATGGTGTTCCACGTGGAACGTCGATCGCGTTTGCCGATCACAAGGAGCTGGGAGCGCTCATTTTCGCCAAGACGCTGGACCCCGAGGGCCTCGAGAGGAGGAGGCAGCAGCGGGGCCGTATCGCCGGCGGAGCGGAAGTGAAGAAGTCTGCCCCCTGGGCGGACGAACGACTGCAGCGCGGCGAACACGCGCGCCTCCACTCTGACGGCCCTCACCGACAGCGCGTCGAACGCCTCGTGAAATGACGGCTGAGAGAGGAGCGACTCGTGCCTCGAGGTCTCCACTGTCGCGTCCTTCAGCCCCAACTCTCTTGCGGCTTCGCGAAGGAAGACCGACTTCCGTGTCTTTACCTCGATCATGACAAGCCGAACACCTGGCAACACCACTGCTAGAGGTAGAGCTGGTGATCCCCCGCCTGACCCGATGTCGATAAGTGTGGCTGGGCCGTTCGCGTGGGGCGCGGCGAGCAAAGGCTCGATCAGGAGCCGATCGAGTCCTTCTGGTGTTGGTTCTTCGAGGTTCAGGCCGGTCAGGTTGATCTTCTGATTCCACTTGGCGAGGAGCTGGAAATACGTCCAGAGCTTGTCGGTGACAGGAACGGTGAGTGACAGCCCGGCTTTTCTGCCTCGTCTGGTCAGTCGATCTCTGAACTCCCGCTCTGTCATCTCTGCCTTGACGTCAGGACAGCCGGGCGAGATATACGTTGAGCACGGCGACGGCCGCCGGTGTCACTCCTGGAACGCGGGACGCCTGGGCGAGGGTTTCCGGCGCGATCTGGTTGAGTCGCTGCACTACCTCGTTCGAGAGGCCAGGGACGCGGGCAAAGGGGAATCCGACTGGAATCCGCCGGCGCTCCGACCGCTGCAAGCGTTCCGCCCGCGACGCTTCCTGCTTCAGATAGCCTTCGTACTTAACGGAGGTCTCCAGGCTCGCGACGTCGAGGTCGTTCTCGATATCCAGTTCCAAGCCTGAGTCGATCAGCGTGGACAACCGGACTTCTGGCCGCCGCAAGGCCTGCATCGCCGAGAGCCTCTCACCCTGAGCCAGCTCGACGGTCGATTCAAGACGAGCAAGGTTGGAGGCGTATCGCGAGCGCCGCTCGTCGAACCGTCGCCAGCGCCGATCGTCGATGACACCTATCGCCCGCCCGTGCGGCGTCAACCGGAGATCGGCGTTGTCGATCCGGAGCAGCAGGCGGTGCTCGGCGCGCGAAGTGAACATGCGGTACGGCTCCAGGCATCCGCGCGTCACGAGGTCGTCCACCAGCACTCCGATGTAGGACTCGTCTCGCCTCGGCTCGAAGTGCGGGCGATCGAGCGCCGCGAGTCCGGCATTGAGTCCTGCGACCAACCCTTGCGCGGCGGCCTCCTCGTAGCCAGACGTCCCGTTGATCTGACCGGCGAGGTAAAGGCCGGCCACCTGTTTGGACTCGAGCGAGTGGCGCAGCTCAGTGGGCTGCACGAAGTCGTATTCGACTGCATACCCGGGCCTGATCATCTCGGCAGCCGAGAGTCCTGGCAGCGCCTTGACAATCTTCTCTTGTGTCTCCGCCGGCAGGGACATGGACAGACCATTGACATAGATCTCGTCCGCGCTCAGCCCCTCCGGCTCGAGAAAGAGTTGGTGGCGCTCGCGGTCTGGAAACCGCATCACCTTGTCTTCCAGCGAGGGGCAATAGCGCGGGCCGATGCCGCGGATCTGTCCGTTGAACAGCGGGCTGTCCGACACGTGGTCACGGACCAGCGCGTGCACCGGCTCGTTCGTGTGCAGCAGCCAGCAGCTCACCTGGTTCCGAAGGCCCTTTGTGGTTTCGAACGAGAGAGGCACCGGCACTTCGTCGCCGCGTTCTTCCCGGAACTCGCCTTTCGCGACGCTGCCATCGAAATCGATGCTGCGCCGGTGCAGCCGCGGAGGCGTCCCTGTCTTCAAGCGCCCCATCGTGAGTCCGAGACTGCGAATCGACTCCGCCAGCGCCTGGGACGGAGGCTCGCCGTGCCGGCCTGCCGGGCGCTGATCGCGCCCCACATGGATCAGGCCGTTGAGAAACGTGCCGGTCGTGATCACCAGCCTCCGACACTCCAAACGGCCGCCATCCTCGAGTTCGAGACCCTGCACCAGGCCTGCCCCGATCACGATCCGCCCGGCTCTCGCCTGAACAATTTCAATATTTGGTGTTCTGACCAATTTATCGGCTATCCAGCGAGAGTAGGCATGCTTGTCGGCCTGCGCTCGCGGAGACCAGACGGCTGGCCCCCTGCTTCGATTCAGCAGCTTGAACTGGATGCCTGTCGCATCAGTCGCCTCACCCATCAGGCCGCCTAGCGCGTCGATCTCACGAACGAGATGTCCTTTCGCCGTGCCACCAATCGCTGGATTACAGGGCATATGCCCTGCGGTATCGAGCGACAGGGTGACGAGGCCGACGCGACAGCCCAGACGCGCTGCGGCCCAGGCGGCCTCGGCACCGGCATGGCCGGCACCCACCACCACGACATCGAAGGAAGAAAAGGCGGTCATTTGCCGATGCAGAACCTCTCGAAAATATGCCGAAGAACATCGTCGCGTGTCCGCCGTCCGACAACCTCGTCGAACCGCTCGCGCGCCTGCTGCAGATCGGCAGCCACGAACTCTTCGCTGGCGCCGGCCCGCGCGGCAGCCCGACCACGGTCAAGGAACACGCGGGCCTCCTGGAGCAGCGTCACGTGGCGGATGTTGGAAACGGCCGGCAGATCGCGGGTCGGCTCCGCTCCGCCGAGCGCCCGCACGATCGCGAGCCGCAGCCCGTCGAGACCAGAGCCGGTACGCGCGGACACGCAAACCACCGGGGCGACATCGACCAGGTGACAGCGATCGGGAGTATCCGCCTTGTTCTTCACCAGCAGGCGAGGACGCGTTCTGGTCTCTTCGAGCATGCGCCGATCGTCGGCGGTCAGCGACTCGCCCTGATCGAGCACCACGAGCACCAACTCTGCCGCCCCGCGCGCCTTCACACTGCGGGCGACGCCTTCGCGTTCGATCCGGTCGCTGGTGTCGCGCGCGCCCGCCGTGTCTACGAGCGTCAGCGCGAGCCCTTCGATGTCCACTCGCTCCGCGACCAGATCGCGGGTGGTGCCGGGCACCTCGGTGACGATGGCGCGTTCCGCGCCGACGAGCGCGTTGAACAGGCTCGACTTCCCGACGTTGGGCCGCCCGGCGATGACGACGGTCGCGCCGTCGCGGAGCAGCCGGCCGCGCGCGGCGTCGGCCAACAGCGCATCGATCGACGCGATGACATCGGAGAGAGCAGTGGCCACCGCCGACGGCTCGACGAAGTGATACCCCTCGTCTGGGAAATCGAGCGACGCCTCGAGGCGAGCCAGGAGATCGAAGAGTTGCGCGTCGATGGCGCCGATGCGGGCGGTCAGCGTGCCGTGCAACTGGTCGGCCGCTGCGCGAGCCTGCAGTGGCGTGGCCGCCTCGATCAGGTCCGCTACCGCTTCGGCCTGGAGTAGATCACGCTTGCCGTTGAGGAACGCACGCAGCGTGAACTCTCCAGGCTCGGCCAGCCGCGCGCCGGCGCGCAGCGCGGCCCGGACGATGCCTTCCAACAGCAGAGGGTTTCCGTGAGCGCTGATTTCGGCGACGTGCTCGCCGGTGTAGGAGTGTGGCGCCTCGAAGCAGACGACCACCGCGTCGTCGTGCGCCTCGCACCCCGCCGAATCGAGGACCTGCACCCGCGCGAGCGCGGCGACGCGAGCCGGAGCCCGGCGAGTGGCGATCTGATCGGTAATCCGATGCGCCTGTGGGCCGCTCAGGCGAACCACGCCGATGGCGCCGCGCCCCGGCGGCGTCGCCACGGCGACGATCGTGTCGTCCGGAGCGAACACGTCACCTCGGTTTCGCCCGCATGTAGTGCGGGCCGTTGAACACTGGCCCGCGCGAGGCCGAGCCAACTGGCTCGTTCAAGGCGAGACCTGGCGCCTCTACTTGCGCGCGATGATCACCGTCTTCATGAAAGCGTCGCCGATGCTTTCGGACGTGACTGTCGGATCGTCGGCAATCGCCATGTGGACGATACGCCGTTCGTAGGGGTTCAGCGGCCCGAGCTCCTGTGACGCGCCGGTGGTCCGCACCTTCTCCGCCATGAACGCGGCCATCTGCTTGAGCTCGGCGTCCTTGTCGCGGCGGTAGCCGTTGCAATCCACCACTACCCGAGTGTCGTCGCCGAGTTGACGGCGGAAGGCGGTGGCCACGAGGTGCTGCAACGCCTGCAGGCCTTCCCCGCCACGGCGGATCAGGACGCCGCCATCCTCGCCCCCGAGGTTGATGCGGGTGCCGTCGGCGGTCTCCTCGACCGTCGCCGTCAGCGTGACGCCCATTGCTCCAACGACCCGCTGGACGAAGTTTACGATTTGATCCGTCAGGCTCTCGCTCACACTCGACTCCGTCGGTCCGCCCGCCCAAGGGCGGGCAATCACACACTGTCAGCGAGGCGGAGCCTCGCTACTTGGCGCGCCGGGCCGCCGCCGCCGGCACTTTTGCCGGCGTGGGCATTGGACCCGCGATCCAGTTCGTCAGGTATTGCTGACCAATCGCCCACACCTGACTCACGAACCAATAGAGGACGACACCGCTCGCCGAAAACAGCATCATCGCCGTGAACATGATCGGCATGACCATCATCACGCGCTGCTGCGCCGGATCGGCAGTCGTGGGCGTCACCCTCTGTTGCCAGAACATCGTGAGGCCCATCAACACCGGCAGCACGAAGAAGGGATCGGCGGCGGACAGGTCGTGGAGCCATCCGGCGAACGGCGCGCCGCGGAGCTCGACCGACTGCGCCAGCAGCGAGTAGAACGCCATCAGCACCGGCAGCGTGAGCAGCATCGGCAGGCAGCCGCTGGCGGGGTTGACGCCCTTCTCTTTGTAGAGAGCCGACACCTCCTCCTGCATCTTCTGCCGGCCCGGGTCCGTCATCTTCAGGTGCGCATACCGGTCCTGGATCGCCTTCATCTGCGGCTGAACCGCCTGCATGCGGCGCATGGCCACCGAGCTCTTGTGGCGCAGCGGGAACATCACCAGGTTGATGCCGATGGTCAACAGGATGATCGACCAGCCGTAGTTGCCGGTGAAGCGGAAGAGCCACTTCAGCGTCGAGAGCAGCGGCACGACCAGCCACGCGAAGATGCCGAAGTCGATCGCGCGTGTGTAGTCGGGACCAAGCGCGCGCAAATCGTCGAACTGCTTGGGACCGACGAAAAATTTGATCGGCTGGCCTGGCGACGACGGCTTCACCGCGTAGGAGAGCAGCCGGCGCTGCGTCTCGTTCGGGCCGGGAAGCGTCAGCGGCTTGAACTCCGCGCTGCCATTGAGATCGCTCACGGCGAACGACACGAAGTAGTGATCGTCGACGCCGACGAAGCGGAACGGTCCCTGCACCATCGGCGACGCGGCGGCGTCCTCTGGTGTCAGGCGCGCCACTTTCCCGTCATGGTGCGCCAAAGTTCTCGGCGGCTGGACGGCATTGCCGGTGAACATGCTGCCGCCGCCGGCGGCCGCACCCTGGTCACCGAGTCCCGGGCCCCAGGTGATCGCCGGATTCAGCGGTGTCGTGCCGCGGCGCGCGGTCACCGTCGCCGTGAACGTATAGCCCTTGGGCTCGAAGCGGAACTCCTTGCGGGCCGCGAGCCCGGTCTCGTCCTGATACTCGAACACGAGCGGCTGGCCGCTCGAGGCTGCGACGGTGCCGGCGTTATCCCCGGTCACCCGGTAGATTGCGCTGTTCAAGCGGGCGGTTTCCTTGGCGTCGTCGAGCCGCAGCGTGAACGGACGCGGTTCGTCGTCGGGCAGCCCCGACGGGACCAGATCGACGAGCGCGCCTTCCGTGTCGCGATAGTTCTTCAATTGCCAGTGGAGGATTCGGGCGCCGCGGTTGGTGAACACCACGCGCAGCGTGTCCGTCTCGACGGTGATTTCTCGCGGCTGCGTCTCGCCCAGTACCGATGCGGGAGCGGGCTCGGACGGCACCGCCGCCGGGCTTGCAACCGGCGATGCCGCACTCGCGCCTGGCGCCGGGGTTGGCGCCGCCGCAGCGGGCTTCGCGCCGGCGGCCGGTGTCGCCGGCGGCGGTGGTGCGAGATAGGTTTGATAGGTGTAGAGAACGACGAACGACAACAGAACCGCGATAAAGACCCTGCGTTCCATGAGTATCAGCTACCGCTGCGGGATCGGATCGACGCCGTGACCGCCCCACGGTCTGCAGCGGGCGATGCGGCGCGCCGCGAGCCACGTGCCTCGCACGGCGCCGTAGGTACGAACCGCCTCGGCCGCATAGTCGGCGCAGGTCGGCGTGAACCGGCACGCTGCCGGCAAGTAGGGCGACGCGATCACTTTATACGCGCGAATCGCGACGAGGAGCGCCCCGGTGGCGAGGCCGGCGGGAGGCCGGTGAGGCACGGTGTCGTGAGTCGAGGGCGGCACGGTAATCGGCCTCAAGGCTGGTGAAGAGGGCATCGAGCATTTCACGCCGGGGAACGACCACTACATCAAGGCCTTCATCGAGCTTGTGGCGCCTGAACACTTCCCGGGCCAGTCGCTTGACCCGGTTCCTGTCGATCGCCGGGCCAAGTTTGCGGGTCGCCGCCACGCCGAGACGGGCGATCCGGCCGCCGTTGGATACGACGAACACCGTCATGTATCTGGCCTGGATCCGCGAGCCGGACCCGTACGCGCGCTCGAAGTCGGCGCGGCGACGGACGTGCTCGGCTCTCGAGAAGCGCTGCCCTGGCGTGTTCGTCGTCGCGCTCATCACGCCCCCACGTCCGCTTCGCGCGGCCGCGTGTCGTGGAACAGTTACCGCTCGTCGGCGACGGTGAGCCGCTTGCGCCCGCGCGCGCGACGCCGCTTGAGCACGATGCGGCCATTCTTCGTCGCCATGCGAACGCGGAAGCCGTGAGCCTTCGCCCGGCGGCGCTTATTCGGTTGATACGTGCGCTTGCCCTTCATGTGTCTCGCAGCTGCGGTGCAGGTGATCCCCGCCCGCGCAAGGCCGGAGCCCCTGGCGCGGCACCAGCTCCCCCGGTCGATGTCGTGGTCAACGCCGCCCTGCCTGGGCGAAACTTCAATGCTATGCGGCGTGTCTTGTCACTGTCAACGTCGCCCCGCCGAAGGCGGGGCCAAAAGACACTGTCATCTTTAGCAAGGCGGAACGAAGTTGGTGGTGGAGCCTCGCTTAAGATTTAACAGGAGGATCGCCGAACTTCCACCCCTCGACAGATTCGGCCTGTGTTACAGTCCCTTTCCCTTCCCCGCCCTGCACTGCCGCTGCGGTTGGGATTGGGTTTCCTCCCCAAGATTTCCACAAGTTGTGGAAAAGATTGTGGAAAAGCACTCTGGCGCTCTATCTCCGAGCACAGAGTCTGGTTAAGTGTTGCCTTTTTAAGCACTTGCGGCTTCGAGTCGGGTGTGATCGTCCAGTGCGGTGCAGGTATGGAAGTCAGCATCTGGGACCAAATCCTCTCGAGAATCGAAACGAAGATCAACCGCCATAGCTTCTATACCTGGTTCAAACCGACCTCGTTGGTGCTGGATACCGGCGGTTCCATCAGCGTCCGGGTGCCCAACCAGCTCTTCAAGGACTGGCTGGGCAAGCACTACTCGATGGTCCTGTCGGAGGCACTCACGGAAGTCCATCGGCCTGAAACCTCATTGGTGTTCCTCCCCGAGGGGGTTCCGGCCACTGCAGCGGCTCCAGCCGCTGTTGTAGCTGAGGTTGAGCGCCAGGATCCGCCCCCGCCCGGACCCCGGCGCGTCGGCAGTTTGAATGAGCGTTACACGTTCGACACCTTCATCGTCGGCCCGTCGAACCAGTTCGCCCATGCCGCCTGCCGGGCCGTGGCCGAGGCGCCGTCGCGCTCATACAACCCGCTGTTCATCTACGGCGGAGTTGGCCTCGGGAAGACACACCTGATGCACGCCATCGGGCGTTATGTGCTCCAGCACGACCCCGGCCTCAAGCTCACTTACATCTCGTCCGAGCGCTTCATGAACGAGATGATCAACGCCATCCGTTACGAGCGCATCCTCGACTTCCGCGAGGTGTACCGCAGCGTCGACATCCTGCTGGTGGACGACATCCAGTTCCTGGCGGGCAAGGAGAGCACGCAGACCGAGTTCTTCCATACCTTCAACGCCCTCTACGACGCGCAGAAGCAGATCGTCCTCAGCAGCGACCGGCCCCCGCACGAGATCCCGCAGCTCGAAGAACGTCTCCGATCGCGGTTCGAGTGGGGTTTGATTGCCGACATCCAGCCGCCCGATCTCGAGACAAAAGTCGCAATTCTCAAGCGAAAAGCCGAGGCGGAAGCCGTACCGCTGCCAGACGACGTCGCGATGTTCATCGCCGGACGGATCAAGTCCAACATCCGTGAACTGGAGGGGTCGCTCATCCGGCTCATCGCCTATGCCTCGTTGACCGGACGTGACATCTCGCTGGACCTCACGCAAGAGGTCCTGCGCAACGTCATCGACCTCGACAACCGCGCGATCACGATCGACTCGATCCAGAAATACGTCGCCGACTACTACCAGTTGAAGGTCCACGAGCTGAAGTCGCGGAACAATTCGAAGTCGGTGGCGCTTCCGCGGCAGGTCGCGATGTATCTGTGCAAACACCTCACGACCGCGTCATTGCCTGAGATCGGACGCAGCTTCGGCGGCAAGCATCATTCGACGGTGATCCACTCGATTCGCAAAGTGCAACTGCTGCGCAAACGCGAAGATTTCGACAGCCTGATCGCCGGTTTTGTCGAGGGAATCCGGTAAATCCGCAGCCGTCCACAGATCCAGCCGTGCACGGGCTGTGGACGCGCCGCCAGGGCTCGGAACCGCACAGGATCCCGACAGAGGATCGACCCGCGATCCACACCCGACGCGACCTTCTAAGTTATTGATTGAAAAGAAGAAGCAGGCGCATTCAGAGTTTTGCACAGCACCTTGTTTTTAGTATAATTTCTTTACTTCTCTAGATCTCCTTTCAGAAGAGATCAGAGCGTCCATCCCGGCTCAACGCCATTCGTTCACGCTCCGTTTCGAGGTCGCCGCGCGCCTTATGGAAATAGTCGTCCGGAAGAATGAACTCCTCCGCGAACTGCAACTCTTCCAAGGCATTGTCGAGCGCAAGAACACGATCCCCATCCTCGCGAACGTGCTGCTCGAAGCCAAGGGTGACGAGATCCGCATGCTGGCCACCGACCTGGAAGTAGCGCTGCGCAGCCGCTGCCAGGCCTCAGTAGGCAAGAGCGGATCGCTGACGCTGCCGGCCAAGAAGCTCTACGAGATCGTGAAGGCGCTTCCTGAAACCGACGTGCGCATCGAGACCGACAAGTCGGGTGTGCGCGTGGCCGCGGATCGCTTCGACTCGCACATGCAGACGCTGCCGCGCGAGGATTTTCCGTCGCTGCCCGACAGCGCCGGCGGCGCGAAGGCGTCGCTGCCGCGGGCGGCGCTCCGCGAGATGGTTGGCAAGACGCACTTCGCGATCACCGGCGAGGACACGCGCTACTTCCTCAACGGCGCCAAGTTCGTGTTGAAGCCCGGCAGCCTCACGCTGGTCGCGACCGACGGGCATCGCCTGGCGCTCGTCGAAGCGAAGCACGACTCGGGCGTGACCCAGGAGATAGGCGTCATCCTGCCCAAGAAAACGCTGCTCGAGCTCGCCAAGTTACTGGGCGAGGGTGACGGTGACATTCAGTTCGAGGCCGGCGAGAACCATCTCTTTTTCGAGGTCGGCGGCCGCGTCCTCATCTCGCGGATGATCGACGGGCAATTCCCGGCCTACGATCGCGTCATTCCGAAGGGCAACGACAAGACGATCGAGTTCGATCGCGAGCGCCTGACCAACGCGGTGAAGCGCGTCGCGCTGCTCTCCAACGAGCGGTCGCGAGCCGTGAAGATCGAAGTGAGCAAGGGCAAGGTGGACGTGACGTCGAGCAGTTCCGAGTTCGGCGAGGCCAGTGAGCAGCTCACGGTCGAGTACGACGGCCCCACGTTGACCATCTCCTTCAACGCCCAGTACGTGCTCGACTTCCTCAACGTGGTGGAGACCGACATCGTGTCGCTCTCGCTGAAGGACGAGGTGAGTCAGGCCGTGATGAAGCCAGTCGGCGCCGAGGGCTACGACTACACGTACGTCATCATGCCGATGCGGATCTGACACCAGGAACACGCGTGGAACATTCCGAACAACAAGATCCTGCGAAGACCGAGTTCAAGGCGGCCGGGGAATCCCCAGACTCGACAACAGCTCAGGTTAACGGGTCGGTCGACGATTACGGCGCCGACAAGATCAAGGTTCTCGAAGGCCTCGAAGCCGTCCGCAAGCGGCCGGCGATGTACATCGGGTCTACGGGCGCCCCGGGTCTCCATCATCTCGTCTACGAAATCGTCGACAACTCGATCGACGAGGCCCTGGCCGGCTTCTGCGATCAGGTCAACGTCACGATTCACATCGACAACTCGATCACCGTCGTCGACAACGGCCGCGGTATTCCCGTCGATCGCCACACCAGTGGCCGATCCGCCGCCGAAGTCGTGTTGACCGTGCTTCACGCCGGCGGCAAATTCGACAACGACAGCTACAAGGTGTCGGGGGGCCTGCACGGCGTCGGTGTGTCGGTCGTCAACGCGCTGTCCGAGCGGCTCGACCTCGAAATCTGGCGCAACGGCCAGGTGTATCAACAGAGCTACGAGCGCGGCAACCCGATCGGCGATCTCGAAATCACCGGCACGACGCAGCGCCGCGGCACGAAGGTGACGTTCCGCCCCGATCTGCAGATCTTCGAAACGACGGAATACAGTTTCGACACGCTCGCCCAGCGGTTGCGCGAGCTCGCCTTTCTCAACGGCGGCATCGTCATCACGATCGACGACGAGCGCGACGGCAAGAGCCACAAATTCCAGTACGACGGCGGCATCGTCTCGTTCGTCGAGCACTTGAACAAGAACAAGGCGAACGTCAACGACAAGCCGATCTTCATGCGCGGGAACAAGGACGGCATCGATGCCGAGATCGCGCTGCAGTGGAACGACGGCTACTCGGAGCTGGTGTTCACGTTCGCCAACAACATCAACACACACGAAGGCGGCACCCATCTCTCCGGGTTCCGGGCCGCTCTCACCCGCACGATCAACAACTACGCGGCCAAGAGCAGTCTCGCCAAGGATCTGAAGGACGCGAGCATCAGCGGCGATGACATCCGTGAGGGGCTGACCGGCGTCGTCAGCGTCAAGATCCCGCAGCCGCAGTTCGAAGGTCAGACCAAGACGAAACTCGGCAACACCGAGGTCAAGGGCATCGTCGAGGCGATCGTCAACGACAAGCTTGGGCAGTATCTCGAAGAGACACCGGCGGTGGCCAAGCGCATCATCGGCAAGGCGGTCGATGCGGCGCGGGCCCGCGAGGCCGCGCGCAAGGCGCGCGACCTGGTGCGCCGCAAGGGCGCCCTGGACGGCAGCAGCCTGCCTGGAAAACTCGCCGACTGCCAGGAGCGCGACCCGGCGCAGAGCGAGATCTACATCGTCGAGGGCGAGTCGGCCGGCGGCTCGGCCAAGCAGGGGCGCGACCGGCGCTTCCAGGCAATCCTGCCGATCAAGGGCAAGATTCTCAACGTCGAGAAGGCGCGCTTCGACAAGATGCTGGGCAGCGACGAGATCAAGACGATGATCGCCGCGCTCGGCTGCGGTATCGGCGTCGAGGATTTCGACATCGCGCGGCTGCGCTACCACCGCGTCATCATCATGACCGACGCCGACGTGGACGGCTCGCACATTCGAACGCTGCTGCTCACGTTCTTCTACCGGCAGATGCCGAAGCTGATCGATGGCGGCCACGTCTACATCGCGCAACCGCCGCTCTTTCGCGCCAAGCGCGGGCGCAGCGAGAACTACATCAAGGACGAACGCGAGCTCGAGACCTACCTGATTCACCGTGCCGTGGAATCGCGGGTTGCCAGGCTGCCCGACGGCCACGAGGTGTCGGGGGAGATACTCGAGCGTCAACTCCAGCGGATGATCGCCTACCGCAAGCTCCTGCAGATCGTGACGCGGCGCGGCAACCCGCCCGAGATCGTCACGGCACTGCTGCAACTCGACGCCCGCGACAAGAGTTTCTTCGAGCATCGCGAGAAGCTCGACATCCTGGCCGCGCGGATGACGACACCGATTCGCAGTGTCAGCGTGTCGCGCGACGACGAGCACAACACCTTCACGCTCGACGTCGAGGACCGGTCGCACGGCTACCCGCGCCCCTTTAGTTTTGGCGTGGACTTCGTCTCCTCCGGCGAGTACCGCACGCTGGCGGCCGCGTTCCGGGAGATGCAGGAGATCACCTTCCCGGTCGTGGTGAGGACCCTTGATGCTGCTGCCGGGGCGGCCGCGGTGGACGATGCGGCCGACGATGATGCGGCCGTGAGCGAGGGAGAGACGCCGGGTCCGTCGCAGGCCACCGGCCGGCCACCGAAGAAAGAAGCCGACACGACGCTTGCCGACCTCGACGAGTTCGTCGAGTTCTTCATCGCTGCCGGCAAGAAGGGTGTGGCGGTCAACCGTTACAAGGGCCTGGGCGAGATGAATCCGGACACGCTCTGGATGACGACCATGGATCCCGACAACCGCACGCTCCTCCAGGTGCGCGCCGAGGACCACGCCGAGGCCGACCAGATGTTCACCACGCTGATGGGCGACCAGGTCGAGCCGCGGCGCAAGTTCATCGAGGACAACGCCCTCGACGTACGCAACCTCGACGTCTAGAGCCTTCTTCCGCATTCCAGCCGCGACAGTTCCTCATCGATGAGCACCACGCCAAGCAACCGCATCCCGGTCAATATCGAAGACGAGATGAAGCGCTCGTACATGGATTACGCGATGAGCGTGATCATCGGGCGCGCGCTTCCCGACATCCGGGACGGCCTGAAGCCCGCGCACCGCCGGGTGCTCTACGGCATGAAGGCGATGGGGCTGTCGTCCACCCGCGGCTACCGCAAGTGCGCGAAGATCGTCGGCGAGGTGATGGGCAACTACCATCCCCACGGCGACGCCTCGATCTACGACACGCTGGTCCGCATGGCGCAGGACTTCAACATGCGCTATGTGCTCACCGACGGTCAGGGCAACTTCGGCTCGATCGACGGCGACCCCCCGGCGGCGATGCGCTACACCGAAGCCCGCCTCGATCCGCTCGCCGACGAGATGATGGCCGACCTCGACAAGGAGACGGTCGATTTCGTCCCGAACTACGACGAGACCACCGAGGAGCCGGTGGTGCTGCCCGCCACCTACCCGAACCTGCTGGTCAACGGGTCGTCGGGTATCGCCGTCGGGATGGCGACCAACGTGCCGCCGCACAACCTGCGTGAGGTGGTCAACGCGGTGATCTGGACCATCGAGGCCTCGCAGTCCGATGCTCCGCCGACCGCTACCGAGCGCCTGCGCAAACTGCTCGAGCTCGTTCCCGGTCCCGACTTCCCCACTGGGGCTTACATCATCGGGCAGGCAGGCATACGGCAGTACCAGCTCACCGGCCGCGGCTCCGTGCTGATGCGCGCCAAGACCGAGATCGAGGTCAGCAAGAAAGGCGACCGGTCGTCGATCATCGTGACCGCGATTCCGTATCAGGTGAACAAGGCGCGCCTGATTGAGCGCATCGCCGAGCTCGTGCGCGAGAAGACGATCGAGGGCATCTCCGACATCCGCGACGAATCCGATCGCGACGGGATGCGAATCGCCATCGATCTGAAACGCGGTGAGGTGAGCGAGGTCATCCTCAATAACCTGTACAAGCACACGCAGCTGCAGACCAGCTTCGGCGTGATCATGCTGGCCATCGTCGGCGCCCGCCCGAAGATTCTCACGCTCCCCGAGTTCATCGACAACTTCATCGAGTTCCGGCGGGAGGTGGTGCGGCGCCGCACCGAATTCGAGCTGCGGAAGGCCGAGGCCCGCGCCCACATTCTCGAAGGCCTGAAGATCGCTCTCGATCATCTCGATCAGGTGATCGCGCTCATCCGGGCGTCGAAGAATCCTTCCGAGGCCCGGGAGGGCCTCATGACGCAGTTCGGCCTGAGTCAGATCCAGTCGCAGGCGATCCTCGACATGCAGCTGCAGCGCCTCACCGGCCTGGAGCGGCAGAAGATCCTCGACGAGCTCGCCGAAATCCTGAAGCTGATCGAGCGGCTGCGCGCGATTCTCTCCAGCGACAAGCTGCTGCTCGAGATCATCGTGTCGGAGCTGCGCCACGTCGTCGAGAAATA
>Ga0157380_10001089_pt1 | contig 17463 bp, 12 predicted proteins | sample S35metaG_FD_119757 | JGI IMG/M metagenome (GOLD analysis project Ga0157380, IMG submission 119757) | Switchgrass rhizosphere microbial communities from Kellogg Biological Station, Michigan, USA - S3-5 metaG | ecosystem: Host-associated > Plants > Roots > Rhizosphere > Soil | place: USA... | reverse complement strand
TGCGCGAGCGTCGAACAGCGGAAGCCAGGATGAATCTCTTCTGTAACAGAAGCGCCACCGACAATGTTACGGCGCTCCAACACGAGCGTCTTCATTCCGGCCTTTGCCAGGTAACACGCCGCTACAAGTCCGTTATGCCCGGCGCCAACGATGATGATGTCGAAATTAGGCATGATGCTTTTGGAGTGCGGCGACTAGTCGCCGCTTTCCAAAGCGCTGACGAGTCAGCGCACTCCAAACTGAGATGCCAATCAAAGACGTCATCATCATCGGCGCCGGACACAACGGCCTCGTGGCTGCGTTCTATCTCGCTAAAGCCGGATTCAAGCCGGTCGTGCTTGAGCGCCGCGAGACTGTCGGTGGCGCGTGTGTCACTGAAGAATTTCATCAGGGCTTCCGCTGTTCGACGCTCGCGCATTCCGCTGGTCCAATGTTTCCATCGATCGTCTCAGAGCTCGATCTCAAGCGCTTCGGTCTTGAAACGATCAATCCGGAAGCCCGAGTTCTCGCGCTGTCGCCTGATAGCCGATCGATCTGCATCTACAACGATGTCGCGCGCACGTGTGACGAGATTCGACCCTTCTCCGCCAAGGACGCTGACGCTTATCCCGAATTCACCAGGAGCTTCGCGCGGATCGGTCAGGTGCTGGCGCCGCTCGCAACGATGACGCCGCCTTCGATCGATCGACCTGCGCCAAATGAGATCTGGCACCTCGGTAAAGTCGGTCTCGCATTTCGCAAGCTCGGCAAGAAAGACGAATACCGTTTGCTGCGCTGGGGACCGATGGCTGTTGCAGACCTAGCCGCAGAGTGGTTCGAAACGGAATTGCTCCGTGCGACGGTTGCAGCGCGGGGCATCTACGGAGCGTTCGCTGGTCCATGGTCAGCGGGAACCAGTTTGGGACTGCTATGGCAGGCAGCGCTCGACGGTCATCCGATTCCGCCTGCGTCATTTGTCAAAGGTGGAATGGGTGCGCTCAGTGAAGCGCTTTCAAAGGCTGCATTGGCCGCTGGCGTTGAGATCAAGTCGGCGACTGAAGTGGCCGCAATTCACGCGGGCAACGGTACGTCGGCGAAAGTGTTGATCAATGGAGGTGAAGAGATCGAAGCACGCGCTGTTGTTTCGAATGCGGATCCGCACGCGACGTTCCTGCGCTTGATAGATCCAATCGATCTCGAGCCAAACTTCCTTTCCAAGATCAGGAACTATCGGGCGATGGGAACGGCAGGAAAGATCAACGTCGCACTTTCAGCTTTACCTTCATTCACTGCCGTCGGTTCTGACACGACGAAGCTCGCAGGTCGCATTCACATTGGACCTGAGATCGATTACCTGGAGCGCGCGTTTGACGCAGCGAAGTACGGCCAGTTCTCTCCGGCGCCTTATCTCGACATAACGATTCCTTCGCTCAGTGATTCGTCACTCGCGCCTGAAGGAAAGCACGTGATGAGCATTCACGTTCAGTTTGCTCCGTATAAACTGAAGGGCGCCGATTGGGATTCGAAGCGCGAAGACTTTGCGGCAACAGTTTTCGATCAGATTGAGCAATACGCGCCCGGCTTCCGCCAATTAATTCTCGCGAAACAGGTATTCACACCAGTAGATCTCGAACAAACATATGGACTGAGCGGCGGACACATCCACCACGGTGAGCAGTCGCTCGATCAGTTCTTCACATTCAGACCGCTACTTGGATGGGCACAATACAGGACGCCGCTGAACCGACTTTATTTGTGCGGCGCGGGCACGCATCCGGGCGGCGGGGTCACAGGACTGAACGGCGCTAACGCCGCGCGCGAAGTGCTGAAGGATGTGAAGGCTGGAAAGATTTGAGACCGTGGTCTTCGGCCTTTGGCCTTGGTTGGCCTGAACAACTCAGGACAAACCGAAGACCTAAGGCCAAAGACCAAAGGCGGAGACCGAAGTCGCCAAGTAAGCAGATAACCTCTTTATGCCAAAGCCCATCTCCCCATCGCGCTCTTTCGCCAGCGATAATAACGCCGGAGTTCACGGCGAGGTGATCGAAGCCATCTCGCGCGCGAACGCCGGCCACGTCGTTGCCTACGGCGACGATCCTTACACCGCACGCGCCGTCAAAGCTTTCGAGAAACATCTTGGCCGGAACATCGCCGTCTTTTTTGTTTTTGGCGGCACCGGCGCGAACGTCCTTGGACTTCAAGCTGCAACGAATTCGTATCAGGCAGTTGTTTGCGCCACGACTGCGCACATCAATGTCGACGAATGCGGCGCTCCGGAAAAATTCACCGGTTGCAAACTTATATCCGTCGAGACGCCTGACGGAAAAATCACGACAGACCACGTTCGACCTTTCCTGCATGCACTCGGCGTCGAGCATCACGTACAGCCGCGCGTGATCTCTGTGTCCCAAGCCACTGAGATGGGCACCGTCTACAGCACGACTGAGCTTAGGGCCCTCTCGTCGTTTGCGCACAAGAAGAACATGCTCCTTCACATGGATGGAGCACGTATCGCAAACGCGGCTGTAGGTTTGAACGTCACCTTGAAGGAGATTACAGCAGACGTTGGCGTCGATGTGCTTTCGTTTGGCGGCGCAAAGAACGGAATGATGTACGGCGAGGCTGTTGTGTTTTTTGATAAGTCGTTGGCTGAGGATTTTAAGTTCATTCGGAAACAGGGAATGCACCTGCCGTCGAAGATGCGGTTTATCGCGGCGCAGTTTGAAGCGCTTTTGTCTGGTGATTTGTGGCGTCGAAGCGCAACGCACGCAAATCGGATGGCCCAAATGCTGGCGAACGAACTGAAGTCAATCCCGCAGATCAGAATCACACAGCCGGTCCAGTCGAACGGCGTGTTTGCGGTGATACCACCGAAATACATACCGGCACTGCAAAAGAAGTATTTCTTCTACGTGTGGAACGAAGAGATTTCAGAGGTGCGATTGATGACGTCGTTTGATACGACGGAACAGGACGTTCACCAATTCATCGCTGCGGCGCGCAAAATCATCAGATAGACAGCGTTCAAGCCTCATCGCAGAGTGCAACGTGCAATAACAGCAACACTCAGGCTTCGTTGAAATAGCTCAAGTCAAATAAATGCAGTACGGAAGGGTGGCTTGCCCCCGCTCAATCTGCCTTACTCTCAACATTGAATGGAAAGGAGAGTGAGCGGGGGTAAACCACCTATCTTACTGCGTTCATGGCAGCTTGAGTTATTTCGATGAAGCTTGAGGGCCGATCTTTGCACGTTGCTCGATTCAACTGGAGCTGATGTTATGCAAGTCGAGAATGGCGGAACCAACAGTCACTTCAAGAGAAATTTCAACAACCCTCCAGCCGATGCGATACCGATCACGCGGCGTTCAGTATCGAAGACGCCCGGCATGTTGCTCCTATGAATCTCACTCTTCAAGTTTTCAAGTTGCCGTCGCTCTTCCTCCAGTTGCATCTTCTCCTTTGAGCGCGCCGCTTCAAGGCCACCGGCCTTAATGAATTCGATAATCCGGCTCAACTCATCGCGATCAAACCAGATCCCGTGTTTTTTGCAGAGATCGACGATCACTCCTGAACAGCGTGCGAAGTTGGCTCGATTCATCAGCTGATGACATTCCAAACACGGAATGTAACTGACCTTCTCGTTGCCAACCGATCGCGCGGTTGATAGGGAGGCCGCGCCCAAAACCGCCGCGTGGTGTTCGCGGTCGGCACAGATACTTTCAAACGTCGGAATGTCGAGCCACAATCCGAGGCAATCAGGACACTCCAACAGTGTGTGCCCGCCTAGCGACTTCACCTGCATCTCGCCTTTGCAGCGTGGGCATTTCTTATCGGCACTAACAGGCTGAATCTTGTCTGCCGCGGCGCCACAGCGTGCGCAGTGTTTGCTACCGAGGAAGATCATCGCGAAACACGATGGACAAGCGACCGTAGCGAGGCGCGCTTCGCAAAAACGACACTGTGGCGAGTCGCTGGAGACTGAAGCTCCACACATTGGACAGTTCAGAGTTTCTGCTTCCATCGCCACTATTCTAGCAAGACGAATCAGACAGGATTGCAGAATTACACGATAACCAAGACAGGCAAGCAAAATGTTTTTATACTGCGTTCGGCTTTTTTCTATCATGTCATCCTGAAATCCTGTCTTAAGTATGAGCAGCGTGCTCGATGAGATCGACGCCGTTGAGCCGGCACCCGATTTCCTTTCAGTGATCGCGGGCGCAAAGTCCGCTTTCCTTCTGAGTCTCGATGTCGGCACGTCGGGAGTGCGCGCGGCATTGTTCGACGATGGCGGGAATGAGATCTCCGGAGCGCAGGTTACCAGTCAGAGAAACGTCGCAGCGTTTTCCGACCTCGGGGTTCTTGACGCTGATGCTATTCTTTCCCAGGTCGTTGAAGCCATCGACGACTTATTGGCTACTACCATTGGTAACACGCATCGCATTAGCCTTATCGCGATTTCATGTTTTTGGCATAGCCTGATCGGCATCGGCAACAATGGACGCGCAACAACCCCGGTCCTAAGTTGGGCGGACACGCGCGCCGCGCAGTCAGCGAGCTTTCTTAAATCCCACGTCGACGAAAACGAGTTTCACCAGCGCACTGGTTGCCGGTTTCACGCCAGTTACTGGCCGGCAAAGCTTCATTGGATTAGACACGAGCAACCGGCGACCTTCGAAAACACGAAGCAGTGGTTGGGCCTTTCGGAGTACTTGTGCCAGCACCTTTTTGGAACGACCGCAATGAGCGTGTCGATGGCTTCCGCAACGGGCCTGCTCAACCAACGCACTTGTGAATGGGACGCCAACAGTCTTCAAGCTCTTCAGATCGCACCGGAGCTGCTACCCGAGATCGCGAGTGACTTTGAACACCCTCAACTTCGTCCAGAATTTGCCGAGCGCTGGCCGGCTCTATCAGAGGCGCGATTGTCGATGGTTGTCGGAGACGGCGCGGCAAACAACATCGGCGGCGGTTGTTCTACTTCAGATCGATTCGCGTTGATGGTTGGCACATCGGGGGCAATGAGAGTTGTATTTGAAGGTGAACCGCCCGATTCTCTACCGCCAGCGTTGTGGAGTTATCGAGTCGATCGTTCAAGAGTTGTGGTGGGCGGCGCACTTTCTGACGGTGGCGGTCTCTTTCGTTGGCTTTCTGACCTGATGTGCGTCGGCGATGATCCTGTCGATCTCGAGAATCGTTTGGCTGCGCTCGAACCCGATTCATGCGGATTGACGGTGCTGCCGTTTTGGTCAGGCGAACGGAGTACTGGCTGGTCGGAAAACGCGCGTGGCGCAATTCTCGGGTTGACGCAGCAAACGAAGCCGATAGAAATCCTACGCGCGGCTTTGGAAGCGATCGCTTACCGCTTTGCACTGATCGCCGAGGCGCTGGAAGGCTTAACCGGCGACGCGACGATCGTGGCCACCGGAAATGCGCTTCGTTCTTCTCGCGCGTGGCTACAGATTATTGCCGACGTATTAGGCAAGGGTGTGCTACTTACAAACGTAGGCGAAGCCTCAACACGCGGCGCCGCCTTGCTTGCACTCGAAGCCGTGGGCAAAATAGAAACTCTTCAACAGGATTCGCTCCTTATTGAAGAGACATTTGAACCCGACGCCACCCGGCACGCACGATATCGCGATGGATTGTTACGCCAGCAAGAAATCTATGACCGGTTGTTCAAATCAGTTAGCATCCCATAGGACACACACCGAATGAGCGCCTCTGTGCAGCGAGAAGACACACATACCACACCGGAACTCGATCAACTTTGTATTAACACAATCCGAACTCTTTCACTCGATGCAGTACAGAAGGCGAACTCGGGTCATCCCGGTTTGCCCTTGGGCGCTGCGCCGATGGCTTACGTTCTGTGGACTCGTTTTCTGAAACACAATCCAAAGAACCCGAAGTGGGAGAACCGCGATCGCTTTCTGCTCTCAGCCGGTCACGGCTCGATGCTCTTGTATTCACTTCTTTACCTGACTGGTTACGACTTGTCGCTCGATGAGTTGAAGAACTTTCGCCAGTGGGGATCGAAAACACCCGGTCATCCCGAGTACGGATTAACACCCGGCGTGGAAATAACGACTGGACCGTTGGGCCAGGGGTTTGCTAACGGTGTCGGAATGGCGATGGGGGCCGCGCATCTCGCCGCGAAGTTCAACATTCCGGAGTTTCCGCTGATCGATCACTACGTTTACGCGATTGTGTCTGACGGTGATCTGATGGAAGGCGTCGCCGCTGAAGCAGCTTCTCTGGCAGGCCATCTAAAACTTCAGAAGTTGATCTATCTCTACGACGACAACCAGGTGACGATTGAAGGATCAACGAGCCTGGCGTTCAGTGAAGACGTTCCGAAGCGCTTCGAAGCGCTCGGGTGGCACACATCGACAGTCGCGGATGGAAATGATCTGGACGAGATTGAAGCGGCTATTCGCGAAGCACAGGCTGTTACTGACCGACCAAGTTTGATTTCAGTCAAAACGATCATCGGTTATGGCATGCCGACAGCGGGTACGCGGAAAGCACACAGCGACGCTCCCGGCGCCGATGCAGTGCGCGAAACAAAACGACATCTCGGCTGGCCTGAGGACAAGAGCTTTTATGTACCCGATGAAGTTTTTGCCCACTTCCGGAAGGCGGTCGAGCGGGGTGAACGCGCGGAAAGCGCTTGGCGCGCGTTGGTTGCGGATTATGAAAAGTCGCATCCGGAAATAGCGACCGAGTGGCGCTCGATGATGAGTGGTGAACTGCCGGCGGACTGGGAAGATCACCTGCCGAAGTTTGAAAACGCGCAGTCGATGGCTACGCGTGTGGCGAGCGGCGAAGTAATCAACGCACTCGCACCTGTGATTCCATCATTAATCGGTGGGTCAGCTGATCTCGGTGTGTCAAACAACACCGACATCAAGAGCAGTCATAGTTTTGCGGCTGGAAAATACGATGGTCGGATTCTTCACTTCGGCGTGCGCGAACACGCAATGGGCTCGACGTTGACTGGCATCTCACTGAACGGTGGCCTCATTCCGTTTGCCGGAACATTTCTTACGTTCTCCGATTACATGAGACCGGCAATCCGTTTGGCCGCACTTTCGGAAGTGCAGGTGATTTACGTCTTCACTCACGACTCAGTCGGCCTCGGCGAAGATGGACCGACGCACCAACCTATCGAGCAGATTGCAGCACTGCGTGCGATTCCCCATCTGTTTGTTATTCGACCTGCGGATCCCGCCGAGGTAAGCGAAGCCTGGCGGATCGCGATCCTCCGCCGCAATGCTCCAACCGCGCTCGCGCTCACTCGACAAAAAGTTCCGGTGATTGATCGAACTCAGTTTGCATCAGCCAGTGGACTGCGTCGCGGTGCATATGTAATTGCGGAAGCTCAAACGCAAGATGGATCGCCAGCGACCCCGCAGTTAATGCTGCTCGCGACGGGCTCAGAAGTTTCGCTTGCACTCGAAGCCCGGCAGACGTTGCAGGAGGAGGGCGTGCCCACTCGCGTTGTGTCGATGCCATGCTGGGAATTGTTTGAAGAACAATCGGCGGATTATCGCGAAGAGATTCTACCGAGTTCTGTTCAGGCCCGATTGGCGATCGAAGCGGGCGTACGGCAAGGATGGGATCGATACGTGGGCTTGACGGGCGATGTGATCTGTCTGGATCGTTTTGGCGCGTCGGCACCTGGTGACGTGGCGATGAAGAACCTTGGATTCAACGTCGAAAATGTAATTGAGCACTCACGAAAACTGCTCTAGAACAAGGAGTCACCTATGAAACAGGTAATCGTTGCTTTAATTACCTGCCTCTTTCTCACTTCGTTTGCGGCTGCAACCCAACCCGAATGGGTAACCTTTAGTTCTCCAGAAGGCCGCTTTAGTCTTCAGTTTCCAAAACAGCCGACTCCGGAAGTCAAAGACGTCGACTCCGTGGTCGGAAAACTGACGATGTACACGTTCATCGCTTCGAGTTCTACGATAACTTACATGGCATCTTTTGCAGATTATCCCAATGTGCCTGAGGCGAACCGGCAACAACCCGTGCTTGATGCGGTACGTGACGGCGTAGCAGAAAAACTGGAAGCGAAGATCTTCGAAGAATCCAAGATCTCGATTAACGGCAATCCAGGACGGGAGTTCCGGATGTCGAAATCCTCAAATGGCTTGGATCTTATCTATCACTGGCGAACCTATCTGGTTGGCCGCCGTCTGTATCAAGTAGCCGCCGCCTACAACAAACGCGACTCTCAGTCGCGCCAGCTGCCGAAGTATTTCGACTCATTTCAACTGCTGAACTAATCATCAAAAGACAAATCTCAACGCGCCGGGGATTACCTGGAAAAGCACCGGTGTCACCCCACGAACGTTCCCGTCCGCTTCCAACGGCATTGCATCCTCGGGAGAAAACGTGTGCAGCTGAACTACCCTCCCTTGCGAGATACGAACTTTGGGATTGTTCACGTGGCCGCCGCTGTGAATACGCGACAATTCTCTAATGACGCCGGTGCGCGACAAACCCGAAGCAGTGACGACGTCGAGTCGACCATCATCAGCACGAGCATCCGGAGATAGGACCATTCCGCCACCGGCATAAAACGCATTCGCCACTGCCGCCAGGTTCATTGGTCCATCCGCAATCACCTTATCGTCAACTCTCACCAGTACGCGTCGCTCTCGCCAAACCGTTAAAGCACTGAGCGCAGCAACGGCGAAACGCAATTCGCCTGAGAAGCGCCGCATGAACGGACCTTGAGACGCGACGCGACCAGCCGTTTCACCACCAATCCCCATCGTCGACGCATTGAGACAGATGAACGGCTTCTGGTAGTCGTCGCAGAGACCGTATAACACGTCAATAACCAAATATAATGCCGAGCTGTATTTGCAATGCCGGATCAGAGTATCGATCCAATCTCCAAGCGGCATTCTGCGACGATAGAGGCCGCGAGCGAAGTCGTCGCCAGTTCCGGCGGGCAATACCGCCAATGCAGCTTGTGGATTGATTGGAAACGGAAGTTCAGTAACGTTCTCGCTGAATTCGAAAAACCCTTCGGCCGCCTCGCCAAGAGTCCCGTCGCCACCAACTACAGCCACGGTGCGAGTTCCGGCCCTTAAGGCAGAACGTGTTTTCTGAGTTGCATCGCCCGGTGCCGTTGTGTGGTAAATATCGTAACCAACACCCGCTGCGTTTAGCCGCTGTTCGATCATCGGCCAGGCGCCCTGGGCCTTTGCCGCAGCGTTGTTCACGATGATTAGAATGTTCATAGCGGGGAGAGTGTCGGGCGAGACCAAATGATATACGACCATAATCAGTCGCGAGTCCAGTCATGAAGGCAGTTGTAATCACCAGGCACGGAGACGCCCAGGTCTTAGAAGTACGAGACGTCGCTCGGCCGCCGCCTCCGGAGGGCAATCAAGTGTCTGTGCGGGTACGAGCTTCGGCTTTAAATCGCGCAGACATTCTTCAGCGCCAGGGACGGTATCCAGCGCCGCCCGGGTTTCCACCTGACATACCGGGAATGGAGTTTGCGGGGGAGGTTGCGCAAGTCGGCGACGATGTTTCTACGTGGAAGAAAGGAGATCGAGTTTTTGGAATTACTGGCGGAGGCGCACAAGCCGAATACCTTCTGACGCCGGAGAATCATCTCGCCGCAATCCCACCTAGTCTCGATTGGACTGAAGCCGCAGCTGTGCCGGAAGTTTTCATAACCGCCCACGACGCGCTCTTCACACAAGCATCTCTGCAAGAAGGCGAAACAGTGCTGATACACGCTGCCGGATCGGGAGTCGGCACCGCGGCAATTCAACTCGCAACGGCGCGCGGCGCAAAGGCCTTTGGGACCGCTCGTTCGGCCGGCAAATTAGATCGAGCGAAACAATTCGGATTAAGTAATGGTATCGCGATTGAAAACGATCCACTTGTGGTAGTCGACGCTGTGCGCGATTGGACCGAGGGACGTGGCGTAGACGTGATCCTGGATCTCGTCGGCGCGGCTTATCTAGAGGCTAACCTGAAGTCTTTGGCCGCGAAGGGTCGAATGATGTTAGTCGGCACAACCTCGGGCGTCGAAGCTACGCTGAATTTCGGAATGATGCTCAGCAAGAGACTGACTCTGCGCGGCACGGTGTTGAGGGCGAGGTCGAACGAGGAAAAGGCAGCGGCAACCAAAAGTTTTGCGCAGGATGTCGTGCCGCTGCTGGAGAAAGGGATCATCAAACCGGTGGTCGACAAGGTGTACAGGATGGACGAAATACGCGAGGCACACCGCCTGATGGAATCAAATGCAAACTTCGGCAAGATTGTGGTTTCGATTGATCAGTGAAGCGGAAGAACATCCACAGATTACGCAGATTACACAGATTTTGAATTAAGAAAAGGGATATTGAGTGGTTAGGTTAACCTATCACGCAACATCCCTTTTTTAGAGTATTAATCTGTGTAATCTGCGTAATCTGTGGATGATGTCTTCAGCCGCGAGCACGGGCACGGCTCGCTGCTTGCGCGAGTTCGCGTGCGCGAGGCATTGCTTCGACAGCCCGGCCGATCTGCGGATCGCCTTCGTTGAAGACCTGCGTCGCCACACGATAGCCATAAGCTGCTGAAAGAATGTTGTATCGGAGTTGCCTTTCAGCAAACGCGCGAGCCTTATCGATCTGTTCCGGTGTCGCGCGGAATGTCTGCTGTTTTGAGGCTGCAAATTTCTTCAGCTCCTTAAACAACGTGTCCGTGACCGGATAGTCTTCATTCAACAGATCGTGATCAAACTCGATCGAGCGCTGAATCTTGTACGACTCAAAGCCCGCAACTCGTCCGGTCACCAATTCGAGCGAAAAAGCGAAGATCACATCGCGTAGGTGACGCTCAGCCGCTGAGACGAGGCCGGGTTTAACGGCCTCATCTGGAGATATGCCGCCGCCTCCATAGACCGCCCGGCCCATGTCCGTATGACTTTCGGGTCCGTTCTGCGGAGTAGCCGGAGTCTTATCAGCAGCCAATCCGCCTGGGAAGTAATAGTTGTAACCGCCGTTTGAATAATCGCGCTGGATCAAACGTCCTGATGGAGTGAAGTACTTTGCGATGGTCAGCAACAGAGCCGAGTCGTAATCAAGTTGGAAAGGAAACTGCACCAATCCTTTTCCAAACGTCGTTTCGCCAATTATGAGCGCCCGATCATGATCCTGAAGCGCGCCGGCTACGATTTCAGCCGCTGAGGCGGTTTCGCCATTCACGAGAATAACGAGTGGCACACTGTCAGGACTGTCGTTGATTGCTCTGTACTCCTGAGAACTGTCCTTAAATCGTCCCTTCTGAGAGACGATCATCTGACCGCGCTGCAAAAATGCGTTGGCAACCCTAACGGCCTGGATTAGCAATCCACCTCGATTGCCGCGCAGATCCAGAACCAACATGTTCATGCCCTTGCTATGAAGAAACTTCAGTGCCTGATCAAACTCATCGGCAGTGGTTAGATTAAAACCACCGGTCATCCCTACGTAACCAACGCCCGGTTGAAGCATGTAGGCCTGAGCGATTGATGGGAGCGACACGGCGTCGCGGACAATGCTTACTGTTTCGATCTGGTTATTGCCCGGATGAAGAACCGTGACCTTCACGGTCGTGCCGCGCGGGCCGAGCAAGAATTTGCGAACTTCCGGGTAGGTCTTTCCCTTCATCGACTGCCCGTCAACGGCAACTATTCGATCGCCGAAACGCAAACCGGCACGATCAGCAGGAGACTCATTGAACGTGGCACGGATGAAGGTGTTTACATCTTTGCCTTCACGAAGGTCTTCGATCGTCGCTCCGATGCCAAAATACTCCGAGCGCTGTTCAGTTCTGAACGACGCATATTCAATTGGATCAAAATAGGTCGAGTGGGGATCCAGCACGCCGAGCATGCTGCTGATCGATGACTTAAAAATAGAGTTGTAATCCAGTTTCCGGCCGTCGATGTGATTGGCTTGAATCACAGCCAGGGCTTCGCTGAGATCGCTCCTGATGGCCGGTCCGTTAGTGGTTCTTGCTGAACTTGAGCCCGAACCTGCGGAGCGGTCCGGGGTTGATGTGGGGCCGCGACGAGCTGACCGGTTTTGTTGCGCAATAATTATTGCGGGCAATGAAAGCGCGATGGCGAGGAATAAAATACCCGGGACGAAAAATCTGTTTCTCACGAGGCCTCCTAAAACTGTCTTGCTGCCTAAGCCCGCTTGTTGAACGCCTATTCCGAGTGCCGGGTTCCGGGGCGAAACGGGGACGTCAGGATAACATGAAGCACTGGAGCTTTTGAACCGCTGTTCGGCTGGCAGGAACCCAACCCGATTAAAAACAATTAGGGCGAAACTTACCGACTCTGTAGATGCCGCTGCCAAGTCTTTGGTCGCCCACTATTTGTGAAATTTCACCAGGTTCCCTAAGTGAAATCAGGAAGGGGCGAGCGTTGGTTACCCTCAAGATACCAAGGCGATAACTAGCGCGGCCCCCCTCAAATCTTCTCGGCTACTTTCTTGAGCCCGCATTAATTCGTATATTATTGCGGCTAGTTTCAACACAACAATTCGACGGAGGATTATCAATGCCGACCTCATTGAGCCGGGAGAGTCTCTTTTCGTATACAGAAGACCATCGACAGGAATACGAAGACCTGCTTCGTCGTTTTGTTGAGACGCCTACTGTTTCAGTAGATCCCGCTCATCTCCCGGATATCAAAAAAGGACTGGAGCTAACCGTCGAAACAATCGAAAAGTGCGGTGGAAAAGCTGATGTTTACGGTGTCGGGAAAGGAAACCCGCTGGTTCACGGGATCTTTGGAAACGACAAAAACCTCCCAACGGTCACGGTCTATAACCATATCGACGTGCAACCTGCGTCAAAAGAAACTGAGCCGTGGGACACCGAACCCTTTGTTTTCACCCAAAAGGGCGACACCTATTTCGGCCGGGGTACAACCGATGACAAGGGCCCCGCGCTGGCGGCATTGTTTGGGGCACGGGCGGCAATCGAAGCGGGTGTGGGGTGCAACATCCGTTTCCTTTGGGAGTTTGAAGAGGAGATCGGTTCGCCAAACTTTGAACAGATCATTTCCAAAAACGCTAACGATCTTCGCACGGGCTCAGTTGTCGTTTCTGACACTGTTTGGGTTTCGCGCAACAGGCCGGCGAGCTCTGCAGGGTTGCGTGGGTTGCTGGGCTTTGTCCTCACGCTCGAAACCGGAACAGTAGACACACACTCTGGCGAAACAGGGGGCGCGTCTCGGAATCCAATCGCCGAACTCATCCAGTTGATTAGCGAGATCTACGATTCACGCACCGGAAAAATCAAAATCAAGGGCTTCTATGACGATGTAGTTCCGCCAACGAAGAAGGAGTTGAATGATTGGGCCAAGTCAGGCTTCACCACGAGTGGATTCAAGAAAGCCCATCACCTGAAAAAACTTCGCACGCAAGATCCACTCGAGATCATGAAGCGCATCTGGGGCATGCCAACGATGGAAATCCACGGAGTGGTCGGCGGTTACCAGGGGCCGGGCGTGAAATCGATCGTGCCGCCACGCGCCGAGTTGAAAGCATCCTGCCGCCTGGTGCCGCTCCAGGATCCGGCGAAGCTTAAGAAGTTGTTGACGAATACGATTAAGGCAAAGAATCCGGATGTGAAGATTCACTTCGAAGCAGCAGCTCCGGCTTTTCGAACAGTATTGGAAGGTCCCTTACCTGTTGCATTAAAGAACGCGGTGAAATTCGCCTTTGGTCGTGAGGCTGTCTTTGTGCGCGACGGAGGAACGATCGGTGCAATGACGAGCATTGAAAAAGTGTTGAAGTGTCCGGTGTTGTTCCTGGGACTTTCGTTACCCGAACACGGTTATCACGCACCAAACGAAAACTTCGATTGGCAACAAGCGTCGGGCGGAATGGTGGCGTTTGCGAAATACTTCGAAGCGATTTCGAATCTGGAACGATAGGGAAAAAGGTGAAAAGGTAGAAGAGGAATCATTTGTAAATTCTCATTTGACATTTGAGATTTGATATTTGCGACCGTGGTGACTGAGGCTGGAAACTGAAACACCTCCATGAAGTCGGTGGTGTCTAATTCTCAAATATCAAATCTCAAATGAGAATTTACAAATGATTTTCTTTTTAAATTACGGCGGCCATTCTCTCTTCGTTGAGTGCGATGAATCCTAGTTTTTCGTAGAACCGCTTCGCTTCCGGATTGTCTTTGTGCACCGCCACGTCAATGCGCGTCACCGACTCCTTCCGCAGTTGCTCCTTCAGTTGTTCCAGTAGATCGGTTCCCACACCTTTGCCGCGCCTATCCGGCTTAACAGAAACATCATCGAGTTTCACAACCACCGATCCCATCGACGTTGAGATCGCGTAACACACAACGCAAATCCCAGCCGCGCCTCTTTCATCAAACGCCATCCAAACGAACCCCAGCTCCGGTCTTTCGAGGAAGAGATCGAGTGCGTCGTTCAATCCTCTGAGGCCGATGTCTCCATACGCTTTGCTACTGTCAAGATAATGTTCGTCTTCGCTCAGAAATGCAGTAAGCATTTCAAACGCGTCGCTAACGTCGGCAGCTCTCATTTTCCGGCAGGTCATCATGGCCGTAATGCTACAACAAAGAACCAAAGAGGGAAAAAGGGGAAGAGGGAAAAAGAAATCATTGGTCAATTCTGAATTGATAATTAAGAATTAAGAATTCCCTCTCACCAGGTGCCGTTTTTGGCGTGGGGTCTTCGGCCTTTGGTCTTTGGATGCTGGAGTTTTGCTCAGCGTATAATCTCGCCCGCGCGGTCAACTGTGACATTACATGGCCTCCGAGAACATCGTTCAGACATCAATTGATTGTGTGGCGCCGACAGGTGAACGATTTACCGCATCTGTTGAGATCGGCCGGCCATACAGTCTTCCGGACGGGCATTGGGCTTGTTCGGTCCGGATCCGTGGTCTCTACGATAACTTGGCTGACATCCACGGCGAAGACTCTCTCCAAGCTCTTTGTCTAGCGGCTTCACTTGTTCGCTTGTTGCTTCGTGCCCTGATGGAAGATGGTGGCAGATTGCTGCACCCCAACACGAACGATTCGTACGATCTTGACGCGACCTTCGGAAGTCTTGGCACACCGTCGAACCGACGCACATAAGAACTCTTTGGACAGATGACGACAGAGGAGTTTCGTTAGGGCAGCAACAATCTGAAATCCCAACACAAAGGGCAAAGACCTAAGGCCAAAGACGATTCTTGGTGTATAATCCCGGCTTCCATTCCCAGGATTTTCCATCCCACGCTAAGCAGGTCAGGAGCCATGAAAAAGATCACATCTCTCTTCGGAGCCATTCTGGTTCTGTTCGCATCCGTTTCGGCGTTCGGCCGCGAAGCGCGGCTCGTTCGTTACCCGCATTACCACAACGGCCGCATAGTCTTTACCTATCTGGGAGACCTTTGGACGGCCGACGAAAACGGTCAAAACATTCAGCGTTTGACCGTCAACCGGGCTCGCGACGTTTACGGCCGCTTTTCACCAGACGGTAAGTGGATCGCATTCTCGAGCGACCGCAATGGAAACCTCGACGTCTTTCTCGTACCGGCTAACGGTGGCACCGCTAAACAGATCACTACGCATTCTGCCGACGATACAGTTCTTGGGTGGTCAGCTGACTCGCGTTCAATCTTGTTCAGCGGCAACCGCGGCGAAGACTTCATGCCCCAGTTGTATCTCGTCAGCATCAATGGCGGCATGCCGTGGAAAGCGGGAACAGACATGGGCGTGCAGGCTTCTTATTCGCCTGATGGAAAACGCCTCGCCTACAACCAGAAAGCACAATCCTACTGGCGTAAGTACTATCGCGGCTCCTACCAAAGCGACATCATGGTGATGGACGTCGCGGCCAAGAAGTTCACGCAAGTGACTGACTTCGATGGGCTCGACTCATGGCCCATGTGGGGCAGCGATGGCTTCATCTACTTTGTCAGTGATCGCGACGGCGCTGGCCTAACAAACATCTGGCGCGTTTCAGACAGTGGCGGCAAAGCTGCCGCGGTAACCCAGTTCAAGAGCGGTGATGTTCGCTGGCCCGCGATCAGTGCTGACGGGCGTGTCATCATGTTTGAGCATGACTTCGGAATTTGGAAACTCGACGTTAACAGCAAACGTGCCACGCCAATCACTCTGAACATCGATGCTGAGACTCAAGACAACTTGTCAGAAATGCAGTCGTTCAGTTCGCAGGCTGACGATTACGATCTCGCGCCGTCGTCGCGACGAATTGCTTTCTCAATTCACGGCGAAATTTTTACGGCGCCGGTTGATGAAGGGGATCTGAGACAGGTTACCGACGGCCCGGCGCGCGAACGCAACGTTGGTTATTCGCCAGACGGCAAGTTGCTGTCGTACGTCTCCGACCAGAGCGGACGCGAAGAACTCTACATAGTGCCAGTTGATGGCTCAGCGCCTGCTCAACAAGTCACGGACATCGATGCATTGAAGTCTGGTTACAACTGGTCGCCTGATTCAAAAGACATCGTATTCACAGCATCCGACGACAAACTCCGCAAACTCACGGTCGCTACAAAACAAATCGCGATTCTTGATACTTCGCGTTACGGCGGATTCGGGACCCCGGTGTGGTCGCCTGACAGCAAGTGGATCGCATACTCGAAACCCGATATCTCGCGCACCTCAGACATTTACTTGATCGCTGCCTCCGGGGAAGACAAAGAGCCACACAAGGTCTCCTTCGACTCCAACCAAGAAGCGAATCCGCAATTCGCTCCAGACGGTCGCAAGTTGTTCTTCCAGCGCATTGAGGCAACGTCTGGAGGACCCGCGCCAAATTCAGTGCAAATCTATTCCGTTTGGCTCGAGAAACTCGATCGAGATCCAGATGACGCTGAAGAGCGCGAAGCTGAACCACCAGCGGCGGGTGGCGGCGAGGGCGGGGAAGGCGCGACTCCACCAGCTCGTAGACCGCAAGCGAATCGACCACCGCGCGACATCAAAATCGATTGGGCCGGCATGAAGCACCGCACGCGTCAAGTCACGCGCATGCCGTTTCCTATTTCGAATTACACCATCACTCCTGACAGCCGCACGATTGTTTTCGTCACGAGTGAACCAGCAGGCCAGGCGAACCTGGCAGTTATCTACACTGTTCAGGAGGACGGCCGACGCTTAACCCGGCTGACATCCGGATTGCCGCCCAGCGAAGATGGTGACGGACCAGGCGGAGGTGGTGGTTTCGGTGGTGGCATCTCGGGACTCAATATCTCTCGCGACGGTCGCACACTCTTCTTCCGCGAACGCGACGCCATTTACTCCATCGGGCTTGGTGGTGGTGGTGCTGGCGCAGCGGGTGCGACAGGTGCACCTAGACCGGAAGGCGGAGGCGGTGCCGCAGGCGGAGGCGGTCGTCGAAGGATCAACTTCAATGTTCGCGTCCGCGTTGATCGTCCAGCCGAATGGGCTGAGATGTTTGATGATGGTTGG
>Ga0157380_10001086_pt1 | contig 17488 bp, 15 predicted proteins | sample S35metaG_FD_119757 | JGI IMG/M metagenome (GOLD analysis project Ga0157380, IMG submission 119757) | Switchgrass rhizosphere microbial communities from Kellogg Biological Station, Michigan, USA - S3-5 metaG | ecosystem: Host-associated > Plants > Roots > Rhizosphere > Soil | place: USA... | reverse complement strand
CCGGCGGCCGCGCGCAGGAGCCAGTCGCGCCACGCCTGTGCTTCCTCGTAGTAGCCCGCGTTCATCAAGGCCAGCAGTGTCAACGTCGCGTCGCGCAGCCAGCAGAAACGATAGTCCCAGTTGCGCACGCCTCCGAGCTTTTCGGGCAGCGACGTGGTCGGCGCGGCCACAATGCCGCCGGTCGGCGCGTAGGTCAGCGCCTTGAGTGTAATGAGCGATCTCGTGACCGCGTCCGCCCACTCACCGCGCGATTGACTGCGGGATGCCCAGTCCACCCAGAAGTCTTCGGTCTGTTCCAGAGACGCTTCGACATCAATCACCTCGGGCGGTGGCTGGTGCGAAGGGCCGTGGGTGAGAACGAGCGGAACACTGCTCCCGGCCTCCACCGAAAACTCGCCAACCGTCGTGAGGTTCTCGCCGCGCAGCGCGACCGGCGTGTGCATCACGACCATGTCGGGTCCGGCAATCGCGCGGAAGGTGCCGTCGGGCAATCGGCTGACCCACGGCACGGTGAGGCCATAGTCAAAGCGCAGCACGAGCTCGGTGCGCATGGCGACCTTGCCGCGATCGCCGCGAACCAGGCGGACGACATCCGAGTTGCGTCCGCGGAGGGGCATGAAATCGATGACGGTCGCTGCGCCGTCGCGCGTGTCGATCGTGGTTTCGAGGATCAGCGTATTCGGCCGGTATCGGCGGGTGATCCGCGCGTCGGTATCCACCGCTTCGAGCAGCCACCGGCCGTGTTCGGATGTTCCGAGCAGCGCGGCGAAGCACGCGCCCGAGTCGAAGCGTGGCCAACACAGCCAGTCAATCGACCCGCCGCGCGAAACGAGCGCCACCGTTTCACAATCACCGATGATCGCGTAGTCCTCGAGTGGGGTGCTGACCTGCACTCGAAATCTTGTAGCCGATCTCGTGCCATGGTGCGCAAGCGCCAGCCGGCGACCTCGACCATAATGAAGTTTTGTCCAAGATGTCCTCATTCTCGTTACCCGTGTGCGCGGTCAGCCTCGTGCTGGCCTGCGGTAGCCTTTCCCCGGCATTGGCGCAGTTGCCCGAGTCATCGCCCATGCCACTCAACGTCGCGACTCCGCGTCTCGCGGCGTCAGCCACCAAGGTCACCGAGGCCCCCGCGATCGACGGGGTTCTGGATGAACGCATGTGGCGGGACGCGGTACCGCTCGGCAGTTTCGTCCAGGCCGAGCCCTTCGAGGGAATGCCAGGCTCGGAGAAAACCGAGGTCCGCCTGCTGTACGACGAGGAGGCGATCTACGTCGGTGTCACGCTCTTCGACCGCGATCCCTCGCTGATCATCACGACCGACACGCGGCGCGATGCCGGCCTCGGGTCGATGGACTCGTTCCAGATGATCTTCGACACGTTCCACGATCAGCAGAACGGATTCGTGTTTGGCACCAATGTCGCCGGCATTCAGTACGACGCGCAGGTGCGCGATCAAGGCGATCCGGCGACGAGCTGGGATGGCAGCTGGGACGTCCGAACGAGCATGGTGCCCGAAGGGTGGAGCGCCGAGTTTCGAATTCCATTGCGGACGTTGAGGTATGGACCGGCACCGCAGACCTGGGGTGTCAACTTCTTTCGCAACATTCAGCGCACGCGCGAGCGGACGTATTGGTCTCCGCTCGAGCGCGTCTACGATCTCGGTCGCCTGACTTCGGCCGGGGAACTGCGCGGTCTCCAGCTCTCGACGCCGCGTAACTTCAAGCTGCTGCCGTACGTCGTGGGATCGGCCGATCGGAGTTTCGCGCCGGGTGCGTCCACGCTTCTCGACGGCGATTTGGGCCTCGACACGAAGTTCGGGCTCACCCCGAGCCTGAACCTGGACGTGACGGTCAACACAGACTTCGCCCAGGTCGAAGTCGATACTCAACAGATCAATCTCTCGCGCTTCAACCTCCGCTTCCCGGAGAAGCGGCCGTTCTTCCTGGAGAACTCCGGCCTCTTCACCATCGGCAAGGGCAACGAGCTGGATCTGTTCTTCAGCCGCCGCATTGGTCTCGACGAGAACGGACTGCTCGTCCCCATCCAGGCCGGTGGCCGTCTGACAGGCAAGGTCGCCAACGTCAACGTCGGCGTTCTGAATATGCAGACCGACGACACGCTGACTGCGCCCGCCAACAACTTCACGGTGATGCGGGTCAGCAAGGAACTGCCGAACCGTTCCGGAATCGGTGCGATGTTCGTGAATCGCACCGCAACCGGAAGTAGCTCACGCTCGGACGACTTCAACCGCACGTTTGGCGCCGACGCGCGCCTCGGTCTCGGCGAGTACTTCACGATGGCTGGCTTTGCCGCGCGAACGGAGACGCCCGGCCTCACCGGGCGCGACTACGCCTACAACGTCGACTCCGAATACAACGACTCGCGGCATCGCGTCGGCTTCGAGTACGGACGCACCGGCGAGGACTTCAACCCTGAAGTGGGATTCCTCGAGAACGAAGAGGGTTACCGTCGCATGCTGTTTCGTTTCCACGAGACGATGCGCCAGCAGAAGATTCGGGATTGGGGATTCCGCGAATGGCAGCCGCACGTCAACTACACGCGGTATGACTATCTCGATGGTGGGCTCAACAACGCGGAGCTGCACATCGACAATCACTGGGACTGGGAGAACGGGTATCGCGTCGATACCGCGCTCAACGGGAGCTGGGAAGGCTTCCGCGTTCCGTTCGAGATCTATCCGGGCGTCATCGTCCCAGTGGGCGAGCACGGAGGGCTCCGGTTCCGGCTGAACTCGAACACCGACCAGCGCAAGAACTTGTCTGCTCGCCTGCAGTGGGACGTTGGCCGGTTTCTCACCGGCGACCAGAACAGTCCAACGTTTCAGGTCACCGTTCGCGACGGCGGCCGGCTTACCGTGGACGGCACGTGGTCGTATCGCGACATCGCTCTGCCGGAGGGTGCGTTTCACACCAACCTCGCGAATATGCGGGTGACCTACAATTTCACGCCGCTGGTGTTCATCCAGAGCCTGGTTCAGTTCAATGACAGGACGGACCGCTGGTCCACGAACTTCAGGTTCCACGTGCTCGAAACAGCCGGCACCGGTCTCTTCGTCGTCTACAACGATACGGAGAGCCTCGACGGGCTCGGCCCGATTAACCGCGCCTTTATCGTCAAATACATCCGACAGTTCGATCTGCTTCGCTAGATGAGCAACCGCATTTTTCTGCTGTCGCCGGCCAACTGCGGTGGAACCCGGGCGAAGCGTGTGGTGTCGGATGAGGCCCAGTTCCCGCTGGCAGAGCAGTTGCGGACGCCCGCGGGTGCGTCGCTCGGCGAGGTCTTCAGCTTCGTGAGCGGTTTGTACTTTCGAGGCAAGCTCGCGTATGCGCGACGGTTCAGCAATCCGCCGGATCCCACCGATCGTGTCGTGGCCGGCGGCGTCCTCGTGATCACGCCGAACGCCGGACTGCGCGCCGCCGACGTTGCCGTCACCCGGGAGTCCATTCAGGCGTTCGCGGGTGAGCCAATCGATCTCGCCAACGCCAGCTACCGGCGCCCGCTCGAGCAGGGCGCGCGCACGCTCTGCTCCAGCATCGGGCCGGACTGCGATGTCGTGTTGCTCGGCAGCATCGCCTCGGGCAAGTACGTCGAGGTGTTGTTGCCCATCTTCGGCGATCGCCTGCTCTTTCCGCCGTCCTTCATCGGCCGCGGCGACATGAGCCGCGGCGGCCTGATGCTGCGCTGCGCCGCGAGTGGTGAGGAGCTGGACTACATCCCAGTTGAGGGTGCCATCCGGCAAGGCAAGCGCCCGCCGCGACTCGATCCCGCCACCCGCGTCCCGAAAATCAGCTGACGTTCGGAACTCTCGGAGATCCCGGAGTTATCGGATCACCGCGAGACGCGGAGACGCCCGTGTCCCCGTGCCTCCGTGGTTAGCCGTTTCCTCCGTCGCCTCCGCTCCCTCTACCCGCGAATAGGTAGCGGGACAACAGACAGAACTGAATAGAATGCCCAGCGGCAGCGGTGGCGCTTCGGGCGCCGTTACTGACGGGAGGCATATGAATCGGACGCGAATCGCTGGGGCAGTAGTCGTGGGTCTCGTCGCATTCTGGCTGGCCGCGGGAGACGACGTGGTGCCGGATGCGCAGGGCGTGCAGGTCCCGATCTTCGAGTACGACCCGACGTTCCCGAAACCGCTGCCCGAAAACTGGGCGATTGGTCCGATCGGCGGACTCGCCGTCGATCGACAGGATCATCTCTTCGTTGCGCAGCGTCCGGGCGGATTGCTCACCAACGAGCGGTTTTCCGGCTCGGACGACAAGCCGCCCAAGGCTGACTGTTGCATTCCGGCTCCTCCCATTCTCGAACTCGATCAGACCGGCAAGCTGGTGAACTCGTGGGGCGGTCCGGGGGAGGGATACGACTGGCCGCAGTCGGAGCATGGCATCTTCGTCGATCACAAGGACATCGTGTGGCTCGCGGGCAACGGCGCCAAGGATCATCAGCTTCTCACGTTCACAAAGCAGGGGAAGTTCCTGCGGCAGTTCGGGAAGGCCGGCATGAGCAAGGGGAGCGACGACACGTCGAACATGCGCGGCCCCGCCAACCTCGTGGTCGATCCGATGACCAACGAGGTCTACGTCGCGGATGGGTACGGCAATCGCCGCGTCATCGTCCTCGATGGCGAGAGCTTTGCCTTCAAGCGCATGTGGGGTGCGTACGGCAACAAGCCGAGCGACATGGATCTTGGCCCATACAATCCCGACGCTCCACCCGCGCAGCAGTTCCGGCTGCCGCACAACATCTCGATCTCGCGAGACGGGTTTGTCTACGTTGCCGATCGACCGAACAATCGCATCCAGGTGTTTCGAAAGGACGGCACGTACGTGAAGGAGGTGTTCATCTCGAAGCGGACGCTGCTGCAGGGCGCCGCGTCCGGCTTCGCGTTGTCACCGGATCCCGAGCAACGATTCCTCTACATGATCGATGGCGCGAATCATCACGTCTGGATCCTGAATCGCAGCACGCTTCAGGTGATCGCGCGATTCGGCCAACAGGGCCTTTGGGGTGGATTCCTCAACGTGCCGCACGCCATTACCGTCGATAGCATTGGCAACATCTACGTCGGCGAGAACTTCGACGCGCGCAGATTCCAGCGTTTCCTCTACAAGGGTCTCGGAAAGCCGCGGCCAGGAACGCTGCCGACGACCACGCTGGTGCAGTAGCTGTTAACTCCCAAAGACCACCTCCCAACTCCCAAGCTCGTGGATGGGCGCATTTTGGAAGTTGGGAATTGGAAGTTTGGGAGTTGATCACGCCAACGGAACATACAGTTCCGTTCGCAACTGTTCCTTCGGTACCTCGCCCGGCGTGTTCGTGTAGATCTCGTAGCTCACGCCGCCGCCGATTCGATTTCCGCTCGCGGGGACCCACTCGCCAAGCAGGCGTGCCCACACGTCGCCAAGCTGTTCGTACGGTCCAACGTGGACGGTGCGCGCATAGCACCCGGCAGAGATGTGCTGTTCGACGAGTCCATCCGGCATTTTCACGCCCTCGGGCACGACGAGCGCGGCATCGGAGCGAAGCTGATCCTGCGGCGTGCTCTCGGGATCGTCGTGAAAGATCGCGATCATCGCGCTCGCCTTCTCCACGAGCCCCGCCGGTCCGGCGACCGCGCCCAGGTGCTCGAATGCTTTCGGAATCTGGTTGTACGGGCCGACGTGCCTCACCGTCGCGACGCGAAGCTTCGGCATGTCCTTGATATCGACTTCCATGGTGAGTCCTCCTGAGTCTCGAGCAATGAATTGCGCGATCACGCCGTCGGCGCGGTAGTGGACGCCGCACGGAGCCGCGATCTCGATCCGCGGGTACTTGCGTAACCTGAAGCCGGACGGCGACGCGCTGTAGCCGGATCGAAACGCGCGCGTGAATGCCTCGTGCGTCTCGTAGCCCGCGTCGAAGGCGATCTCCGTGACCGCTCGCTCCTTGTCTCTCAGCCTCCACGCCGCACGCTCCAATCGCAGCCTTCGCGTCAGCTCGAGCGGCGTCTCGCCGACCATCCCGCGGAAGACGCGATGGAAGTGAAATGGCGACAGGCACGCGACGCGCGCCAGCGCTTCCAGTTCCAGCGCGTCGTCCAGATGCATCGCGATGTGCTCAATCGCGGACTGAACGGCTCGTGCGTAGAAGGAGCGAGTGTCCGGCTTCATCACCAGTGACTCTAGGGCGTCGTCCTAAGGAATGCTTGATATGCCTTGCGCATTTTGTGCTCGTCCGCAGTCGCCGTGCCTGCTTATGAGAGCCCTGTACTCCCACGAACCCTTGGCGCTCGTGACTGACCCGCGTGGTACGCCTACTGCTTGGCCATCGCCGCACGGCTGGCCTTTTGTAGAACCGACAAAACAATGCGAGTCATCGTCTTTGGGGCAACAGGTGTCGTTGGCCGGCGGGCCGTGCCGCTCATGATTCGCGAGGGTCACCGCGTGACGGCAGTCGGCCGTTCGCCGGATCGTCTCCGCAACCTCGCGAGTCAAGGCGCCTCCACCATTGTGCTCGACCTGTTCGATCGCGAGGCGATCAGGCGGGCCGTCGTCGGCCACGACGCCGTCGCAAATCTGGCGACGTCGATCCCGCGTTCGAGCCTCGGGATGTTTTTCCGGCGGGCATGGAAAGAGAACGACCGCATTCGCGAGCATCTCTCCGCGTTGCTCGTCGACGAGGCGATGGCGGCCGGCGTCCGTGTGTTCATCCAGGAGTCCTTCGCGCCCATCTACGTCGACGCTGGCGATCGCTGGATCGCCGAAGGTGCGGCGACGAGGCCAGTGAGTTACAACGAGACTACGCTCAAGGCGGAGGCGTCCGCAGAACGCTTCGCGCGCAACGGCGGGCGCGGTGTCGTCTTGCGCTTCGCGTACTTCTATGGCCAGAACGATCGGTTCACCGAAGAGATGTTCAACCACGTCGCGCGTGGTTGGTTGCCGCTGCTCGGTCCGCCCGATGCGTACTTCTCGACCTGTTACCACGACGATGCGGCGACGGCCGTGGTTGCGGCGCTGGACCTCGCGTCCGGTGCCTACAACGTCGTCGACAACGAACCGATGACGCATCGGGAGTTCGGCGAGGTGCTGGCCGCCATTGTTGGAGTGCCCCGGCCGAAGACGCCGCCTCAATGGTTGGTGCCGCTGACGGGCAGCATCGGCGAGACGATGGCGCGGTCGCTCAGGATCTCGAACGAGAAGCTGCGACAAATTGGAGACTGGAAGCCGCATCACGCCACGGCGCGCGAGGGATGGGGTGATGTCTACCGATCTTTCAAATTCGAGCGTCGAGATCACCAGGGGCTGTAGTACAGCGCGGCGCTGTCGTGACGCTGTCCGGCAAAGCTCATCCATCGATTCCCGTCAGGAATTCAGCAGCGCTCGTTATTGCGAATCGTCGCAGCCATAAAGTTCGCGACGTACAATCCCAGCCGTCTGGCGGGACTCCGACTGCTACATCCGCATTCGATCGAGCTCGGGAGGAAGACTCATGACAGGTTCATCGCTGCTTGCGCGCACAGCCGAGCCGCTCATCGCGACGAGGTCGAGAGCGAAGAGCAAGAGCAAGAAGGCTGGCGCCGCGCGGCCGAAGGCGATCAGTCCGCTTGGGGGAGCAGCCGTGTGGAGTCGTCTTGACTTCAACATGCTTCATCAGGAGCAGTCCAACTGGTGCTGGTGTGCCACGTCGCTGTCCGTGCGTCGATACTACGACCCGACAACGGCGCTGTCGCAGTGCCAGGCCGCCAACACAATTCTTCCGCGGACCGACGCGTGCACCAATCCCACCGACTCCAATGTCAACAAGCCCTGGTTCCTCGACGACGCGCTCACGGACCTCGGCAATCTGCGTGAGCCGATCGTGAGTGGCAGCCTGGCCTGGGATGCGACGAAGAGCGAAATTGACACGGGGCATCCGCTCGGATGTCGAACGGCGTGGTCCGGAGGAGGCGCCCACTTCATCTGCGTCGAGGGCTATCTCGATGACACCACGAAGATGGTCGCCGTTGACGATCCAATCTACGGGCAGTCCGACGTGACCTTGAGCACGTTCCTGACGATGTACCAAGGGTCTGGCACGTGGACCCACTCGTATAAGGTCAAACCGAATCGGATTCGATTGCTGACTGCCACCGTTCCGGCCGGCGCTGCGGTCACCGCCGTGTCTCGCGCTGCCGGCAAGCTGGATGCGTTTGTAGTGGACACAGGCGGACGCACGTTGACCGCTGCCACGGATGACAATCTCGATCACGGTCCGTGGCGCGGGTGGTGGGAGATCCAGGGAGGTCGCGCGAAGCCGGGCGCTCCGATCGCATGCGTGAACCGCGGCCCGAATCGACTCGACGTCTTTGTCGTCGGCACCGATGGCGGAATCTATACCGCCGCGTGGGATCAGAGTGTGGCAAACGGCGCGTGGCGTGGGTGGTGGCGGATCGGCAACGTGACCGCCCCGCAGGGGTCCCGCATCGCGGCCGTCTCACGGAGCCCTGATCACCTCGACATCTTTGTTGTCGATGTCAGCGGCAACGTCATGTCTGCCGCGTGGCAGACGGGAGATACCAAGTGGCGGGGCTGGTGGCATATCCAGCAGGGGAAAGCCAAAGCTGGCGCGTACATCTCTGCCGTCGCTCGTAGTTCTCAGAAGCTCGACATCTTTGTCGTCGGCACCGATGGCGGAATCTACACGGCGGCGTGGGATGCTGCAGTCTCCAATGCTGCGTGGCGTGGATGGTGGCGTGTTGCCGGTGGATCGGCTCCGTTGGGTGCACCGGTGACCGCGATCAGTCGCGATCCAAACAAGCTGGATTGTTTCGTCGTCGGGAACGACGGTCGCGTGTATACCGCGGCGTGGGATGCCGCGGTCGCCAACGGCGCATGGCGCGGCTGGTGGCCTGTCGCAGGGGGAGCCGCACAGCTCCGCTCGGTGATTTCCTGCGCGTCTCGCGACCCGAACAAGCTCGACATCATGACGATCGGTACCGACGGGAAACTGTACACAGCCGCGTGGGATCAATTCAGCGGCAACGCGCAGTGGCGAGGCTGGTGGCGCATCGGTGAAGGCAGCTGCCAGCAGGGAATCGAAACGACACTCCTCAGTCGAAGTCCATGGTCGCTCGACGGCTTTGATGCCGGAACTGACGGCGGAGTCTACATGGTGTGCTGGAATCGCAACGTTGCCCGCCAACAGTGGCGCGGCTGAGGGGGCAGGCTGATGCCGATCAAAGTCGTCACTCCATCCAGCGCAGTAGCCAACGTAATCCGTGAACACCTGACTCGAATTTCGACGTTGGGACGATTCCGAACCAAACGTCTCAGCGCTGCCGCACCGGCGAGCCTGGCTCTGGCCGTCCCGCATCGCGTGTACAACCTTGGCCTGACCGACATCAAAGGGGCCAGGTCGACCGCCAAGGCGAAGACGACGGCGTGGCGGTATCTGGTGCTTGAAGGGAGCACCGTCATAGCCGCCGCGGAAGCGATCCAAAAGACCTCGTCGGCGAAGCCACAGTTCTCGAACACGAACGAAGGGCCGTTCGTCGATTCGACCGCACGGGCGATCGAAGCAGCCGAACAACTTCCCGAGGTGAAGGCCGGCCAGTTCGAGCTCGCAGTGCTCCGGGTTCCCGCGCTTTTCGTCATCGCGCTCTGGCTGAAAGGCGTGGGCGCGAAATCGCCGGGCGATATCTTCATCCCGCTGGAGCCGGCACCGCAGGGTCTGACTGCCGGCCAACGACTGAGCGCGGCAGATTTCAATGCCGTTCTTCTGAGATTGAAGAAGGAGCGAGGAAGCACGACCAGCAAGTCCAGCTAGTGGTTGTTGAGAAATGACGTGTCGCGAGGTCTCCCCGATCGGGTCAGCCCGATCGGAGCGATAATGCGACCGCCCCACGCTCGTGGCGGCGGGAGGAGCAGGCGTCATGACCGTCCGATTCTTCGTGACATGTGGGCTGACTGTGTCGCTCATGGCCTCAACGTCGTTCGCGCAGACGCGCGACGCGAGAGCCGCCAACGCTGCGACGTCGACGGCCGCGAGCAAGACGTGGACACCTGAGAAGACGCCCTGGGGCGATCCGGATCTGCAGGCGGTCTGGTCGGGCGACTCCGCGTTCGGCATTCCACTCCAGCGACCAACGGAGCTCGGGGCGAAGGCAGAGCTCACGGACCAGGAGTTCGCGGACAAGACGAAGCGCGACACGGAGACCCGCACGCGCGCGGAGAACGCCGTCGGCTCCTTCCGCAATGACAACTCGTGGTTGACCCGATCCTTCAGGCAGACCTCACTCATCGTCGATCCGCCTGATGGACGGGCGCCGGCGCTCGTGGCCGGTGCCGAACAGCGGCGCACACCACAAGGGACCTACGGCAACGGGCCGCTCGACAGCCCTGCTGACTTCACGCTCTACGACCGCTGCGTCACCCTCGGCGTCGTTGGCTCGATGACGCCGAAGATCTACGGCAATGGCTATCGCATCGTGCAGGCGCCCGGATACGCCGTGATCATGGCCGAGATGATTCACGAGGCGCGCGTGATCCCGCTCGATGGCCGTCCGCATGTGGGCGGGGGCGTTCGCGGCTATCTCGGCGACTCACGCGGACATTGGGAGGGCGATACGCTCGTCATCGAGACAACCAACTTCAACGGCAAGGCGACGGTACCCGGCAACCCCGTGCTCGCGAGCACCGAGTTGAAGATCGTCGAACGCATCACCCGGGTCGAGGCGGATCTGCTTCGCTACGAGGCGACGATCACCGATCCAAAGACCTATACAAAGCCGTTCACGATCTCGATCCCTTACACCTCGCCGAAGGGCTACCAGGTCCTGCCGTACGACTGCCATGAAGGCAACCTTGCGGTGCTTCAAGGACTCGGTGGTGAACGCGCTGAGGACAAGGCGGTCGAGGAGGACGCGAAACGTGGCATCGTTCGTCCGCGACGGCCGATTCAGGGCGCGCTCACCGTCGGCGGCCAGCCGATTCCCGAGGGTGGCCCGCGTTAAAGCGCCTGGTCTACGCTTCATAATTCCTCACAGATAATTCCCGCTACACGTGTGCCTCATGGAGACGTCATGTCGAATTTGAAACTGGTTGCGGTCTTTGTTGGCGCGTGCCTCGTGTCGTTCATGGCTGGACGAATCCAGTTTGGAGCGATACCGGTTCAGGCGCAGGAGCGCGCGTTCACGGCGCTCGATTATCAGGAGATCACGCAGTTGATCAACCGGTACGCGTACGGCATCGACACGTGTGCCAACAACGGCTACGACTATGCCGACGTCTTCACGCCGGACGGCGCCTTCGTCGACAAGAACTCGGATGCCGGATTCAAAGCGGGTGGTCGCGTCCTCGCGAAGGGGCGCGAAGCGCTGGCGACGCTCGTTGGTGGCGGATCGCGCGGCTGTAAGACGAAACTGGTGTGGACCGACTGGAGTCACCTCATGCTAAACCACGAGATCACGCCGACGCCGCAAGGCGCAAAGGGGCGAATCTATCTTGTGCAGATGGGCATGAAGGGTCCCGGGACGATCGAACGTCACGGCGGCTATGAGGATGTCTACGTGCGAACGCAGGCCGGATGGCGGATTCAGTCGCGCACGCACGTCCGTGACAAGGCCTGGCACAACCCGCTGCTGCAGACGCCAGATCTCAATTGACGACCTTCAGTCTCGAAGGCTACCTCGCGCGCATCGGGTGGGACGGCCGGCGTGAGCCGACACGCGCCACGCTGGAGTCCGTCCTGCGCGCGCACATGACGACGGTGCCATTCGAGAATCTGGATGTGCTTCTCGGTCGCGGCATCCGCATCGATCTCGACAGCATCTACGGCAAGCTGGTCACCGCGCGCCGCGGGGGCTATTGCTTCGAGCACGGGACGCTGCTGCGCGAGGCGTTGCAGCGACTCGGGTTTCAGCCGCTCGCGCACGCCGCTCGTGTCATCCAGTTGCGACCGCGATCCGAAGCGCCGCTCACGCACATGTTTCTCACCGTGCAGATGGAAGGAAAGAGGCTCGTGCTGGACCCGGGCTTCGGCGGGCATGCGCCGCGAGTGCCGGTGCCGCTGACAGGCGAGGAAGTACGGGAGGGAGACGACGTCCATCGCATGGTTCAGCAGGGAGGCGATTGGGCGCTCGAGGCGCGGATCGATGGCGTCCCCACGGCACTCTGGTCATCGTCATTCGAGCCGGCCGAGCCCGTCGACTTCGTCATGGCCAACCACTTCGTGTCGACGTTTCCCGAGTCGCCGTTCGTGACGCGCCTCATGTTGCGCGCCCTGACGCCGACAGTTCGCGTATCGATGATGAACCAGGACGTCACCGTGCGCGACGCCGGCGGGCAGAGGACGCGCACAACGGTGAACCGCGCAGAACTGCGGCAACTTCTGATCGATCATTTCGGGTTCGACCTGCCGGAGGTCGAGCAACTGCGGGTGCCTTCAGTGCCTGAATGGACTTGAAGTCATGCACAATGCAAAATGCGAAATGCGAAATGCAAACTGAACCAGTGAGATCTTCGAAGGGACACCGATGAATCGAATTGTCTGTGCGCTCGTGGCCATGTCGATGCTGATCGGGTCGCCGTACGTATCGGCGCAGCTGCTCAACAAAGAAGCGCCGATTATCGTCGGTCACTATCACCTGAACGTCACCAGCCTCGACGCCCACAAGAAGTTCTGGGTAGACACGCTCGGTGGAACGATGACGAAGATCGGGAACGCCGACGTCGTCAAGTTCCCGGACGTCTACCTCTTCCTCCACGTCCAGAAACCCACGGGGCCGGCCTACGGCACCGCCTTCGATCACATCGGTTTCGCGGTCCCTGATGTGCCGGCGCTGACTACGAAGATCGTGGCGAATGGCTATCAGCTGACAACCGGACGGGAGCCGAAGCCGGGAGAGAAGGCGGCGCTGCCGACGGCTGGCAACTACGGACGCTTCTCGTATCTCCTCGGGCCTGATGGCGCGAAGGTGGAACTCGTGACGAACATGGCGCCGAACGCGCCGCCGATCACGCATCACCACGTGCACTTCATCAACAAGGAGTACGTGGAGATGCAGCAGTGGTACATCAAAGCGCTCAACGCCACTGCCCGTACGGGGCCGAACACGTTCACCGACTTTTTCGCCGGCGCTGATCTCCCCGGTGTCGGTTACATGCTCAACTTCTTCCGGTGGGAAGGTGATCGGACCATCACTCACAAGCCCACCGCCGGTCGTGTCTACGAGCACGTGGGATTCGAGGTCAAAGGGCTCGAGGCGTTCAGCAGGGAGCTCGAGTCGAAGGGCATCAAGCTCGCGAAGCCGTATACCAAAGATCCTGCGATGAACAACCTGCCGACTGTGAGGATGATCGATCCGTGGGGTGTGTCCATCGAGCTGACGGAAGGCTTGCGCGACATCCCTTGATTCGTGCGGCTGACCCTCGGCGTGACCCGCAAATCTGAAAGCCGAGTAGCAGATTGGTGCACACGTGAGCGTCCGGCTACGTGTGCACTGTGAGTCAACTCCTTTCGCTCCCGCCTCTTCGCCGATCGTCGTCCCCGGGCATCTTTCTTGGACATGCTGGTGCCTCGGAGGACTCCAGACATGCGCAAATTTTCGCGTCTTGCTGCGACGGCGATGGCCGTGGCGGCATTGAGCGCCACGGCGGCGGCACAGGGCCAGGGCCACGGTTCGGGCAAGGCACCGATCACTAAGGCGCCCACCACGAAGGCGCCGAACGCCGGAACGAGCGCTTCTAAGGGCGGCAGCACGTCGACCCACGGCGCATCGGGCACCAAGGCTGGCGGCAGCGGACAGGGCGCCACGATGAAGACGAGTGGCGCGTCGCACGGTTCGTCGAGGAAGCCCGCCACGACGACAGCTTCAACATCGACGGGAACGTCGAGTGGTTCGAGCACGTCGAGCGGAGCCAGCACAGGCACGTCGGCGGGCAACGGCACCACGACGACCCCGACCACGTTCGAACCCAACGCAATCTCCACGAAGATCTCGAAGAACCCGAATCAGCTCGCCAGGGTAAAGACGATGCTGCCTGCGGGGATGACGATCGAGGAGGCCAGCGCCGGGTTCCGCAACCATGGGCAGTTCATGGCGGCGTTGAACGTGTCGAGGAACCAGAACATCGACTTCGTTCAGCTCAAGGATGCGATGACAGTGGACGGTCTGAGCCTTGGCCAGGCGGCAAAGCAGGTTCGCACGGCTCCGGCACCAGAACCGGCACCGGCGCCGGCCACGACGGGGACGGGCTCCACGACGACCGTGGCAGGAACCGTCTCGACTGGCTCGACCACGGTGAGTGGATCGACCACGACGACGTCCGGCACGACAACCGCCCTGGCGGCGAAGTAACGGGAGGCAGTCGTGAGATATCGCTCCCTCCTCTCAGCGATTGGCCTGTTCGTTCTCGCAGGACTCGCATTACCCGGACTCGCGGAAGCGCAGGGCAAGGGACGCCCGAAAGCGCCACGCGGGTCCGCTCCTACAACAACGACGCCGACCTCAACATCGGCGTCGTCTTCTGCAACGACATCGACACCGACGTCGACGGCCACGGCAGCGGTGCCAATCAGTACGTATCGCCAGTTCGGCGCGTGGCTCGATGACGCCAGCGCATCGGGCTCAGGCGAGGGTTACACGAGCATCGGTGTCGGACACTGGCGCATGCTCGGTTCGACCCAGACCAATCTGCCGATGCTTGGTGTTGGCCTCGGCGTGAGCGATCGTATGCAGGTTGGCGCGAGCGTCCCGTTCTATCGCGCCAGTTACGAGGGCGGATCTGCGTCAGGCATGGACGATGTTTACCTCAATGCGAAGTACACGCTGGTCGATCCGACGCTCACACTGAGCGAGTTCGGCCTCGCCATCAGCCCGACGATGGAGGTGCTGAGCGCAGGAAGCCCGGACGGCCGGCTTCACTTTGCGATTCCCGTCAGCGTGGAATTGCGGCGGCAGCCGTTCCGTATCTATGGATCGGCGGGACTCTTCACGCGTGGGTCCTTCTTCTCGGGTGCGGCGCTCGAGTGGAGCTCGCCGGCGGGGGCGATCCTGACAGGATCGCTGACACAGTCTTACTCGCTCAAAGACGACGCCGTTCTCGATTCGATGGGCATCGGCCGTCAGCGCTTGGACGTGTCTGCTGGCGTCGCCTATCCGCTCGGATCGATGGCGGCCACGTTCGTCAACGTCGGGCGCAGCCTGACCAGTGTCGAAGAAGGTGGGACCAGCCTTGCTCTGAGCGGCGGCGTTTCTTTCAGATTCAGTACCGTCTCCAATCCGTAACACGCTCACGGCTCTCCGTCTTGGACTAAGCTTGCCCATGACGGAGAGCACCTTCATGAGGCTGTCAGCGCTCAGCATTGCCATTGGACTCGTGATCGCAACGACGGTGTCTGGCTCTGCCCAGGGACCACGCGGGAAGGATCTGGAAAAGCCGCTCGTCATCGCGAAGCAAGGCAGCTTCTTCGTCGGAGGTGAGAAGAAGGCTTTGCCCGCGCTACCACCCGGTGGACGCGGAGGGGCGCCGGCCGGTGGCGAGATCACGATCAATCAGATGTACGTGCAGTATCAGGTCCCGCCCAACGGTGACCGGCATGTCCCGGTCGTGATGGTGCATGGCTGTTGCCTCAGTAGCAAGACATGGGAAACGACGCCAGACGGGCGAATGGGGTGGGATGAGTACTTCGTCCGCCGCGATCGCCCGGTCTATCTGGCCGATCAGGTCTCGCGCGCGCGTTCCGGCTTCGACGCTTCGGCGATCAATGCTGTGAAGACGGGCGCGGCTCCCGCGAGCCAATTGCCGACGGTGCTGCAGGCGAGCAATCAGATCGCGTGGACGGTGTTTCGCTTCGGACCCGAGTACGGCAAGCCCTTCCCGGATGGACAGTTTCCGGTTGAAGCGGCGGACGAGTTGTACAAGCAGATGATTCCCGACTTCAACTCGATCCTCCCGACGCCAAATCCGTCGTGGACGAACATGGCGGCGCTCGCCGTCCAGCTGAATGGCGCGATTCTCATGGGACACTCGGAGTCCGGCTTCTTCCCACAGCAGGCGGCGCTCATCGATCCCAAGGGCGTTCGTGGACTCATCTCGATCGAGATGCCGTGCGCTGACGTGAACGCCGAGCAGATCGGCAAGCTCGCGAAGATTCCCAACCTGATCATGTTCGGCGACCATCTCGGCGACGTGAAGGGTGGTCCCGCGAACTGGGCGGACTCGTTCGCCACCTGCGAACGCTACGTCGAGAAGATCAAGGCAGCCGGCGGCGACGCAGAGATGATGTACCTGCCCAAGCTCGGCATCCGTGGCAACAGCCACATGCTGATGCAGGACCGCAACAACCTTCAGCTCGCCGACATGGTCATTGCCTGGATCGACAAGCACGTCGAAGCGAAGGGTAAGCACTGATTCAGGGCGTTGGCCGACTGCATACCGCCTACTGCCTACTGCCGTGATGTTCACAGAGAGCTGGCTGCAACGCTTTCGCGACCTGCTCGCCGCCGATCCCGAAATGACAGTGGTCGGCGACTGGTTCACGCTCTCGATGTCGCTCACGAGCGGTGACGATCGCTGCATCATCCGCTTCGAGCGCGGCCGGCTGGTCCAGTGGTTCGTGTCGCCGAAGCTTGGCGTGCCGTGCGTGTTCGGCTTTCGCGCGAATCCGGACATCTGGCAGAAGTACCTGAGCCACCCTTCGGAGCCGCTCTATCACGACGTATTCGCCATGCTGATGCGCGTGCCGGGCTTCGTGCTCGAGGGTGATTCGCTCGTGGCCATGCAGCATGCGCGCGCACTGCATCGCGTGATGAAGGTGATGCGCCTCGTGGGTGCGACGTGAATCTCGAACCAATCGTCGGTCGCTACCTCCAGCTTCGTTACAACGAGCAGGACTACAGGATCTTCTTCGAGGAGGCGGGACATGGTGTGCCGCTGTTGTGCCTTCACACAGCAGGCGCGGACAGCCGGCAGTATCGGCACCTGTTGAACGACGCAGAGGTCACGAAGCGATTTCGTGTCATCGCGTTCGACCTCCCGTTTCACGGCCGATCGACTCCACCATCTGGCTGGTGGCTGAAGAAGTTCAAATTGACGACGAACGAGTATCTGAGCCTGATCCGCGAGGTGTGGCAGGCGCTCGCGCTCGAGCGCCCCGTGGTGCTTGGTTGCTCGATGGGCGGCGCGATCGTGCTCAAGCTGGCCGCCGAATACCAGGACGAGCTGCGCGGCATCGTCGGCCTCGAGAGCACGGCCTACGCACCTGGGCGGTACAACGACTACCTGCATCACCCCGCCATCCATGGCGGCGAGATGACCGCGTCGTACACCTATGGGCTGTGCGCGCCGCAGAGTCCAGAGGTCAACGCACGCGAGAACTGGTGGTACTACACGCAGGCCGGTCCCGGCGTCTACGCAGGCGACGTTCACTACTACAGCAACGACTGGGACGGGCGGCAGGACATCACGCGCATCGACACGCGGGTGTGCAAGGTGTCGCTGCT
>Ga0157380_10001085_pt1 | contig 17497 bp, 17 predicted proteins | sample S35metaG_FD_119757 | JGI IMG/M metagenome (GOLD analysis project Ga0157380, IMG submission 119757) | Switchgrass rhizosphere microbial communities from Kellogg Biological Station, Michigan, USA - S3-5 metaG | ecosystem: Host-associated > Plants > Roots > Rhizosphere > Soil | place: USA... | reverse complement strand
GTAAACGACCTGATTGGCGGTCAAGTCAACGTTTAGGCTAAGCGTTCTCGAAAGTCTTGGCGCAGTACCTATCCCGTACCCAAAAGTCCAATATGTTTCATCGTCGTCAAACGTGTCGGGCTTGGCTCCCGCCGTTAAGATGTTATAGAATTGCCGCACGCCGGTTCTGAATGCCACATTTGTATAGAAAATCTCATCGGTCGAGACTTCGATCTTATGATAACCTTTTAAAACAAAACTGAAAAGCCCAATGGGAACACCGTGTATACTATCCGTGGCATTTATAATTCCTACCTGAGCGCCCCGAACTCTCGTGGCATAGTTCAACAGTCCTGAAACCTGAGCGCCGTCTACCTGTTTGAGCGTGAAATTCAGGAGGCCCGAAACCTGAGCTCCTTTGAAGTCTCCGATGGTCACGTTGGTCAAGCCGGCGACCTGTGCAGTGCGAGAGTCCTTGCTCGAAAAATTGAAAAGCCCTGCAACATGCGCACCTTCTTGTTTTCCGATCGTGGCGTTCCCGAGGCCTGCTACTTGTGTAGCGCGTGAGTCCCGAAGGGTAAAATTGATCAGACCTGCTCCCGAAAATTTACTGGTCGAATTTCCATTCAAATTAACCATCCCTGCAAATTGGTAGCCATCGACAGAATCTCGATTCATATTGTAAATCCCTGCAAACTGCAAGAATTTCATTTTCCCTCCGACCGCATTAAAGATACCGGCAATCTGTGCCCCGGTTACATCACCTCTCACGATGTTAAACAATCCGCCGAACTCTAATTCTCTAAGACCAAGCGAATACCCGCCATATAGGTTTAAAGAGTAGTCATTGATGACGTTACCGCTTAATTTATGATTGGTGCCTACAAAAGGAAATACCGAAAATTGAAATTTTCGGTATAAAGTATCTTGAATATTCTCCATGTTCGCGGCCTGAGGAGATCGCACCTTGGTTTGCCAGAAGCGTTTTATTTTTTGTTTAACGCTGTCGGCAAACGCATTCATTTTGTCAGCGTGTTCGCGCATTTGAATGTTGATAAGTTGGCGCCTATCCAAATTGACAGCTATGAGTGTATCCGTGTAGTTAAGTTTTCGAACTGCCAGCTTGATTTCCTCTCCGGATGGCTCATCGACCTTGAGCTGAAAATAACCATACGAGTCTGTCACCGTGGATGACAGCGAAACGGGGTCGTACACACTTACATTTTGAAGTCGTTTGCCTGTGGATTCATCTACGACATAGCCAGTTAAAACCCGGTGATCTTTAGCTTCGTCGACAACCGCTTTCGTAAGTATCACATACTTACCTCGTGCCTTATATTGAATGGAGCCACCGAAGATCTGATCGAGAACTTCCCGAACCGTCTTTCCCACAAAACGCTCGCTGATGATTTTATTTCGGTCAATGATCTTTGAATTGTAGGAAAAGATAAAGCCCGCCTGAGTAGATATTTTTTTTAGGGCGACCTCTAATCTCTCTTGTTCTAAAGAAATAGTTACAGTCCGTTCTAATAAAGGAACGGGATCATCGAATGATTCAGCCCGGGCGAGAACTGTGCCCAACACTATCACAAGCATTGTCTTCAGAAAAAAATTAAGCAAGCTATGCTTATTACTGCTCACAACCCGGGCCCTCTAACCTAATTTCGGTTGCTGAATTCATTAGCGTAAGTCCTAACGTTTCGGCCATAACCGCTGCGATCTCATCAATGTCTTCCTGATTAAAGGAAACAGTAAGGCGGCAGTTAGACAGGTTTTCACCTAACACAATTTTTTTGTCATAAACATTGTTAAGTGCATCTACCGCGGTGCGTAAATCAGTATTGCTGAAGCTGAAAAATTTAGTTTTATAGGCCAACACATTTTCTTCAGGCTGTTCTATCGTAAACGTCTTAGTGGTTTTATTATAAATTCCTTTTCCCTTGGCAGACAAATAAATTCCAGAGTCGGTGTCGGTATAAAACATGATTTTCCCTTCCTCCACCACAACTTCAACTGTATTATCGTCCGGGTACGCCTTTACGTTAAATGAGGTACCAATGTCGCGGATGAACACACCAGCCGCATCGATAATAAATTTCTTGTCGTCTTCATGCTGAATGTTAAAGTAAGCTTCCCCTGTCAATTTCACGACATGACTTTTTTCTTTCTTGTCATAGGTATACGTGAGCTCCGTTTTTTTATTAAGGAAAACGCCACTTCCATCTGGTAATGTGTCGGATTTCGTTTCCTTCTGAGCGACGACTTCCATGGATTTATTTCGACTGCCGCTGATCATCTCATAAGCGAAAAATCCAATTCCTAAGATCACAATAATGCTGGCAGCGATTCTCCATACTAAAGGTGTTGACGATTTCTGGGGTGGAAAGGAAATTGTGCGTTCACCATTCTGAAGCCTTGATTTCATTTTGATCCAGGCAGCATCCGTATCGAATTCCTGCAAACCTTTTGCTTGAAAAGACTTATCAAAAATCAGTTTACATTGTTGCAAATGTTTTTGATTTCTTTCGTTTTCCTTTGCCCAGGCTTCTACAAACAGAATTTCTTCCGTTGCAGCTTCCCCTGCAAGATATTTTCCAATTAAGTCGTCAATATGATCTACACTATAATTCAAAATCTTAGTTTAAAAAACCATTCATAAATACTATTAACAGTGGAAGGTAATCTTTCAGTTGTTCTCGCATGATTTTTAGCGCCTTACCCATTTGATTTTCCACTGTCTTTATCGAAATATTAAGTTGTTCTGCGATCTCGGCATACTTCAATTCTTCAAACCTGCTGAGCTTAAATACCAAACGGCATTGTTCTGGCAGTTTGTTTAACGCCTTGTAAATGCGATCCTCCAATTCTGACGCCATTACTGTACGTGTTACCGATTCGACACTCCGTTCCGCAACGGCGAGCTCCACAGTTGCGTGCTGTTGCTTTATTTTTTCATGCTTCAAAACGTTAAGAGCGGCATTTCGTACCATGGCGTATAGGTAGGGCTTCACGCCGGTGTGGATGGTAAGATTGTCTTTCTTTTCCCAGACAGAAAGGAAAGTGGCCTGAACAATCTCTTCGGCCTCATCCCGGTCGTGTACAAAGCTGTAGGCGTAGTTGCACAACGGCTGGTAATAGGTTTTAAAAATCATCTCAAAAGCAGTTATATCTCCCGCTTGCAGCGTTACTAAAAGCTGATCACCTGGTAAATCCACTGTTTTTGGTTCCATGAACAGCGAAATTTACGGCTTTGCGGCTTTGTGGTTATGACAATTGGAAAAAGATTTACCCCTACGCCTCGAAAAAAAAATTTAACCGATTGCTTTTAAGGATTCTCACCGATCCAGAATGCAGAATCAGCTCGAAAAGTTATAATTCCCGGGGCCATCGTTTGCCAATTTTCTCCCTTTTTAACAACACCTTCAGTTTGAAGCTGTTCGGCGCCGCGGATCATAAGAGTAGATCCTGCAGGCATCCATTTTTCAAACTTACCGGTCGATATAAGTGACCATTTTTCTTGCTCACTGTAAATTCCAACCTGTAGTTTATGTGCAGATTTTTCCGCCTCCTGAAAAATTATATCATCCGGAACACTCAACAAGTTCACTGCATCAAATCCGTTGTGAGCGAGATACTGTAAACCAATCGTAACGAAATGGTCGTTATCGCAGCGAAGTATTTCTACAGGCCCCTGATCCTTAATCAGTTCTTCTATGAGTCCAATGGAATGTTTGGATTGTAAAACGACGTCAATCTTTATGCCCCATTGCAAAACACTTTCGAGAACGGAATCCGCTACCATAACCAGCGGAACCCATTCCAAAAGCGATTCCGCGTATCGAAACGCGATATTATCCAGAATAAATAACGCGGGTTCCTGGCCCTCTTTTACAAAGTGATGCGACGACATTTTTGGTATGCTTGCTTTATTGTTCCGTGTCAGCTCCCCTCAAATTTAGCTTTCGCCGGCAATGCAGCATTAAGGTCAACTTTAATTTTCAAAAGGCTAAATTGCATCGTAATTTACCACCATGCTTCAGGCTAACGATTGCTATACCATTTTTCAGCAGAGTATTGATGATTATCATTTGCACGATCATGTGGATACTCCCATTAAGAATCCTTTCCCGGCAGGAAGTTTTAACGCATTACTGTACGGTAAAAATTGGATCGATACGGTGCAATGGCATCTGGAAGATCTCATTCGCGTCCCAACGATAGATCCAGTGGAGGCATTGAAAATCAAACGAAGAATTGATAAGTCAAACCAGGATCGGACGGATATGGTAGAAAAACTCGACGACTATTTTTTGGGTGAATTCAAACATGTTAAGCCGCAGCAGGGAACGCGCATAAATTCCGAAACACCAGCCTGGCTTCTCGACCGGATGAGTATATTGATGTTGAAGATTTATCACATGAAAGAGCAGACAGAACGCAAGGATGTCGGCGCTGATCATGTAAAGACCACGAATGCTAAACTTGCCGTTCTGATGGAGCAGAAGTCGGACATGCAACATGCCTATGATGAATTAATCGACGACATCGGGCACGGCAAGCGCAGGTTTAAGGTCTATCGACAGATGAAAATGTACAACGATGCTACCCTCAATCCCATGCTGTACGGTACGAAGTGATAATTTTTTAATGATTGATGGAATCCGACCGTTGTTTGCAGCTTTAAATACAGAACTTTAAATTCAAAACGTGGCTCTTACAAAAATATTAGTACTTCGTTTCTCAGCCATGGGCGATGTAGTGCTTCTTGTTCCCGTTATCCGTTCGTTTGTCACTGCTTATCCCGACGTTGAGGTGACAGTTGTGACTCGACCAAAATTTGCGTCATTTTTTACCAATATGGAAAGGGTTGTTCCGTTTCCTGCTGATGTCGATCATACCTATAACGGTATCCTGGGCATGCGGGAGCTGTTCAAGAAACTTCTCAAAAAAGCCAGCTACGACGTCGTCCTCGACATGCATGATCACATTCGCACCGTGATACTTCGAAGTATGTTTAAAATCTTTTTCACTCGTGTGGTGGTATTTGAAAAAGGCCGAAAAGAAAAAAAAGCGATAACAAAAAAAGTTAACAAAGCCACCACGCCATTGATACACACAGTGGAACGTTACAGGATGGCTTTCGAGAAAGCGGGATTTCCATTCAAAATTCAGTCACCACCCTATTTCCTGCAAAAGGAAAGTGTGCTAGAAGAAGTGAATGGATGGCTGCAAAAAAATAATCTTACAAAAAAAGAAAAATGGATTGGCGTTGCTCCTTTCGCAATGCATGACTCTAAGATATGGCCGCTGGAAAATTATGCCAAGGTGATGTCATCATTAATTGAAAAGTCACCTGTCAAATTTTTTCTTTTCGGAGGTGGCGAAAAAGAAGTAAAGTATTTCGCGACCCTTCAGGAAAAGTTTCCGGCTCATACCATCATCGTGGCGGGGCAACTCAAGTTAAAGCAAGAGCTTGCACTTATGGAGCAACTGGATTTGATGTTGTGCGTCGATTCCTCCAACATGCACCTGGCATCCCTGACGGGAATTCCCCTGATTTCCATTTGGGGAGGAACTCATACTGACGTTGGCTTCGGACCTTATGGCAAAGGAGAAGAAAGTATTGTTCAAATCAGCCGGGAGGAATTAACGTGCCGGCCATGCTCAGTATATGGAAAAGAAAAATGTTATCGCGGTGATTTCGCTTGTCTGACCTGGATAACGCCCGAAAACGTTGCAGAAAAAATTACGAAAGCAATCTCATGAATTTATAAAAAACATTTATTTTCGCGTCCTACTACGCCTACCCTGCATCAGAAATTTTTTAATCACAATTTCGGCCAAATAAATTGGCGATCTTTTTTTAGCTATGAACAAAACATTTGACACTATCATTTTCGATTTGGGCGCAGTCTTAATTGACTGGAACCCACGCCACCTCTACCGCAAAATTTTCAAGTCAGAAGAAGAAATTTCCTGGTTCCTGGAAAACATTTGTACCAGCGAATGGAATGATGAACAAGACGCAGGCCGTTCATTTGAAGAAGCCACCGAAGCTTTGGTATCCAAACATCCCGAATGGGAAATACCAATCCGTGCCTGGTATGATCGATGGACTGAAACCATTCCTGGCCCCATTCACGAAACGGTCGAGATATTGAAAACCATTAAAGAAGCGAACGAATACCGCCTTTATGCATTGACAAACTGGTCAGCACAAACTTTCCCCTGGGCCCTTAGCACCTTTGAATTTCTTCACTGGTTTGAGGGTATTGTCGTCTCCGGCATAGAGAAGGTAAGAAAGCCGCATCCGGAATTTTACCAAATTCTGTTTGATCGCTACGCGGTGGTGCCCGGAAATTCATTGTTTATCGACGACAACATTAAAAATATACAAGCGGGTAATACAATTGGACTGACCACCATCCACTTCAAATCGCCCGCCCAACTACGTGCTGAACTCATTGAACTTGGCGTACTCAGGGATCAAAAAAATTAGTAAGGAAAATCCAAAATACAGCGTTCAATAACATCACAGCATTCGTGAACCTGATCTTCCGTGATAACCAACGGAGGTGCAAGGCGTATAATGTTTCCATGGGTGGGTTTCGCCAGCAAGCCATTGTTTGCAAACCTTACACAAATATTCCAGGCAGTTTTACTTTCGGGTGTATCGTTGATCACAATCGCGTTCAACAGTCCTTTGCCCCTTACTGTGGTTATCAATTTTGTTTTTTTCATCAGCGCTTCCATCCTTGTCCGAAAAATGATTCCCAACCGTTGGGCATTGTCTGCCAACCTCTCGTCCAGCACGACTTGTAGCGCTTCCATACACACGGCGGCTGCTAATGGATTTCCGCCAAAGGTAGAGCCATGCTCACCAGGTTTGATAACCAGCATTATTTCATCATCAGCCAAGACGACGGAAACCGGAAGAACGCCGCCAGATAAAGCTTTCCCCAGAATGAGAATATCTGGTCTGACATTTTCATATTCTGACGCCAACATTTTTCCAGTTCGTGCGATGCCTGTTTGAATCTCATCCATCATCAGAAGAACGTTGTTCTTCCGGCAAATCTCTTCTGCTGCTTTCAAGTAGCCCTCCGCTGGAACATAAACACCGGCTTCCCCCTGAATTGGTTCAATCCACAAAGCACATACGTTTGGATTTGCAAGTGCATCGGCCATGGCCTGAGCATTGTCATATTCAATAATTTCAAAGCCAGGCATAAACGGACCAAAACCATTTCTGGAAGAAGCTTCTGATGATGCCGAGATGATTGCTGTAGTGCGGCCGTGGAAATTCTGCTTAGCCGCTACGATGATAGCTTTGTTATCTGGAATACCCTTGTGGAGATATCCCCATTTCCGCGCAAGCTTGATTCCCGTTTCGTTTGCCTCGGCCCCGCTGTTCATGAATAATGCCTTTTCATATCCAAGCAGCTCACAGACGTATTTTTCAGCAATCCCAAGCTTATCATTATAAAAGGCGCGCGACGTCAGCGTCAATTCTTTAGCCTGCTCAACAAGGGCTGCAATAATGCGTGGATGGCAGTGGCCCTGGTTGACGGCACTGTAGGCAGACAAAAAATCGTAATAACGTTTTCCTTCAACATCCCACAAAAACACACCCTCGCCCTTCGCCAATACAATGGGAAGTGGATGATAATTGTGAGCACCAAACTTTTCTTCCAGAGCGATCGCTTCCTGGCTTGATGTTATTGTTCCGAGCATAGCTTGAATTTCAAGGGATTACAAATCTAATCAGGATTTTAGAAATAGCCTGTTCCCCGAGCTTATCAATTGTGTAGCGGCAGAAATGCAATAACTTTACAGCCATGGAAATCCTACTTGTTCTATTGGGAATCGTTATTGGTGCAGGAATTGCGTTGCTCGTGGCCCGATCCAAGTTCTCGACGGATACCCAGAAAATGGCATCGTCGATCCTCATCGAACAGGATCGAAATAGAACCCTGGATGATCAACTTCGTGAATTGAAACGTGATCTTGAAACTGAACGGAAGAAAGTGCTCGATACGAACAACAGCCTTGCCTCGGCCGAAGCAGACTATCGAAATATTCAGGAAAAATTACAGGATCAAAAAAAAGAGTTAGAAAATTTAAACGAAAAATTTACAGCTCAATTCAAAAACCTGGCGAACGATATCTTCGAGGAAAAAACCAAAAAGTTCACCGACCAGAATAAATCAAACATGTTGGATCTCTTAAAACCGCTGGGAGAAAAAATTGTCGACTTTGAAAGAAAAGTGGAAGACACACACAAGGATAGCATTACCCGAAATTCCGCTTTGCGTGAACAGCTGGAAAATTTGCAGCGTCTTAATGTACAAATGACAAAGGAGGCTGAGAATTTAACAAGAGCATTGAAAGGCGATTCGAAAACCCAAGGCGCATGGGGCGAATTTATCCTGGAAAGTATCCTGGAGAAATCGGGGCTAGAACGAGATCGCGAATACACTATTCAAGAATCATTTACCACAGAAGAAGGTCGATTCAGACCGGATATTATAATTCGTTTGCCGGAAAAACGCCATGTGATCATTGACTCAAAAGTAAGTCTGACAGCCTACAACAATTTTGTAAATGCGGCCAACGAAGATGAAAAGATAGTGGCCTTGAAAGCGCACCTACTCTCTATACGACAACATCTGAAAGGACTTTCTGAAAAAAATTATCAGAGGATTTCCGACCGGAACCTGGACTTTATCATCATGTTTATTCCTATTGAGCCAGCCTATATTCTGGCTATCCAGAGTGAAAAAAAATTGTACGAAGAGGCCCTTGAAAAAAGAATCGTGTTTGTTAGTCCTACGTTGCTTATTCCGTCCCTTCAGTTAATAAAGAATGTGTGGAAGCAAGAGTACCAAAACAGAAACTCGCAGGAAATAGCAAGACACGCCACTTCACTTTACGAAAAATTTGCAGGGTTTACCAACGATCTTATTGATATTGGAAATCAGCTTAGAAAAACGCAGACTTCGTATGAAAACGCGATGAGTAAATTGGCAACCGGGAATGGAAACCTTGTTAAGAGCGTTGAACGTTTTAAGGGGTTGGGATTAAAACCTTCGAAGAGTGTCGATCAACGTTTGCTGGATCGTGCAGGGGAGCAAGCAGATCTTTTTGAATAATAGAACATGAAAATAACTCCAGAAAATAAACTTAAAAAACTTATCGTCGTAGGCGACCGTGTTTTGATCAGGCCCACAAAACAGTCGGATAAAACTTCATCAGGTTTATACCTACCTCCAGGTGTCCAGGAAAAAGAAAAAATTCAAAGTGGCTATGTCATTAAAGTAGGACCGGGTTATCCGTTGCCGTTGCCCGTAGACGAAGATGATGTTTGGAAGGGAAAGGACGATCAAGTGAAATATTTACCGTTACAGGCGCAGGAAGGAGATTTGGCAATTTTTTTGCAGAAAGGAGCGATTGAAGTAATCTATGAGGACGAAAAGTATTTCATTGTACCACAGGCTTCCATATTGATGCTGGAACGCGAAGAAGAATTATGATTAACGTTTTCTAAACATTCCAAAATGGCTGGGCTTTCATTTGACGTGCTGCGAACTGGCAAGAAATATTCACTCATCAATCACGGAGAGAGACATGAGTTTGTCATTGAGAATATTTTAGTTAATGGCGATTTTAAAGTTAAGGATCTTCTGACACTGGAACGTTATCATTTAAAGGATCTGATTAAATACGGTAGGGGTAAAGACTTTTTATTGGAGGAAATTGTATGAGAAAAGTAATGACCATTCTGTCATTGTTAATGGCAGCAGTAAATGTTTATGGCCAACCTGCGGACGATCTACCCAAGGATTTTTTGAGCCAGGATTTTCATCGTGGCAGAAGGGAAGCGTTACGCGAGAAACTGCCGCCGAATTCCGTGGCTGTATTTTTCGCAAACGCAGTTCGTAATCGCTCCAATGACGTCGACTACACGTATCATCAGGATCCAAATTTTTACTATCTCACCGGCTACAAGGAGCCCGATGCAGTGCTTCTTATTTTTAAAGACAAGCAAACCGCTAACAATGGAACACAGTATGACGAAATTATTTTTGTTCAGCCTCGAAATGCGAACGCGGAAATGTGGAATGGCCGGAGGCTCGGTGACGAAGGAGTAAAATCAAAATTAGGATTGAATCAAGCTTTTAATAACACTGAGTTTAAAAAGTACAATCTCGATTTTACAAAATTCACCTCCATCTTATTTACCGAGTTTCAAAACGACGTTCGTGATGAGCCGACGGATTCGGCGGATCTATATGATATGATCAAGCAATTCAAAGTAAAGGTCAATTATCCTACTGAACAAGGTACCCTTAACGTTGCTCGCGAGTCCACAAAGAATAATCTCAACACAAGAGAACTTTCAATTTTAATGGGTGCGCTAAGGGGTGTTAAAACGAAGGAAGAATTGGCGTTGGTTCGTAAAGCAGTAAGCATATCCGGCATGGCCCAGCGTGAAGTCATGAAGGCTATAAAACCGGGAATGTCAGAGCGCGAAATCCAAGGAATACATGAATATGTATTTAAAAAATATGAAGCGGAAGATATTGGATATCCTTCCATTGTCGGTGCCGGTCACAACGGATGCATATTACATTATGTCGAAAATTACAAGCCGGAGATCTCGAGCACAGAACTAATCCTCATGGATCTCGGTGCTGAATTTCACGGATACACGGCCGATGTAACGAGAACCATACCCATTTCAGGGAAGTTTTCTCCAGAGCAAAAACAAATCTATGAGTTAGTTTTGAAAGCCCAGGAGGAGGCAATGAAGGCTTGTAAACCAGGAATCACCACATATGAATTGAGCCTAATCACGCAACGCGTCATCAATCGGGGATTGACTGAACTGGGAATCCTGAAAACCGAAACTGAGAAGCATTTGTATTATCCGCATGGTTGCTGCCATCATATTGGGTTGGATGTTCATGATCCGATTCCGAAGGGTCAGCTTCAGGAAAACATGATCATCACTATTGAACCTGGTATCTACATTCCGGAAAATGCCAACTGCGATAAACGGTGGTGGGGAATAGCCGTAAGAATCGAGGACGATTACCTGATAACAAAAGACGGATATGAACTCCTCTCTGCTTCGGCGCCGCGCAAGATTGAAGAGATCGAGTCGTTGATGCAAGAGCCCAGTGCGCTGGATGACTTCCAACTTCCTGAGATCAAATAAAAAAAGTCAGGTGACGACCTGACTTTAAGGAATTTATTGATGCTTCAGAACTGTGTTCTCGACTAAAAACGTTCCAGGTTGGAGAAAAAGAAGCTACCCTCAATGGCAGCATTCTCATCGCTGTCAGATCCGTGAATAGCATTTGCTTCAATCGACTTGGCAAATAAATTGCGAATAGTGCCAGGGGCAGCTTTTGATGGATCCGTTGCACCGATCAGTTTTCTAAAATCCTCTACTGCATTGTCTTTTTCCAAAATCATGGGAACAATAGCTCCGGAAGACATGTATTTGCACAAATCTTTATAAAAAGGGCGCTCTTTGTGAACGGCATAAAATTCTCCTGCACGCTCAGGCGTTAACATCGTTTTCTTCATTGCAACGATTCGAAAGCCTGCTTCCTCAATAATTTTGGTGATTGCTCCCGTATTGGATGCGTCGACGGCATCCGGTTTTAACATGGTAAACGTTCTTTTTCCGGCCATATAAATAATTTACTTTTTTGCGAAACTTAGAATGGCCGCAAAAATAGCATAATAGTCCATAGTCTTATAGTGTTCATCTGTTTTTAGGCCGGTTTCGTCGTAATGAGTTGAACTATTGTGAATTAAGCATTGACTACCCGTTAAAATTCATCATTTTTGCCACTTGCTTTTTGAGCAGGCATGGAAAAGATCCAAGACTTCAAAGAATACTTAAAAATTCCTCGAAAAGCGGTCATTTTGACCCATTTTAAGCCTGATGCCGATGCTTTAGGATCGTCGTTGGGTTTGGCCCATTATCTGAAAAAGAAGGGACATGCCGCTGTCGTCATCACGCCAAGTGATTATCCCGATTTCATTGCCTGGATGCCTGGAAATAAGGATGTTTTGATCTATCAAAAAGAAAGATCAGAGAAATCGGCGAAACTAATCAGCCAATCCGATCTGATTTTCTGCCTGGATTTTTCATGTCTAAATAGAATTAATGATCTGGGGGAAATGGTCCGGAAATCGCCTGCAAAAAAGGTGTTGATTGATCATCACCTGGAACCCGAAAGGTTTGCTGATTTCGAACAATGGGATGATACTGCTGCCTCAACGGCGGAACTTGTGTTCAAACTTATTGAGGAACTTGGCGACAAACATCTGGTAGACGCGAATATAGCGGACTGCCTGTATGCGGGAATCATGACGGATACAGGGAGTTTCAGGCATTCGAACACGAGTCGGCAGGTATTCCAGGTTGCTTCGGAATTGGTTGAGGCCGGTGCTAATCCATACAAAGTATCAAAACTGGTCTACGACACCAATACCATCGAACGTCTCCGGTTAATGGGCTATGTGCTTAGCGAGAAACTTCAGGTCTTACCAGAGTATCGCACAGCGTACATCGTGCTTTCCGCGGAAGAACTAAAACGGTTTGGATCACAGACCGGCGATACCGAAGGACTGGTAAATTATGGCCTGGCAGTCAAGGGGATAAAATTATCGGTGCTGATTTCTGACAGAAAAGAGAATATCAAACTTTCTTTGAGGTCGTTGGGAAATTTTTCGGTAAATGAAATGGCAAGGGCTCATTTTGAAGGTGGGGGACATCGCAATGCTGCTGGTGGTCAGACTGCATTAACCCTGGAACAAACGGTTAAAAAATTCCTGGATATCCTTCCCCTTTATAAAAACCAACTTATAAAGGATGAACCGCTTTAAACTTTTAATAAACATAAACTGTCTAACAAAAAATAAAATATGAATAGAATTTCAAATCTGCTGATCGGAATAACTTTGTTGCTTTGCATTGGCTGCGATAAAAAAATTGAAAGAGAAACCCCGAACGGATTTAAATTCACTGTTGTCAAGACGGGCGACGGCGTTTTGCCCAAAAAGGAAGACATTCTTGTATTTGATCACCTTCTGAAAGACTCAAAAGATTCTGTTTGGAATGATACCCATGAAGGTGGAGTTCCCTCTGCTGTTATGATTCAGGACAGTTCGGCGCTGGCGGGTGAGAACGGAATGGTTCAAATGTTCAGAATGCTCTCGAAAGGAGATAGTGTGACCGTTAAGTTACCCATCACAAAGTTCTTCAAAGATGTTGTTGGTGCCCCAGTGCCACCAGAAATCGACACAACGCTGGAAATTTCATATTGTATCCAGGTAAAAGATATCATGAAGATGGATGCTTTCAGGAGCTATCAGGAAGGCATGATGGAAAAGAAAAGAACAGCTCAGGTGAGCAAAGACGCCTCAACCATTACGAAGTATTTATCGGATAATAAAATTACTGCGCAAACAGATACGAGTGGCCTTCAGTATGTGCTACACACCAGCAAAGGCGGATCAAAACCCAGCATTGAAAACTGCGTCGAGGTAAAATATCGCGGTAAATTCTTAAAAGATGGAAAAATTTTCGATGAGGCTGCACAAGTAGCCTTCCCGTTGAACGGCGTTATTCGCGGCTGGCAACTGGGAATTCCTATGCTCGGTATCGGGGATTCTGCAACGTTTTACGTTCCTTCCGGATTGGCTTACGGTCCTCAGGGTTATCCAGGCGCTATTCCTCCCGATGCGATATTAATTTTTGATGTTGAATTATTAGGCTTTGGCGGAGACTTTGATCAAACGACAAGAACTTGTAAATAAGAATAAATTATGAAAATGAAGGTGAGAAATTTGATGGTTGGAATTTCCTTAGGATTGTGTTTTATCATCAGTGCATGTGACGACGGGCCGGAACCACAAGACGAACTGTCGCGGTGGTATGAAGAGGTAGCCATGATCGACAATGATTTAGCCAGCGTTCCTAATGTGATAAAAGATCCGGAAAGCGGGGTCAGCATGATCATATCTAAACTCGGAACTGGTCTCCCTGGCCAAAAAAATAATACACTTGACGTGGATTATATCGGCAGGAGATATGAAGATAAAGTTGTCTTTGACCAAGGTCATATAACAACCTTAAAGCTATCGGATTATATAGGTGGATGGCAGATCGCGTTTTCAAAGCTGCCAGCAGGATCAGAAGCGAAATTAGTCATTCCATCACTCTACGCCTATGGCACAAAAGGCCAGGGTGCCTCAATCCCAGCTAACACAATTTTAGAATTTGATGTAAAATTTAACGAAGCAAAGCTCTCAGCAGCAGAGGCAGCGCGGCTTGGAAGTGATAGTACGGCAATCGACAGCTATTTGCAGACAAAGGGTATCAGCGCAGTCAAAGATACCACGGGTCTTCGTTATGTGATTACGACGCCCGGTATAGGACCATTAGCGTCCTGGTATGATCGGTTAAGCCTCAAGTATACAATCAAGCTTTTATCGGATGATACAAAGGCTATTGTAACCTTAGAAAGGTCTCCAAGTGATGAATATTATAGCCGCCCTGTCGACTATATCATGGGTATGATGATCGGTCTGCAGAAATTGTCCCTGGGTTCTAAAGCAGTTTTATATGTTCCTTCCGGCTATGCATTTGGCCCTGACGGTGCGAGCGATGGTGCCGGGACCACTATTCCTGCAAACGCAAACATTATCATAGAAATAGAAGTAGTAAATATTCAGTAGGGTAGCAGCATGAAACTTTGTTTCGCTACGAACAACGATCACAAGCTCAGTGAAGCAAAGGATATTGCTGGTAAAGATTTTGAGATCGTAAGCTTAAAAGACATTCATTGCTTTGAAGAATTGCCCGAAACGAGCCCTACACTTGAGGGCAATTCTTTGCAAAAAGCTCAATTTGTTTTTCAAAAATATAGTGTCCCCTGTTTTGCGGACGATACTGGACTAGAGGTCGAAGCCCTAAATGGCGAGCCTGGGGTCTTCTCGGCTCGCTATGCTGGTGAACACAAAAACAGCGCTGACAATATTGATCTCCTGCTAAATAAGCTCGGTACTAGCCTGAACAGAAAGGCGAGGTTCCGGACGGTGATTACTTTACTGGGAATGGAGGCGAGCCCGTTGTTTTTTGAAGGCATCGTTGAGGGTACGATTACAGATAAACGCAGAGGAACGTTTGGCTTTGGCTACGACCCGGTCTTTATTCCTCATGGCTACACGAAAACCTATGCCGAAATGACCCTTCAAGAAAAGAGTTTATTGAGTCACCGGGCAATCGCCGTAAAAAAATTAGGAGATTACTTAAAAGATCACATTATCTCGCGTTAGAAGTTATTCGTATTTTGGTGCATCTAATATTCGTATGCCCGCACCCTACACCATTGGCATTACCGGCGGAAGTGGCTCCGGAAAAACATATTTTATCAAGAAATTATCGCAACATTTCAAGCCGGATGATGTCTGCCTGATTTCTCAAGATCACTACTACAAACCTCGCGATACGCAGCAAACCGATGAACGCGGGGTAAAAAATTTTGACCTTCCTGAGTCGATTGAACGAGGTCAGTTACTTGAAGACATTCTTAAACTTAAAAAAGGAGAATCGCTTTTTAAAAAGGAGTACGCTTTTAATACGCCAAATGTTAAGCTGAATACATTGGAGTTTAAATCGGCGCCAATCTTAATTGTCGAAGGCCTGTTCGTCCAATACTTTGAAGAGATTGACCGGGAACTTGATCTAAAGATTTTCATCGAAGCGAAGGATTACCTTAAACTAAGCCGCAGGATAAGACGCGATAACGAAGAAAGAGGATATGATTTGGATGACGTGTTGTATCGATACCATCATCACGTGATGCCTATTTATGAATCGTTAATCGAGCCACTGAAACACAGCGCGGATTTTATTGTTCCAAACAATCAGAACTTCGAACGCGCATTGGACGTTTTGATCAGAGCTCTAAAAACACACTTATAATTCATAGAAATATAAAACAAAAGGCTGCCAACGCAGCCTTTTGTTTTTATTACCAGATTACAAATTTTAAGCGACAGCTCTTTTAGGTTCAGGCTTGTGTTCTGACGGCTTTGCTTTCTCTCTATCGAAATCCAAAACAATCGGAGCGGCCATAAAGATGGATGAATAAGTTCCAATCACGACGCCCACAAATAATGCAAATGAAAAACCGCGCAACACTTCGCCGCCGAAAAACAACAGGGCGATAACCACGAGAAGTACGGTTCCTGATGTAATGATCGTTCTATTTAATGTGCTGTTAATAGCATCATTAAAAATCCTGGCCCTGTCGTGAGAAGTTCCCATGGCCATATACTCACGAATACGGTCAAAAATAATTACCGTGTCGTTGATCGAATAACCGATAACCGTCAGGATGGCTGCAATAAATACCTGGTCTATTTCAAAAGCAATTCCAAATACTCTGGCTATCGCAAAGGCAGCAATTACAAATAATGCATCATGAGCCAATGCAACAACGGCGCCGGCACTGAACGTCCATTTTCTGAATCGAGCCAGGATATAAATGAATATCGCAATTAAAGATAAAATCGTTGCCTGCAGCGATGCAGCCTTTGTATCGTCTGCTACGTTAGCACCAACTTTAGAAGAACTTGAAATCGTAAAATGTTTCGCGTCAACTTTAGAATCGTCCTGCATGAATTTAAGTCCGGTCGACTTCTCCAATCCTGCAATGAGTGTATTTTTTACTCTTTCGTCAGCAGTCTCAGCTTCATCATCGATGATGTATGAGGTGGTAACTTTTACGACATTATTTCCGCCAAAGTTCTTCACTTCCGTTCCGGCACCTTCAAAGCTAGCAGTCAAATCATTCTTAAGTTCCGTAGCATCAACAGGGTCATGGAACGTTACTGTATATGCTCTTCCACCTTTAAAATCGACACCGTAGTTGAATCCCTGAATTGCAACTAATAAAATGCCAATTGCTATGATCGTTCCGGAGAATATATATGCCAACTTTCTTTTCCCTACGAAATCAAAATTCAGTCTTGAAGCCTCGAAATTAGAAATGACTGTTTTGAAAGTAATATTGCTGTCATCACCTTTCTTGGCAATCATCCATTCGATTACAACGTGAGAGATATAAACAGCGGTAAAGAACGTCGTTGCAATACCTACCATCAGCGTGATCGCGAAGCCCTTAACAGCGCCCTGACCAAATAAATAGAGCATTAACGCTGTTAAAAATGTTGTAATGTTAGAGTCAAAGATTGTCCAGAAAGAACGTTTAAATCCTAAATCGACGGCTTCCCTCAATCGCCGGCCATGACGCAACTCCTCACGTACACGCTCGTACATAATAACATTTGCGTCGACGGCCATACCCATCGTAAGAACGATACCGGCAATACCCGGTAGTGTCAGAGCAGCATCAAGCTGCGCCAGAATACCCAATATAAAAAAGAGGTTGAAAATAAGAGAGAAGTTAGCGACCGCGCCGCCTTTTCC
>Ga0157380_10001084_pt1 | contig 17499 bp, 21 predicted proteins | sample S35metaG_FD_119757 | JGI IMG/M metagenome (GOLD analysis project Ga0157380, IMG submission 119757) | Switchgrass rhizosphere microbial communities from Kellogg Biological Station, Michigan, USA - S3-5 metaG | ecosystem: Host-associated > Plants > Roots > Rhizosphere > Soil | place: USA... | reverse complement strand
GTTTCGGTGCAGGGTGGCGCTCGACAACGCACGAGCCAACGAGTCCTCGGGCAGCGCGAAGTGGTCCATGCCCACATAGACGTATCCCGCGCCGGTCAGGCGCTCCACCGTCAGTCCGAGCATCTCCAGTCGCTGTGTCGGAGTCGGAAGCTCTGCGGGGCCGATCTGCCGCTGAGGTTTGAACATGGCCGGCATGTGCGCATATCCGTAGACCGCGATGCGGTTGGGTCGGATCCCGACGACGGTGTCGAGCGTATACGCGAAACTTTGCGGCGTCTGACGGGGCAAGCCATAGATTAGATCGAAACTGATGGCGGAGATGCCGTGGCGGCGGACCGTGTCGACGACTCGCTGCGTCTGCTCAAGCGACTGCACACGGTTGACAGCAAGCTGAACCTGCTCATCGAAATCCTGTACACCCAGGCTGAAGCGATTGAACCCAAGGCCGACCAAGCCGGCCACCGTTGCCTCATCGACGGTGCGCGGATCGACTTCGATGGAGTACTCGCGCTGTGCAGGTAGTGCAACCGAGAATTCCCGCGCGATCCGCTGTAGCACCCGTCCTAACTGCTCGAGCGACAAGAACGTGGGCGTGCCGCCGCCGAAGTGTACTTGTTGGACGTGACGTGCCTGGTGAAACAGCGTCCCCTGCAGCTCGATCTCATGCTCCAGTGCCGCCACATAACGAGCTGCAGCTACGGTGCTGCGAGTGATGACCCTGTTGCAGCCACAATAGAAGCAGGGGCTGGTGCAGAACGGCACGTGGACGTAGATCGACAACGGCGCCATGCGCTGATTGCTCAACAGCGCGGTACTTCGATACGCGCCTGCATCGAATCCTGGATGAAACTGCGGTGCGGTCGGATACGAGGTATAGCGCGGGCCGTTACGGTCATACCGTTGAATCAGGTCGGCATCGAATTCCGAGGTCGCGGTCATGGTGATGAGTGCAGCTGGGACGATGTGCGAAGCCTGCCTGTTTTGTATAAGAGGAGAAATAAGGCCAAGTCGCAAGCTCTAAGGGTTGTCCGCGAGTACGGCGAAGGAGTTTGGCGCGTCGCGCCGGTGACCCAGGCGATCAGCTGCTACCTGCAGTTTTCAGTCGCACGATCTTCAGCTCGTCGAATGGGAAGCGGCGTAAATAGGTCAGGCTCGCCGCCAAAGGTCCAGAAGGTGTAGGTCACTCCTTCGGCGATCTCTTTCTCGACCTCGCTGACCTCGAGATCGACGATGACCTTCGCCCGCGCATTGCGAAGGTCCGCAAAGGTGGCATCGGTCACCTGGCAGGAGTCGATGGAATCGCATTCCAGTCCGTGAACGAACCGGAAAATGCATTCCTCGACTTCCGCAGACCGTTCTGCCTGGGGCAGGACGATGGAGAGGCGCATGGAAACAGATTCTCGTTTGGTTACCTTGAGGCACAGTTTGTCCGTGGCGTCTACTTCGAGAATCAGGGGTTCCTCGTGTCCATCACGGGATAGCCGAGGTACGTAGAGGTGCTCGGGAATCCCACGCTGCGCGCCCCGGCCACGCCAATAATGTCCACTGCACGCGTGCGAGCGTCTCTACGAGGTTGCCCCGAGCGTCTAGCCAGGATCCACGAGGCAGAATCAGTCGGTAATCGCAATACTGCGGGCGTCGAAGGCCACTGGACGCGACTCGTGCAAAAGCGACTGTTCATCTGGATCGTTACGCTGGCGCTGCCACTGGAGGCGTCGGCAACAGATATCGTGTCGTTGTCCGGCGAGCAGCTGTATGGGCGGTACTGTTCGGCATGTCACGGGCCAGCCGGCCGCGGCGACGGACCAGTGAGCAAGTCTTTCCGCGAAGAAGTGCCGGACCTCACGCGCTTCGCTCAACGTCATGGCAACGTGTTCGACCGGGGACTGGTCGAGCGCATTATCGATGGTCGTTACATCGTCGGCGCGCACGGTACTCGGACCATGCCGGTCTGGGGCGAGGATCTATCGCTCGCCCAGATCGGCAATCCGGATGCTGAGAAAGCGGGCCGGATCATTATCCTGAGAATGGCTGACTATGTCTGGCAGCTGCAGCGTCCGTCAACAGCGGCATCGCCCGGCAAGCCATCCAGTGACGCGAAATGATGGACGCGCGATGGCAGAGCATTCTTCCATCGATGCAACGAAGAAATAGGAGACAGTCATGAGTATGAACACAGAAACACAGGCTCGGCGGCACGCATCGGTCGCTGAAATCACTCGCGAGTTCAAGCACGCAGATCGGGATTAGATGGCTACATCGATTTCGATGAATTCTGCGCTCTGCTGCACGGCCTGGATGCCGGCATGAGCAGCCATCAACTGCATCAGGGGTTTCACGAAGTGGACACGAACAAGGATGGCCGCATCGACCGTCGGGAGTTCATGGACTGGTGGATGGCGGATTGAGATCGGTGCTATGTCAGGCGACGCATCTGAACATTTGGTATCCCAGCCAAGTGAACGATCCGTAAGCGGTACGCGGACCTCCGCATGGAGCGAGACCGGCCCGCAGCGCACGCTCATCGCGGTGCGGTCCAGGGAGAGTCATGTATCGAAAAATTCTATTAGCGGTCGACGGCGGCGATGCGTCGGCGTGGGCCATCCACGAAGCGGCTCGGTTGGTCGCCTCGGTCGATGCGCAACTCAAGGTGATACACATCGTCATCGAGTCGATCGCGGACGCGAGCCTTGCACATCCGTCTACCATGGCCGGTTGACTGCGTCATGCGTCCGCTCTCCAGCGGATACGGAGTCGCGCGGTGCACCGTTCCGGAGTTGTCCCAGATCACCATGTCGCCAACCGTCCATTCATGGCGATAGACGAACTGCGGTTGCGTCGCCCAATCGCGCAAGCGCGTCAGCAGCGCCCAGCCTTCACGCAGGTTCATACCTTCGATGTGCGAAGCCGTCGAGCCGAGCACGAGCGACGTTTGAAGCTCCTTAGACATACACCTCTCCGTCAAGTCGGGAGGCCCGCCCGCCTGAGACCCGTTGCCAGGATTTCCGCCATCACAGGCAGTATGGTCGACGCCTGGCGGGTCGACAGGCCCATTGCGGACATCACTCGCGCCACTGAAAGCATCGGCGCGCAGCAGTTGCAGTATCGGATCAATGCCGACCACTGGCCGAAAGAGTTGCTCGCGATGGCGGCCGCGTTCGATCGCATGCTGGATCGCTTGCAGGAGGCCTTCGATAGACTCTCGCAGTTCTCAGCAGACCTGGCGCACGAGCTACGCACACCGATCAACAACCTGATGGGTGAAGGCCAGTTTCGCACTGTCGAAGGACTCGAATTTCTCTTGCAGCTTGACTTCTCCTGCTGCTGTCTTACGCACCGGCACCATGCGAATTGCCCATTTGATGTGGTTGCGAACTTCCTTGAGATAGAACAGCGCCAATGGCCAGTTCTCCTTCTGTCCTGCGAACCATAGATTGGTGAAGTGGTAGCTCACGTCCATCTCTTGTTGGTTTATGGCATGTTGCCCTTCTGGGACGCGCTTCGGCTGCGCCCCACTGCCCGGTCCGCCATGCGTGGTGCGAACGCGGCTGTCGTGGGTATTCTCGGGGCAGCGTTCTACAATCCTGTCTGGACCAGCGCCGTTCTCGCTTCTCCCGATTTCGCACTGGCGCTCTCGGGCTTCCTCTTGCTTACCGTCTGCAAGGTGCCTTCGTGGATCGTTGTAACCCTGCTCGCTGCGGCTGGTACGATCTTGAATCTGATGAAGCGAGAGCATGCCATCATTTTTTTGGAGGGAGTCTCATGGCGACTGTCAATGTGCGTTACATCGTGGACGACGTGGATGCGGCGATCGAGTTCTATACAAAGCTGCTCGGCTTCTCGGTAGCGGCGCATCCGGCTCCGGGCTTTGTGATTTTGAGCAAGGGCGATCTGCGTCTTCTCGTGAACGCAGCGACAGGACCGGGCGGAGCATCTCAACCAATGCCGGATGGACGCAAGCCCGCGCCGGGCGGGTGGAACCGAATCCAGATGGAAGTCGCGAACCTTCAGGACGAAGTCGTGCGCCTTCGAGCGGCTGGAGCGAAGTTTCGCAATGAGATCGTGACGGGCATGGGCGGCAAACAGATCCTGGTCGATGATCCGGCCGGAAATCCGATCGAGCTATTCGAGCCGCCGCGGAAGTAGTAAGCGCGGAGGGATCGGGTCCTGACACAGGCCACATGGAAGTTTTGATCGTTCACAGCGGATTGCCCGCACCGAGAGACCCCATCCACCGACACGACGCTGCCTTGCCGGTATTTCTTACTGCTTCTTCAGTCCTTCGGCGCAGCGTGCGTTCGAGTCAGGGTATATCCTTGGCATATCCGACGCAGGTACCGCGGGAACTCGAGTTCGAAGCGGGTCTGCAAGCGTTGAGCCCGCGATTCATACCTTGCTGTGGTCGGCTGCGGGACGCGCCTGCCGAACGCGAACAGCAGTAGATTGTCATCCGAGGCCACTGGTACGAGGCGCGTGCTGCGGCCAAATGCGGCGCGGATTCCCCGTATGTGCGTGGCATAACGGTTGGTGTCACCCGAGAAGTTCATCACCAGAACACCTCGAGGAGACAGGCGTTGCGCAGCCTGCAGGTAGAAATCCGAGCCGGCCAATGTTGGCGCGAGGCCGATCGGATCGAAGGCATCGACCAGGATGACGTCAACAGGATCCGACAGCTGTGAAATGTAGTACGCGCCATCGTCGCAGACGATACGAAAGCGGGCGTCGTCCACGGGGACGCTGAATTCGTCGCGCAGCGCGACCACCCGCGCATCGATCTCTACTACCGTGATCTGGGTCTTGCGCAAGTGTCGATAGCAGAACTTCGCCAGCGAACCGCCCCCCAAGCCCACCATGACAATGCTCTTCGGCTGCGGGTTGAACAGCAGGAACGCCATCATCTTGCGCGTGTACGGCGTAATGAGCGCATCCGGTGCATCGAGATTCATCACGCTCTGTATCGAACAGTGAGTGAAATGCAAGCGGCGCTCAGAATCGGTTTCCAGGATGTACGGTTGCGCCAATTGGCCTTCCTTCAAGCGCCGCGAGGCTTCCTCCGTGGTCAAGCCAGTCGGCGGCGATGGTAGCCGCACGGTGCCGGGATCGAAGATCCAGGGACTGTCGAACTGCAGAAACGTGAGGCTTTTCTTGCTCATCAGGCGAGGGGATGCAGTGCTAGAAAGACGTTCGTGGGCGTGATCGGAATGCATCCAGGCGATCGATGAGATCCTCTCGAGAGATCGGCAACGAAACACAGGCATCGCCGCCGTGGCGATGAATAAGATTGCAGGCATGCGCATCGCACTGTGGCGTGGCGACAATCATCCAGGACCTCGGCGCTTTGCGTCGCAGCGCGGCCAGCGCCGCAAGACAGTCCTTGTCGGTGAGGCAAAGAAGAATGTCTTGTGCAAGCCCCAGCCGACCGTGGGGTTCAGCGTGATGAGGCCGCGAATGTCGTCCATGAGCTGCGAGCGCGCTTTTTGCGCGGCATGTCCGACTGCAAAGAAGATCGCCGATTTGGTCAGCGAATGCACCGTCATGTGCAGCAGGGCAGCGAAGTTCTCGACCGGCCCACCCATGCCGAAGGCGAACGTGATGATGCCCATGTGCTCGATGGACGAGTAGGCGAACAGACGTTTGATGTCTCGCTGCCGCCAGAGAAAAAATGCCGCGAGTACGACCGACACAAGCCGAAGCCCATGAGCATGCGCCCGGGCAGGCTCGACTGCAGCGAGCCTTCGACCAGCACTTTGCAGCGTACGACTGCGTACATGGCCACGTTCAGCAACAGTCCCGAGAGTACCGCGGAGATCGGCGTCGGACCTTCGGCGTGCGCATCCGGCAGCCAGTTGTGCAGCGGCGCCAGTCCGACTTTGGTTCCGTACCCGACCAGGAGAAAGACGAAGGCGAGGCTGAGCACCGCGGGCTCGAGTTGCGCCTTCACGACGTTGAGATGAGTCCACAGCCAGGCGCCGACGCCTTCGGCGCCCAATATTTTCTCCGCCGCGAAGTACAGCAGGATGGTGCCGAACAGCGCCTGCGCGATGCCCACGCCGCAGAGAATGAAGTATTTCCAGCCCGCCTCCAGGCTGGCTGGCGTGCGATACAAAGTGACCAGCAGGACCGTCGACAGCGTCGCCGCTTCCATGGCAACCCACATCAGTCCCAGGTTGTTCGTTGTCAGTGCGATCAGCATCGTCGCGATGAAGAGCTGGTACATGCTGTGGTACAGGCGCAGCTGCGCCGAACTGACGCGGCCGTGTTCGGACTCGATACGTATGTACAGACGCGAGAACAGGGCAGTGGTCAGTCCGACGAACGCAGTGAGCGTCACCAGGACAACGTTGAACGCATCGATGAAGAACTGCTCCCGCAGCAGCATGCGCTGTGCGCTGTGCGCAGCGCGGCTTCACGCGGCTGCCCAAGAAAAATCACACCGAAGAATTTCACCATCACGTAGCCGGCCAACGCTGCGGCGAGGGCAAGCAGTGCTGCACCCAGCGGCAACAGCATGTTGACGAATGGTCGCGGCAGTTCGTAGCACGATCTGCTCGACGGGCGCCGTCAGGCTCGTTGCCGCCACGAACGCGAGTGCCGCACCGCAGAGTGCGCCCAAGGGAAACAGGGTGCGTCCCGCGAAGGCGACACTCGCCGGCCGCAACAATCCAGCAAAACCGATCGCAGCCCAGGCGCTCAGCAGCAAGGAACACAACGTCAACGGCGAACTCAGCGCCTGCATCACGGAGCACCAGTTCCTAATGGCCAGCGACTGGTCACGGCTTGCATGGGTACGGCAAATATCAAGATTGCGACGATGTGCATTTTATTATAATGTGTCGCACATCAAATTGTCACTTCATGAGACCTGCCGTTGGCCATCGAAGATCGCACCGCACGATTGACCATCCTGATCGATCCCAGGAAGAAGGAGCTGTTTGAGCGGCTGTGCGCGGAAGAGGACGCCACGCCCTCGCAGGTCGTACGCCGGCTGCTGCGACGCTACATTGAGGAGCGCACCGGTAAGCCCTGGGTGCCCGATGAGGAGACGCGCAGTACCACCCGCCGTCGCAGTTCGGGGCGGTGATCGTGATGGCTCGCCTCCCCCCAAGCCTGAATGACAGCGGTCAATCGGTACGAGCGATGGCTTCCGCTAACGGCGATTGCCGAACCCTTGTTGGAGTTTTGCGGCATGACTGAATTCGCCCCTGCAACGATCGGCGCGCCAGCCACGTTGCGACACGAGCGCTTGAAGCAGTGGGTTGCCGATATTGCGACGTTGACCCAGCCCGATCGGATTCATTGGACGGACGGATCGCAGCAGGAATACGACCTCCTGTGTGCGGCGATGGTTGAAAGCGGCACGCTGGCAAAGCTCAACCCGCAGAAGCGCGCGAATTCGTACCTCGCTTGCTCTGACCCTTCCGATGTCGCCCGTGTCGAGGACCGCACCTTCATCTGTTCGGCAAGCAAGGACGATGCTGGTCCGACCAACAATTGGGAAGACCCCGCAGTCATGCGCAAGACATTGAACGGGCTGTTCAGCGGTTGCATGCGCGGGCGCACGATGTATGTCATTCCCTTTTCCATGGGTCCGCTGGGCAGTTCGATTGCCCATATCGGCGTCGAGATCACCGACAGTCCCTATGTCGTGATCAATATGCGAACCATGACGCGCATGGGCTCCGATGTTCTCTGGGTTCTCGGCGGCAACCGTGAATTCGTCCCTTGTATTCACTCGGTCGGTGCGCCGCTCGCGCCCGGCGAAAAGGACGCGCGCTGGCCCTGCAATCGCACCACCAAATACATCGTTCACTATCCTGAGACACGCGAAATCTGGTCGTACGGCTCAGGCTATGGCGGTAATGCCTTGCTGGGTAAGAAATGCTTCGCCCTGCGCATCGCTTCGAACATGGCGCGCGAGGAAGGCTGGCTGGCAGAACACATGCTGATTCTCGGCGTCGAGAATCCACAGGGCGAGAAGACTTACGTGGCGGCTGCGTTTCCGTCAGCCTGCGGCAAGACCAATTTCGCCATGCTGATTCCGCCGCGTTCGTTCGATGGCTGGAAGATATCCACGGTCGGCGACGATATCGCCTGGATCAAACCAGGCAAGGACGGTCGACTGTACGCCATCAATCCGGAAGCCGGTTTCTTCGGCGTTGCGCCGGGAACCTCGGAGAAAACCAACCCCAATGCAATGGCGACCTTAAAGGAAAACGTCATCTTCACCAACGTCGCGCTGACCGACGATGGCGATGTCTGGTGGGAAGGCATGTCGCCTGAGCCGCCGGCGCACCTCATCGACTGGACGGGGCAAGACTGGACCCAGGAAATCGGCCGCAGTACCGGACGCAAAGCTGCACATCCGAATTCGCGGTTCACGGCGCCTGCGGGCCAATGCCCCTCGATCGATCCCAACTGGCAGGATCCGAAGGGCGTGCCGATCTCTGCGTTTATCTTTGGCGGACGCCGTGCGACGACGGTACCGCTGGTGTACGAGGCGTTCAATTGGAACAGCGGCGTCTATCTGGCGGCAACGCTCGGCTCTGAAACAACGGCTGCTGCAGTCGGCCAGCAGGGAATAGTGCGGCGCGACCCGTTTGCCATGCTGCCCTTCTGCGGCTACCACATGGGCGACTATTTCAATCATTGGCTGAACATGGGCGCCCTCGTGAAGAACAAGCCCCACATCTTTTGCGTGAACTGGTTCAGGCGGAATGAGAAAGGCGAGTTCATGTGGCCTGGTTTCGGTGAAAACATGCGGGTGTTGAAATGGATTGTCGAGCGAGTGCAAGGGCGGGTGCACGCTATCGAGACGCAGCTGGGATGGACGCCGGCGTTCGATGATCTCGATTGGTCGGATAGCGACATGACCCGGGCTGAATTCGAGCCGCTGATGCAGGTCGACCTGAAGGCATGGGACAGTGAGCTGGGGCAGCACCGCGAATGGTTTGAAAAACTGAGCGATCGGCTACCGCGGCAGTTTTCCCTGAAGCGCGAACTGCTGAGTCTGCGACTGGCCTGCGGCAACGCGGAGCATTGAAGCTCCCTATGGTGCGCTCTGCCAGGTCTCGCTCCAGTCTTTACGTGGGAGCGCCCGTGCTGTTGCCGCCCAAGCTCAATGAGTTCGGGCATCGACCGTTTACATCACGCGAGCATGAATCGCTGGCACGGTGGTTGCGCGAGCCGACGTGGCCACGCGACACGCTCAATGTCTACGCACTGGAAGGTTACCTGACCGCGCTGCTCGTCTGGCCGATCGCATTGCAGCCGGGTGCGTGGCTGCCGCCGATCTGGAACGAGGAGGGTTGGAGGGTGCGACCGCCGATCGACTCTGTGGGCCAGTACGAGGAGTTCCTGGAGCTCACCGTGGGCTTGCTGCGCGCGATCGATCGAGGCTTGCTGCTGTCTCCTGCCGTATTCGAGCCCAGTCTGCGACTGCCGGCCGGTCATGACGATTTGGACGTGAAGACGTGTGCGCAACATTGGGCCCAGGGATTCGGTCGAGGCCTCCGGCAGGGTGTTCAATCGCGGGTCGCCCCCAGTGCGGATGCGCGCAAGGCCGTTCGCACGATTGCGGTCTATGCAGCAGGTCAGTCCTTCAGTGCAATGAGCGGCCCGCGTCCGGCTGGCGTCGTTCTGGCGCAGGCGGTATTGGCGCTCGCGAACACTCGTACTTCGCGCGGCCCGTTAGGCGCCTTGACGAGGCAGGCTTTAGCTGCGGAGCGGCCTGATCTACAGGCCTAGACACTCGGGCGCGACGGTCCGCACAAAAAAAGCTCACTGTAGGCAGTGGGTCATTTGAGGTGCTCAACTCGAATAGGGCCATTTTTCCTCACGACAGAAATTTTCAGCATATCGCTCGGAATGGCATTCCGGATGCTCAACAAGCCACACCGACTGATCGCGCCACGCGCTTGGCTCGGGTGAGATCTTCAGTCGATGTAGTCGACGCATGCGAATCCAGGGTCACGCCAGCTGCTTCGAAACGATCACCAAGCTCTGGTCATCCGGGTACGATCGAACAGTGAATCCCAGGTCGCGTTCGACCTCGATGGCTGCCTGGTTCGCGCGGCTCTCGATCGACTCAAGCGACTTGATTCCGCGCGCCGTCGCATAGTGGGCAACATGATCGAGCAGTGACCACCCAAGTCCCTTATTCTTATGGTCCGCACGAACGGCGATCGCGACCTCCGCGCGATCGAGGGATTCGTCGCTCGCGATCAATGCAGTTGCCAGCAAGGTGGTCCGATCCTCGGCGAAGGCGAGAAAATCCTCGGTATGCTTGTGATCGACATCGGTCATCGCGGCGATCTGACTGCGGGAAACTGTATTGAGGCCAGTCAGAAACCGGAATCGCAGATCATCGGTCGTAACCTTGTTGAAGAATTGTTCAAGAATGCTGTCATCGCCGTTGCGTACGGGCCGGACGAACAGCCGCACGCCCGCTCGCGTGAGCAATTCCGCCGAAGAGTAATCGGTCGCCATGATTCACCTATACACAAAATGGTGGATTTCAGGGCGACTTTACCCCCGTTGCCGGTATTGGCGTCCTCGGGGGTATTCCGGAGGCCGCAGGTGCTTTTCGCTATGGAAGATCGGTAGCGGCGCTTGATGTCTAGCGGAGGAGTCGGATTTTTTCTTCGAAGATCTGTCCAATCGAGCCATCGACGACGATGCGGTCGTGAATTCCGTAGTGCTTACGGCTTTCCCCGCATGGCTCGGGAAATCCGAAATGTAAATACTGAGCCTGCTTCTTCAAGTTACGTCTGCTGAACAGTAGGAGCAGGAGACGGCTCATGAATGGCATGAATACAGAGTTACCCACGCGAGCACCGAACCAAGATGCGGGGCCGCTTATTGCTGCACAGTTCCCGGCCAACCGCGTGGGGGAGATATCTCACTGCGACGACGAGGTCGTGAGCAGGGCAAAAGCACAGATCGCAGTACGCGATGCCGAACGTCGGGCGATGATCGCGGATGCAGCGTGCTACCGCGCGCAGAGGGCGTGGCTTCGTAGTGGGGCCAGAATTCGAAGACTCGCCGGTCGCGGCAACAGAGACTGCCCTTGTCTTGTTGCTCCCGAGATTCTAGCCGGCGGCGTCTGTCGCGTCGGGGAGCATGCCATGACAGTAGGCCAGTTCTGCAAACGGGTTGTCATCTCGATCAGCGACAATGTGAAGATCGCTGCGGCTGCGCGACGGATGCTCGATGAGCATGTCCGCCTTCTGGTCGTCTACAAGGAAGGCGACGACATCCGAAGGCCGGTTGGGGTACTTACCGACCGCGATATCGTGCTGCAGATGACAGCGCGCGAGGCAATCTCCAACGCCGTGACGGTCGCGGACGTGATGACACGCCAACCGGTGGTTGCGAATGAAGAGGACGACCCGTGCGAACTCATTCAGGCAATGAGGCTGGCGGGAATCCGTCGCGTGCCAGTCGTCGATGCGCGAGGGGCGTTGAGCGGTATCATCGCCTTCGACGATGTGATTACGGAATTGCGCTGCGACGTCTCTGGTTCGATCAAGACTTAACCGGTGCGCGGCCAGATTGCGTCAGATCGATCGTGCGGCTTGTCGCCTGGGCCAACGCCCCGCTTAGGTCAAGACCTGCGGCTCTATGAACCTCCGATCTTTCGATCGAGGTCGCCGATGCTTTCTTCACGAATTCGGACTTTAGCTTCATTCCGCCGAAGCCCTCGATCTTGCAGTCGATGTTGTGGTCGCCCTCGACCAGCGAATACCTTTGATCTTGGTGCCAGCCTTGAGCGCCGATGACGCTCCTTTGACAGGGAGGTCCTTGACCACGATGACGGTATCCCCATCGTTGAGTACGTTGCGGTTGGCGTCGCGGACCACGCGGTCGGGCTGATCGCTCCCTCCCCGATATTGACCGCGCCAGTACCCTCGTCGTTATCGGCGGCAACCCGGTCGCCACCAACGGCAGCATCTGGACGGTCCCGGATTTTCGAAATCGCGTGACAGAGCTTCGGGCGCGAGGTGGCCGATTGGTGGTGGTCGACCCCCGCCGGACCGAGACCGCTAAGCTCGCCGACACGCATCTATTCATCCATCCCGCTCGCGACGCATGGTTCCTGATCGCCTTGCTGAAAGAGGTGATGGCCTCGCCGATGCGCCCGGCGTTGCCCACCTATGTTCGCGGCTTGGACGCTGTGGAGGCCGCTATTGCGCCGTTCGATCCGGCAGCGTGCGCAGCGATCGCGGGGGGTGGAATTGGACGAGATCCGCGCAATCGCCGGCCGCCTGCTCGCCGGGCCGGGCGGTGTGCGGCCGCATGGGCGTTTGCGTGCAGGAATTCGGAGCGCTTAACCTGTGGCTGATCGCGCTCATCAACATCGCCGCTGGACAGTTGGACCGCGACGGGGGGCTCGTCTCCCGCTCTCGGGCAACGCGGTATTTTCGGGGGTGCCGGTCGATGTCAGCCGAGTGACGCCGGAGGTCTGAAGGGACGACCGGTTCTTGCGCGCTGAGATCGTGCCCTATGGGAATCCGTGTCAGGTTTCTCGCCCACCCGCACGGGCTGTCCTACGGAGAGTGCCCCGGAGCCGCGGCCAACCTCGGTCTGATGGTTGGAAGCAACCTTGCCCGGATGCGTCGATGGTGTCGAATGGCACTTGCGTATAGCGCATAAAACATCTATCAATCGTTAGGCTGTGCTGCAGTGGACTTGTTCCGCATCGCTTTGGTTTGGGGTGCCGTCGCCGTTTCCGGCATTGGCAAACCGCGCGAGATCATCTGCCAGTACACGACTGACCGCAGTGGAGACTGTTATGGAGAGCCGGAAAGATGACCTCATACCGTATCGCCTCCCATTCCCTCCGGATGCACTGGCAGAGATCGTTCTCGGCAATATCGCCCAAGACGATAAGAGCATGTGGGTCCCGCAGACCGAGCATGTTTCTATGCGCCCGCTCTGCCTATCGGTGTCTGGAGGCTACTGGGTCAATTTGCTCCGGGTCCGCAGGGCTGGGTTTCTAACCCGCCATCGTCACCCCGGCCCAGTTCACGCATTCGTGCTCAAAGGCCGCTGGCGTTATCTGGAGCATGACTGGATCGCCGAGGAAGGGAGCTTCGCGTTCGAGGCACCTGGTGAAACACACACGCTTGTCGTTCCGGAGGATGTTACCGAGATGATTACACTGTTCCATGTCACCGGCGCCCTTATCTACTGCGATCCCGATGGACGAGAAACAGGCTACGACGACGTCTTCACCAAGATAGAAATGTGTCGGCGCCATTTCGAAGCTGTCGGCCTCGGCGGCGACTACGTAAAGAGATTCGTGCGATGAGCGGACCGCGCCGCCCGCCCCGGGAGGCACGAGGCTCCAACGACAATAAAGGACACCGGTATGAATGACCTGAAAGGCAAAGTTGCCGTAGTTACTGGATCGGCCAGCGGCATCGGCCGTGAAACAGCCGTGCGTCTTGCTGCGGCCGGGGTCCACGTTGTCCATGGCGATCTCAATCGGTCCGGCGGAGAAGAGACATCCGCTCTCTGCGATGCGGCCGGTCGCCAAAGTGCCTTTCTGACAACCGACGTGAGTCGCGAGACCGACATCGCCGCGCTCGTCGGCTTGGCCGCCGACCGCTTCGGGGGTGTCGATATCCTGTTCAACAACGCTGGCTCGGGCGGCGTTGTCGGGCCGATCGAAACGATCACCGTGGAAGACTGGGATCGCACCCAGAACATCCTGCTGAGATCGGTATTTCTCGGTATCAAGCATGTCGTCCCCGCCATGCGGGCGCGGGGAGGCGGCGCGATCATTTCCTCCGCCTCGATCGCCGCACATAGGGGCTATGCCGGTCTTCACGGTTATTGCGCCGCGAAGGCGGGGGTCGTCAACCTCACGCGCTCTGCCGCGGTTGAGCTCGGGCCGTCGCGGATCCGGGTCAACTGCATCTGTCCGGGCAGCGTGCTCACTCCGATGCACCACATTCGTGGAGACGCGGAGGCATTGGAACGCGAACTGGCCAGTCATCAGCCGATCGGACGGGCGGGCTATCCGGGTGATATCGCCGAAGCGGTACTCTACTTCGCTTCGGATGCAGCCGCTTGGGTGACGGGCGTGTCGCTCGACGTTGACGGTGGCCGGCTCAGCGGCGTTTGGACGCACACTCCCAGCAGCAAGCCGCCGGAGCGTGGTTTCCTTGGCCCCAGCTTCACTTACGCAAGTGGCGACCTGATGAGGCCGTGATCCGCTTTACAGGCGGGGAGTCGTCGCCCCGAGCCGGCGTGTCGCTGCCCGATCGATGATGGCCTGCCCCCTCCCAACAAAAGCCGGACGCCGCTTCACAACGGGCATCGAGGCAATAGTGCTCACGACACGGGACGATACGGGCAGTTGCTGCGGAGGCGCGACCAGGAACCAGCTCTCGCCTTCGCCCACCCAGCAGCGCTCGTAATTCCAATCCGTCCTCGCGAGAGTTCCGTAGTCGACATCGACCGTCCCGTTAGGACCAGGGACGTATTTCCAGCCGAATGAGTACGGGGTCTGGCTGCCGCGGATCTTGGCGACAGTCGCCGCCGGCAGTTCCTTCAGGGCCCGCACCTCGCCACGTAGAAAGCAGGTCTCGTATTCAGACGCCTCGAACCGCAATCCGCTGCCGTCCTCCACCACTTCGGGAATATCGGCGTATATCTTCGGGTGCCCCATCAACTCCCGGCCGGGAATAAGCGGGGCGACCTGGTTGACCCAAACAGCGCAGACATAGGGTGCTGCGATCTCTTCCGAGTCATCCCGGTAGCGCGCGTTCATCGCCACGATGACTTCCTGGTAGCCGCGCCCATAGAGGTAGTCCAACGAATCGTAGCTGATGCGATTGACGTAGACGGTAGGAACGTCGCCGACGATCAGGTGCGGCGCAATGATCGCCGCCACGGCCTCGGGAGTGGAATCGAAGGCGGTGCTGATCATCGTTGCGTTCGGGACGGCAGTCGCCGCTGGCAGGATGGTTGGGCCGAATGAAGCCGGCATGTCATACCTGACCCCGGGCTCCAGTTGCAGCGTGGATTTCATCATCGTCAGCTCCCTACCTTTCCATCCTCGTTTTACTCGATCGAGTGTGCAGCGGTGTCGTTCGGTGTCTACAGCTCCTATTCTGGAAGCTGAGTCTTCTCGTACTCCTCGTATAGCTTCACCAAGTGCTGGTGTTCGGTGTCTTGGTCTAACAACTCGTAGAAACCGCTCAAGTAACCGTCTGCGTCGACTACGCCCGTTACCTGATCGAAATTGTCTCGCAGGTCCTCGGGCGTCAGCTTAGGATTAAAGTAACCTGGGCATTCGGCGATTGCGACGCGCGCGACGAGGCCGCCGGCTGATGAGAAGAACTGTCCGCTCAGCGGAAAATCGGGATGCGCCATCCAGACGACACTGTACGCGAGCGGTTCGATCTGAAGACGGTCCGCCTGCCATTCGAGCAATTTCGATCCCGCCAAGTTGCGTCGCTTCAACGGCGTAACCGCTCGCGGGAGCACCAGATTCACTTTGATGTTGTTGGGCATTCCGGCGCCAGCCATCTGCCGCGTAAGAGCGAATAGGCTCGCTTTGGCGAGCGGGTAGGCGGCCTGCCATCCATGGCTTGGGACCATCGGTTGAAGACCAATCGAGGCTATCGATCCTACATTGATGATCGCCCCGCCTCCGCCAGCCTTCATATGCGGCCAAACGACCGCGGCCATGTTCATCGCGCCATAGCAGTGAACATCAATCTGCTCTTGCACTGCGGCGTCGGCAGGGCAGGGCAGCGGGTTCCCCCTGCCACGAACGCCGACCCCGGCATTGTTCACGAGGATATCGATTGCGCCGAAGGCTTCGATCGCCGCTCGCGCGATCTTTTCCGCGGTTCCCTCGTGGTGGACCGCGCCGTTGACGCCAATCGCCTCTCCGCCCCGGTCGCGGATTTGCTGGGCGACCTCGGCTTCCGGTCCTATTCCCGATTCCCGATAGTTCCCGTTGACGACGAGTTTAGCGCCGCGTTCCGCCAGCGCCCTGACAATACCCAGTCCGATGCCCGTCGCACCGCCGGTCACGATGGCAACCTTGCCGTCCAGCCTTACCTGCTTCACGCGCACCTCCGGGAGTCTGTTGAATCTTGAGCGACCGCGGCTCACTTGGGCGGTGAGCATCGGCAGGGCGATCGCAAGCCGCCCTGCTGAAAACTCATCGTTGCTACGATGCCGCGTTTGCAGGGTTAGCTCGGGGCAGTGGCGCCGATGAAGTCAAGCGGCTCCCCCATCGTCGACCGGTAGGATATGGGCTGTTTGCCGTCGCTATCCTTGATGCCATATCGCACACCCAACTCGGCGCCGATAACCGCGTGACCGTTGAAGGTGGGCAGGGCAGCATCCTCCGCCAGAGCGTTCAATACTACAGCGGAGAACTCTGGGGTTTCCCACAATCGCAAGCGCTCGCGAAACTCCGCCGGAATCATGTCCGGGGGCGTGGCCCGCACGGCATCGGTCAGGATGAAGCCCGGCCAAAAGGACACCACCGTCACGCCCGTGCCGGCAAGATCGACTGCCATGTCGGCAGTCATCTTGTCCGTGCCGGCCTTGGCCGCGCCGTAAGCAGGGCCGTGAAAATATGATCGCGCCCCGTAGAAGGACACATTGACGATCAAGCCCTTGCTCCGCTTTATCATCAGCGGCACGGCGAAGTATGTCGCCGTATAGCTGGATCGCAGGCCGACATTGATCATGTCGGCAAGTCTCAGCGGTTTCTCCCAGAACCCCCCCGGCATCAGCAAGTCCTGCGGGTATACCGCCGCCGCGTTGTTGACGAGGACATCGATCCTGCCGTCGAGCTTTTCTGAGATAGCGGCGAACGCCTGTTCCACCTGCGCATCGTCGCTATGATCGCAACGGATCGGAATGGCCTTTGCCCCCCGTTGCTCGATTTCCGAGCACGCATCAGCCAAGGCGATTTCATCTCGCCCGGTGATGACCACCGTGTTTTCTGGCTGCCCAAATCCGCGCGCAATCCCGCGCCCGAGACCACGGGTGGCTCCGGTAACGACAACTGCTTTTCCCATGCGACCTATCTCCCGGCTCGGCCCTGCGACTGACGATCAGACATGGCCAGATCCTTGGCGGCTGGCGCCAGGTCGGCCGGTGATACCTGGAGTTTCATGTCCCGGCGAGTAAGCGCGTGCCGGGGTTCGTCCGGGCCCTGCACATCGGCGGCGAGTCCGGCATGGACCAGCCCCAGCATCAACGCCATCAAGCGTTCGTCGGCTGCGTCGAAACCGGCGAAGCCCTTCGCATCGAGGTAATTCAGCGCTTCCTCGACCCGAGGAAACCCGGCCGCGAAAAACCTGGCGCATTCCTCCGGCCCTGCCTGATCACGCGCGGCGGCGCGGCCGGCGGTCGTAGCGGCGGCCCAGTGCCCGACGAAGGGTTCCAGTTCGGCGAACGCCGGCGGCAGGCTCGCGCTCATCCGCGATCTCCCTTGCGTTTCGCCCGCAACGCGAGCACTCGTGC
>Ga0157380_10001083_pt1 | contig 17500 bp, 19 predicted proteins | sample S35metaG_FD_119757 | JGI IMG/M metagenome (GOLD analysis project Ga0157380, IMG submission 119757) | Switchgrass rhizosphere microbial communities from Kellogg Biological Station, Michigan, USA - S3-5 metaG | ecosystem: Host-associated > Plants > Roots > Rhizosphere > Soil | place: USA... | reverse complement strand
TTTTCTCATCGCGACTGCTTCGGGAAATACATCCTCAATGGTATCGTGAACTAAACCAACTGGTCCCATCGTCAAAAACAAATTCGACAACTTTGTCGTTTGATATGTTGATTGTATGCCTTTCCGTTTCACCCCTGGAGGTAGTTCCTACAACGTAGACTTCTTTTAATTCGAGGTTGTTTGATGGTTCCGTTTCTATTGGAGCTCCTTGCTTTTCACCCCTGATAGTGATTTTATTGATCTTCATAATACGAAGGTTGAAGTTTGGTTTTCATTGGTAATTGAAATAATCAATCATATCAGTAAACGAGGTGCTACGATGCAATCAGAGGTAAGAAAATTGGGCCTTGCACTGGCCGTTAACGCACGCAATTTTTTCACAGTACGGATTAATCTTCATAAAAATTAAGGAAATTTCCCGAACTGGCCATCACCTCGTAAGATAATACGGCATGGTTTGCTGCTGGCAAGGTTGTTTGCAGCCTTTCTTTTGGCTTGCCCTTTTAAACAATAACTGCCGAATTAATAACTATTTTCGCATCCATGTCTTTATTCATCAGCTCACTCAATTCAGGAAGCAACGGCAATTGTTATTACATCGGCAATAACAAAGAGGCTGTTTTGATTGATGCAGGAATTTCCTGCCGCGAAATTGAGAAAAGAATGAAGAGGCTTGACCTGTCAATGGCGACTGTAAAAGCTATTTTTGTATCACACGAGCATGGCGACCACATTTTCGGCATTCCCACCCTGAGCAGAAAATACCAGGTCCCGGTATACATCACCAAAAACACGCTTCGATCATCCTTTATTACGATCGAAAAACACCTTGTTCATTCGTTTAGTGCACACAACACCATTACCATCGGCGACCTGGCGGTCACGGCTTTTCCAAAATCCCATGATGCCGTCGACCCACACAGTTTTATTGTAACATGCCGACAGGTTACAGTTGGCGTTTTTACAGACATTGGTTATTCCTGTTCCAATATCATAAATAATTTCCGCAGATGTAATGCGGCTTTTCTTGAATCCAATTATTGTGACGACATGCTGGTCAAAAGCACTTATCCTTTTTATCTAAAGAAACGTATAAGCGGCGACGATGGCCATTTGTCCAATAAACAGGCGTTGGAATTATTCTTGTCCCACAGGGGACTTCAACTTACACACCTGTTGTTATCACATTTGTCGGAGAATAATAATTCCCCTGAACTGGTAAACAAACTTTTTAGTGAAAAAGCCGGTGCAACAAAAGTGATTGTTGCCTCCCGTTATAAAGAAACTCCAATTTACATCATTGAAAAATCGCCGGCTATTGATATTATCCGGAATAACCGCCCGCCCGGGAGGGTTTTACAACTTTCCCTTTTTTAAATTTCGTTCGATTTTTATTGAAGGATGGCAGAGGAGGATGCACTAGAGAAAATCATGATCCCTGCATTTGATATATCCTATGGGATGTTCGGGCATGGACCACCCCGGAAAATCAGGTATCTTAAAATAATCTTCCTTCTTTTCCGGCTTTACCACACGGATGATTTCAATTTTACCAAAGCGATGGACAAGATTGAATGAAGAAAGGCTTGGCGCTTGAAAAGTCTGCCTTATTTTTTTTCGTTGGCTGACCAACCTTTTTTTCCCGGCTTGTTGCATATAGTTTTTCAGATAGATCTTTTCTTGCCAACACAGCCGATATCAGTTTCCGGTACGTGAAGGGCCGGGATAATGCTATGGCAAGATAGGATTGAATTAAGAAATATATTCCGGGGTTACATAACCAGGAAAGGATGTAAACGTAACATCGTTTGACTCGGTTACCTAACCAGACGTTTTTACAACTTGTGCGAGGAAAAAAACTCTGATACGAAAATCTGGGTTGGGATTAAGGTTTTTCGGGGGTTGGAGATCAGGTTAATAGACAACTTTCCTTATCATTAACCTTAGTTACAAATGTATTAGGTGGTTTGAGCGAAGTCAAGCGGGGAAGTGCTCGATTTATTAATGAAAACTACGACAGTCATTATCGTAAACTTTCGATATTCGTTATTTTCAAACTTTTTAGATCCCAATCACTTTCAGATTAGTTAAGATAACGAAGAGATGGTGTAATCGTTTATCATCCGGATTTTTGGAATTCAGTTCATTTCTTTGACCTCTTAGTCGATTTTTGTTTAGTACGTCTCTCCAATTTGATGACGGCCGCGACCAACTTTATTATTTTTGTTAGCAACATCATTTTTAAAAAGCGCTTCGATTTTTCAAACCAGATATTGAATTCTTAAATGAGCATGCCCCGAGGGATTTCAACTTGTGTTCAAAATGATATAGAGCTCAAATCCGCAGGTTCTAACCATGATAAATCGCTCCCGGAATTCACCTTCAAATACCATCCCTTGCAAAAGATCATTGGAAAGGGGTGTTCGTGGCGGTCAGTTAACGGTTACATGCTGACGCTGTAACCGTTAAGCATATGCAACGAACGGGCGGTATTTACCGCTGCATTAATTTTACAACTACTTCAAAAACAGACAGATTAAAATTAGTCAAAATGAAAAAGTTAATTATTTGTCTTATTCTTGGGATAGTTCTAAGCCCGGCCTGCCGAAAGAGTCCCGACACATCCCGCCTGTCGACTGAATTTGTGGTGCAGACCGCACGGGACCCGGAAGCTGACTTCGGAAGCTATCATACTTATTATATTTCCGACACAATTAAGCTGTCGACGTCAAACCCTAATGACAGCATCTGGTCTGACCTCCAGTCAAAGCAATTGATAGACGCTGTTAAGGCGAACATGACTGCGATGGGATATACGTTGGTTGGCAAAGGAAACAATCCTGATCTTGGAGTCTCAATGTCTGCAATCAAAGATTTAAACCTGGGAGTCATCTATCCTGGTTGGTGGTGGGGATATTGGGGTTGTTATTGGGGCTGGTGCTACTACCCACCCTACTATCCCTGGTATGGAATGATCTATACGATTCCGACTGGTACGCTTATTCTCGACATGATAGACTTAAAAAATGCTAATGTAGATCAAAGATTAACGATCGTATGGGGCGCGGTTATGTCGGGAGGATTAGGAAACACAGGAAATGACCTGGCACTGGGCGTATCAGCAATCGATCAGGCCTTCGACCAATCGGGCTATTTAAGTACAAATTAATTCCGAAGCAAAGCTAAGATTATGAAAAAGTTATCCATTTTATTGTTAATTGTCCTTGCGTTCCCTGCCGCGCATTTCGCCCAACACAGTCTGGTGGGTGTTAACTGGCAGATCAACTTCCCGAACAATAGCGACTACCTGACTAAAACGAGCTATTCCGGGGCCAAACTTGAATACCGGCAATTCATAAAGAAGAACTTGTCTATAGGTATTGCGCTGGATTGGACCACCTACGAGGAATATTTCCCCAGGACAACCTTTACGAAACCTGACGGCAATGCAGCTATTACCACGGATTTCATAGCCCAGGCTTACCAGGTGCCGATAACAGGCACGGTTCATTATTATTTTTCCGAAAGCAAATTGCTGAAACCGTTTGCCGGCCTGGCTCTGGGCGGCCAGTACCTGGAACAGACATTGTACTATAATGTATATGCAACCGACGATGATAACTGGGGATTTGTAGTGCGACCAGAGATAGGAACAGTGGTCAAATTAGGTGAGAATTTTGGAGCTATGGTGGGAGCCCATTACAGCTATTCTACAAACAAAACAGATATACTCAACAGGAACAGCTTTTCCAACTTTGGATTCGATATCGGAGTGGTGTTCTATCAGTAGATCGGCATTTAGTTTTGTAGAGGATAAGATAGCATAACCGCGGCAATGGTACACACCTTCGCGAAAACTCTTCAATAAAAATGGGGCCAAACCAAATCGGGTTTGGCTTTTTTTTAAGTTCAAGACTTCCTATACCAAACTATAAGGCGTGGAAGGAATGAAGAATCAAATTTTCAGGTGAATTACCAGGTGAAATCGTGTCGCCTTACTTACGAGGCGACACCAGCGGGTGCCCGGTATCAGCATCTACAGCTCTTCCCAATTAAAAGGATTATCTTCGATTAGTATTATTAGAACTGTTGCCAAGGTTAATCTTCAATAATAAAAATGCAGTCTTCTTTCAATCGCTGAAAGAAGCGGCTGACGGATATTTCATTGGGAGGGGCATACCGAGAACTGGTGACAGGCGGCTGTATATAAAAACAGTTGTACTTCTTACCCTCGCCCTGGCTCTTTATCTTCTTCTACTTTTCCTGTCATTGCCGGCATGGACGATCGTTCTGCTTAGCTCAATACTTGGAATTACGTCAGCTTGCATTGGATTCAATGTGATGCATGATGCTAATCATAGCAGCTATTCGGCGAATGAGAAAATCAACAAGCTGCTTGGTCTTACATTGAATGCATTGGGGGGTAACAGTTTTATCTGGAAATTCAAGCACAACGTCATCCATCATACCTATCCAAACGTGGACGGCCTGGACGATGATATCGCCAAGAGCCCTTTTATTCGCATGTGCAGCACACAGCGCTGGGTACCCGCGCACCGGGTACAGCATATTTATACGCCGGTTTTGTATGCAGTAAGTTCTTTATTATGGGTGCTGTTCCAGGATTTTGAAAAATACTTTCGCCGCAAAATACACCAGACGGTTTTAGCTGAGATGAAACCCAACGATCATGTAATTTTCTGGCTCAGCAAAGTATTATACATATTCTTCTATGTCGCGATACCTGTTTTTATGATCGGTTGGGCGAATTGGTTCTTATTTTTTCTAAGCCTTCATATTGGCCTCGGTTTTACGCTCGCTATTGTATTTCAGCTGGCTCATGTGGTAGAAGAAACGACATTCGAATTTGCTCCATCTGATGAAACAACAAGAATAGAAAATGAATGGGCCATTCACCAGGTGAAAACAACATCCAATTTTTCTCCAAACAGCCGCATCATTTCATGGCTGGTAGGTGGGTTGAATTACCAGGTTGAACATCATCTCTTTCCCCGTGTCAGCCACATACACTACCCGGCATTGAGCAAGATTGTAAAAGAACAATGCGAAGCATTTAATCTACCTTATAACTGCATCCCTTCATTTCGCAAGGCAGTGGCGTCGCATTTCAGGCTGATACGAATATTGGGCAAAAGGCCGGCAATGATCAGCCTGGCATAAAAAAATGCTGGCAACTGCTTACCAGGCTCATCATTTCGAAATCAATGCGTTTAATGAATGGAATAAGGGACCTACTGCCATCAACCAACTGAATTTTCAAAAAACTGCATTCTATTAAAAATCGCTGGTCAAGGTTTTTGTTGTGGAGTTCGCGCCAAACCGGGTTGCAAAAAGCCCACCTGCTGAAGCTTTGGTGGGCGATGGCGGAGAGAGAGGGATTCGAACCCCCGGACCTGTTACAGTCAACGGTTTTCAAGACCGCCGCATTCGACCGCTCTGCCATCTCTCCGGCGCAAATGTAAGCGGGCACGCTAAAACGGCAAAATGGAATAACAGGTTTTTGACTAAGTTTTGATTTTTATAAATTCCTTGTCGGGAATCAATAACAACACCCGGAAGCTAGGCTCTCAACGAAGAAAATAAGGGAAGTTCTGAGCTCAATTGGTACTAAGGTGAAGAATTAAACTAAGATATTTTTGAAAGAGGCTTTTTGTACCCTGTTTTATGGGGTTCGTCGTGTACAATCACCTTGCTCTGCATTACAATTTTCCTTTCCATACTTTCACTCCCCTCCTTCTTTCCAATAATCTGCAGAAGCATCCCGGTGGCCTTCACGGCTTGTTCATAGGGAAATTGCTCAACGGATGCTAATGGGGGTTCATCCAGGTAGCTCGTAATCGGAAGGTTCGCGTAGCTGACAAAAAAAATGTCCTTATTAATTTTCAGACCGCGGCTACGACAAAATTTAATGGCATCCAGGGCTATATAATCATTGAAGGCAATCACAGCAGATGGCGGACTTTTCAATTGAAGCAATTGCTTCATTGCTTCCGTCGTTTTGTCCTTGCTCAGATCGGTCTCAACCACATAGCCTTTTTCACGGACCAGGTTATTCTTTTTGAGACCTTCAACGTATCCATTAAACCGCTCCATGGAAGACATCATTGTATCGGGGCCCTTTATGAAACCTATATGATTATGGCCGGTACTCACGAGCCAATCGACCAGGTCAACAGAACTGTTTTTCAAGTTACACGATACAGCATAAGCACCTGCCATTTCCGGTATCCTGTCAAAAAAAACAACAGGGATCGAGTATTTTTCCAATTGTTCAAAATGTTCATAGGTGGTTGTATTTTTCGAGAGAGATACAATTAAACCGTCAACACGGTGCCTCCGCATAGTATCCACAACCTTCTTTTCCCTTTCTATATCATCATGCGACTGACCGATAAGTACTGTATAATTATTCTGGCTGGCTATGTCTTCGACTCCATTTATAGCGGTTGAAAAAAACTCTTCCCGCAGGTTTGGAAGAATTAGCCCTATTGTGAAAGTTTTGCCCTGCTTAAAAGAAATAGCCGCCTGGTTGGGTTCATAGTTCAATTCCCCGGCAAGTTTTTGTACCTGCATTTTCGTGCGAAGGCCAATGCTCGGATGATTATGCAGCGCTCTTGAAACTGTAGATACAGAAACATTCAAACGTGTTGCAATCTCTTTTATCGTGGCAGGTTTCTGACTCATTTGTATAAGAAAGGTAATACAATATTACAAAGCTAAAAATAATGCTTTTAACAGCACCGGCGTTGTAGCATTAGTCGTTAACCCCTGGTGAATCTGTGTGTTTTACTGTTGACATATATCTTTTGCTCTGCTCAATAGCATCCATGATCTCAGCCAGGATTTCTTCTGACGCCTTTTCATAGTCGATTTTCATCGGTTCTTTAAATTTTACTTTGAGCAGAGTCCCTTTTCTACGCAGCTTTAAGCCCGTCTTGTTAAAGGCCCTTCCAAATCCACTGATCACAACCGGTATTACTGTCGGTTTTGCTTGTTTGATTATTAATACGGTTCCTTTCCTACCCGGGGCAAAGGCTTTTGTAGTTCCTTGTGGAAAAGTGATCACCCAATTTTTCCCAAGTGCCCTTGTGATCTTCCTTGTATCTGAGGGATCAAGGCCCCTGCGGACTTCTTTAGCTTCAGCATTCCAGGTTCTTTTTACTGTCAGGGCTCCTGCTAGTGTAAAAAACCGGCTGATCCAGCTGCCATTCATCGTTTGCTCAGCTGCAACATAGTTAACACGGGTAAAAGGATTGAGCAAATAATAAGGCATCCCCAACCTGTTCGTCTTGCCCCATTTCAACGCGCAGAAAATATGAAGAAATGCGATGACGTCGGCAAAATAAGTTTGGTGATTGCTGACAAATAAAACATTCTGCCTTGGAAGATTCTCCAGGTGTTCAGCGCCCGATATTTTTAGCTTATTGATGATTGCAAGTCCCGGATACGAAATAATGCCAACTATCGCATAGACCAGTTTACGCACGATGTTCATTTCTTTCAATCGTTCGCGAAGCGACGTCATACAATCGTTTTACAAACATTAATTCCTGAAATTAAGCAAATGGTTGAAATTACTATGGCCTCCGGCCGTGTATAAAAACAATAGGTTGCTCACAAGCCGTGAGCAACCTATTTTATAAGTTCCTAAATAATTATTCCCCTTTCGGCTCTTCAGCTGTGTTCTGGCCACCTTCCATTTTCTTCTTAAGATCAGCCAATACACCAAGATCACCAAGTGTGGCCTTTTCCACTTTACCCTGGATATTCTTTACAGCTTTCTTTGTCTTTTCAGCTTCTACCCTTGCTTCTTTCTTCGCGGCTTCTTTTTCTTCTATCTGGCCTTGTTCCCAAATACGGCTGTGTGAAAGAACAATACGCTTTTCATTACGATCAAATTCAATTACCATGAATTTGTTTGTCTCATCTGCGCCGATGCTTTTGCCATCTTCTTTTGCCAGGTGACGATTAGGAGCAAATCCTTCAAGACCGTAAGGCAAATGTACCAATGCGCCTTTGTCATCGCGCCTGATAACCGTTCCTTCATGTATTGTTCCGATCGCAAAAGTGTCCTGCAACGCATTCCATGGATCTTCCTCAAGCTGCTTATGACCCAGTTGAAGCTTGCGGTTGTCCTTGTCGATACCCATGATTACCACATCAATGTGATTACCAACTTTAGTATACTCATTGGGATTATTAAAGCGTTTCAGCCAGCTCAAATCACTAATGTGAATCATTCCACCAATACCGGGTGCCAGTTCTACAAATACACCATAATTGGTAATATTCTTGACGAGACCGGTATGACGGCTGCGTTCCGGAAATCTTGTTTCAATGTCATTCCATGGATCCGCAGTAAGCTGCTTGATGGATAAGCTCATCTTGCGACTGCTTTTGTCAAGCGTTACAATCTTCGCTTCGTGTTCGTCACCCAGCTTGAAGAATTCTTTCGCATTGATCGGTGTATTGGCCCATGTGATCTCACTGACGTGAACAAGGCCTTCTACTCCGGGCATGATCTCAAGGAATGCACCGTAATCTTCAATGTTAACCACCCTTCCCTTCACAATATTTCCTTCTGAAATGTTTTCGGCCAACACATCCCATGGATGTGGCGTCAGTTGTTTCAATCCAAGGCTGATCCTCTTTTTCTCATCATCAAAATCCAGCACCACTACATTGATCTTCTGATCCATCTTCAACACCTCGCTCGGGTGAGTGATGCGGCCCCATGATATGTCAGTTATATATAGTAATCCGTCTAATCCTCCAAGATCAAGGAAAGCGCCAAAGTCCGTAATGTTCTTCACAGTACCTTCCAATACCTGGCCTTTCTCCAATTTAGACATGATCTGCGCACGCTGTGCTTCAATATCGCTTTCAATAAGTGCTTTATGTGATACAACAGCATTCTTGATGGTCTCGTTAATTTTCACCACCTTAAACTCCATTGTCTTTCCTACAAACTGATCGTAGTCTGTTACGGGCTTCACATCTATCTGTGAACCCGGAAGGAATGTTTCCATGCCAAAAACATCCACAATCAAACCACCTTTCGTTTTTGAAGTTACCGTGCCCGTAATCACTTCGCCGGTCTTATGAACTTCCATAATTCTTTCCCATGCACGGGTGATGCGGGCCTGGCGACGGCTGAGATTCAAATGACCGTTGCGGTCCTCCTTGTCAACAACCATTACTTCTACTTCATCGCCAATTTTCAGGTTAGGCTGATCCCTGAATTCATTTAATGAGATCAAACCATCACTTTTGAAACCGATGTTCAGCACAACATCCGTCTTGGTCATACCAACAACCAATCCTTTAATCAGTTCACCGTCGTTTAATTGCACAAAAGTGTTATCGTACACTTTGTGATATTTTTCTTTTTCTTCCGGTGTGTAAGAAGTAACATTTCTTTTGTCAACACTCCAGTCGAAATCATCGTGAGCGGTCTGCACGGGTACATTTGGTGTCGCTGTAGTTGCCTCTACCGGTTCAGCGGGAGCTGCAGCCTCCTGTGCATCAGCGTTTAAATTTTTAAAAATCAAATGTTCAAACATGTTAATACCCGAAGGGTTTTAAATCGGGGCAGCAAAGATAGGGCAAATCTTTGGGCTTCATGGCCTGCTGCCAGAGAAATCCATTGCAAATATTGAATTTTATACAGCATTAGCCGGAGGTAATCCGGGAATATCAACACTATTATAATTTATTGATTTGTAAATTTTTATGCCGGGCATCGGGAGACTAACTTTGTGTATCGCTTTTTTCCATTGCCTCTTCCTTCACAAAGGATCTATTGAAGTTGATTTGCGTTTGATATATTCACAAAAAACTTAAGGTTCTGCTTTACAGGCTGCTTAAAATATTTGTCTGGCTTGCCATGAAGATCTTTTGCCGAAAGATCATCGTCAACAACCGTGAGATGCTTAAAAAAAGTGGTCCCCTCCTGCTGGCATCAAACCATCCCAATTCGTTTCTCGATGCCGTTATTCTTGACATTCTTTTTCATAAGCCTGTCTGGTCGCTCACAAGAGGCGACGTTTTTAAAACCCCGGTTATCAGCAAAATACTTTCCGCATTAAAAATGTTCCCCGTATACCGGGTAACAGAGGGCGCTGAGAATCTCAATATCAATTACGCCACGTTTGAAAAATGCAAAGAACTTTTCCGTCAGAATGGTATTGTACTCATTTTTAGTGAAGGCAAATGTATTAATGAGTGGCGGCTTCGCCCGTTAAAGAAAGGAACAGCGAGACTGGCTATTAACAGTTGGGAAGAAAAAATTCCTTTAAAAATTTTACCTGTGGGTATCAACTATAGCTCATTTCGACGGTTTGGAAAGAACGTAATGATCAATTTCGGAACGATTATTTCACAGGAAGATATTCCCCTGAATTTACCCGAAGGCATGCGTTACCAGGCATTCAACAATGCATTGCAGCAACAATTAAACACTCTCGTCTATGAAATAGATAAAAAGAATAAAGAAAAACAACAGGCCATGTTGGAAAAACAACCGCCACGCTTCGAAAAGTTTCTGCTTGCAGTTCCTGCCGCGATTGGATGGGTTTTACATGTCCCGCTTTACATTCCGCTGCAATCAATTATTTATAAGAAAACCATAAATAATGATCACTATGACTCTATTATGGCTGCAGCGTTACTATTCACTTATCCCTGTTATCTTTTGACGATTTCATTTCTTAGTACTTATTTCATCGGATCATACATCGGTTTCCTGGCTTCTCTTCTGTTGCCGGCTACCGCATGGTGTTACGTGCAGGTAAAACCCCAGCTCGATAAATAATATCTTCAAAAGCACACTCTTTTTCCCAGTCTCATTCGCGTATGTTCATCGTCCCTATAAGTTTGAGATAGTTTTCGCCGCAATGAACCCGCTGCTCCATGCGTGTTGAAAATTAAATCCGCCTGTTATTCCGTCCACATCCATTACTTCTCCGGCAAAAAAGAGGTTGGGGATTTTTCGGCTCATCATTGTGTTCGGGTCAATTTCATTAAGCCTGATTCCGCCGGCAGTAACAAACTCTTCCTTGAACGTGGTCTTTCCTTTAATATGGGCTTGATAAGCACAAAGCAATTGCACCAGTTTATTCTGTGTTTTCGCGGGTAAATCAGCCCATCGCATTTCTTCCTTTACATCAATCTCATGCAGAAAGAATTCCCACAAGCGGTTTGGTAATCCAAATGGATTTTTATTAGCGATCTTTTGCGAAGCCAGCTCCAAACGCAAACCCTGAAATTCTTTCTGCAAACTTTGCTCGTTAAAACGAGGCAGCCAGTTAATTAAGATTGGAAATTCCCAATTGCTTTTTGCCAATTGCCTCGCTGCCCATGCACTTAACCGCAATACAGCAGGACCACTTAGTCCCCAGTGGGTAATTAACACCGGGCCTTCTTGTTCGAGTTTCGTACTCAAAATTTTCACTCTTGCGTGTTCCACACTTACACCCATTAATCCAGTAATCGGGTGCCCGGGCATATTGAACGTAAACAACGATGGTACTGGTTCTTCAATTGAATGTCCCAATTTCGTTAGCCACTCAAACATCTCCCTCTTTGGGAATCCTCCCGGGGCAATGCACAGGTAATCCGCCTGCAAAAGTTCACCATTGGAACAGGAAACGAAAAATCTCCTTTCCTCATTGATTTCATTCGCGTACTTGATATCAATGTTTCTTACCTCGGAATTTAACCGGATTGCCACCTCATATAGACTCGCCTCACGCAACAAAACATCAATGATAGTCTGCGAAGAATTGGTAGAAGGAAAAATTCTGCCGTCGTCCTCAGTTTTCAACTTCACCCCTCGTTCTTCAAACCAGCTGATTGTATCTTTAGTAAAAAACTGGTGAAATGATTTTTTAACAAAGTTGCCTCCCCTCGGGTACTTTTTGATTATTTCTTCAAGGTCGAAGCAGGAATGGGCGACATTGCATCGCCCGCCGCCACTGATCCGGACTTTGGACAAAAGCTTTTTCGTTTTTTCAAGGATAACAACGTCAAGTCCTCTATTTATACGAGCGGCGTTGATCGCGCAAAAAAAACCGGCGGCGCCGCCACCGATGACGATCAGTTTTTTACGTGGCTGAAGCATAAATAATATCCCGCCTTTCGCTGAAAAAAAGTCAGGCAAGAGGTTGACTCATTGAGTGGCCAGGGACAAAAAGGTGAGGATTGAGCTTCTCTTCCTTTTCAATAATTGTATAATCTGAAAGTATATCGGCCTTGTGTTTGCCAACCGCTACATCATGCTCAAAATGCACCGACGGTTTGCCATCTTTTGTTCTTACTGTCCAGCCATCGCTTTCTGTATAAACTTCCTTTTTTCCCATATTAATCATCGGTTCAATGGCAAGCACCAATCCCTGTTTAAGCTTTGAACCATTTCCCTTCTTTCCATAATTGGGCACCTGGGGATCTTCATGCATGCTCTGCCCGAGGCCATGACCAACCAATTCCCGCACAACTCCGTAGCCATGTTTCTTTTCCGTATGTTCCTGGATCGCATGCGAAATATCGCCAATCCTGTTCCCGGCTACGGCTTTTTCAATTCCTTTATATAGTGCCTCTTTGGTCACTTTAATTAATTGCAGCGTCTCTTTACCAGGATCACCAATTGCAAACGTGTACGCATGATCGCCATGCCATCCATTCAGAATGACACCGACATCAATGGAAACGATATCCCCTTCTTTTAATTCTCCTTTGTTAGGAAATCCATGCACCACCACATCGTTTACGGAAATGCAGGAATTAAAGGGATAGGTACCCTGGTAATTCAAAAATGATGGTATGGCTTTGTTATCGCGGATAAACTCACCGATCATTTGGTCAATGGATATCGTTGTGATACCCGGCTTAAGGAGCTTTGCAACCTCCGTCAGCGTCTTGCTCACGAGTAAGGCGCTTTTACGCATTAACTCTATCTGTTCATTTGTTTTGCAGATCATCATTCGTTCAAAATTAATATTTCATCTTCAATATTCAGATTGCCGGCATGTCACTTTTGACTGCGCTCCCGGGAGATTTCTGAACCTCTCTAAAACAAAACCCGGCAAGTTGAGGCCGGGTTTCCATTTATTAAAATCAACCTGTTAATATTGTACTGCAGATGTAGTTTGTCTTCCCTGGATGCGGCCGCTCTTCATCAAACCATCGTACTGGCGCATTAATAGCTGGGTTTCTATTTGTTGCAATGTATCGAGAATAACACCAACCATAATCAGCAGTGATGTGCCACCAAAGAACGTTGAAAATCCCTGGGTCACGTTCAACCGCTGTGCAATACCCGGTAAAATGCCTACGAGCGCAAGCAAAATAGCGCCGGGAAAAGTGATCTTATCCATAACGCTTCCGATGTAATCCGCTGTCGGCTGACCCGGCTTCACGCCCGGAATGAATCCGTTGTTTTGTTTCAGGTTGTCAGCAATTTGTTTCGGATTAAATATTAAAGCAGTATACAGGAAAGTAAATCCAATTACAACCACTGAATAAATGAGCATGTACCACACGTTCTGATGGTCTGTAAACATTCTTGATATTTCATTGGGCCCTCTTCCTAATGTGACCAGCGTTGGAAGGAACATGATAGCCTGCGCGAAGATAATCGGCATCACCCCCGCACTATTCACTTTAAGCGGTAGAAACTGGCGGGCACCACCAAACTGGCGGTTTCCAACAATTTGTTTTGCGTAATTAACCGGCACTTTTCTTACGCCCTGGATCAGGAGGATACAACCCAGTATGATAGCTATTAAAATCGCGATCTCAACAATGAATATCAAGATCGAACCTGTACGCGTAGATTTTGCAACCAGTTCCTGCGTGAACGATTGCGGTAAACGGGCAAGGATTCCGATCATGATGATCAGTGATACACCATTACCCAAGCCTTTATCCGTAATCTTTTCACCCATCCACATTACAAATAAGGTACCGGCAGTCAGAATAATGATCGTGGAATAATTAAAAAAGTTATTAAACGCCGGAATTATGGCAGACTGTGAAGTTTGATGAAGATATCCTACATAAGCGGATGCCTGCACCAGCGTCACCAATACAGTAAGGTATCGCGTATATTGATTGATCTTTTTGCGCCCGCTATCACCCTCCTTTTGCATTTTCTGAAACTTAGGCACCAACACCGTCATCAGCTGCATAAATATGGAAGCCGAAATGTAAGGCATGATTCCTAAAGCAAAGATCGAAGCCATGTTAAAGGCTCCGCCTGCAAAAGTGTTGATCAGGTCAAGAATACCATTCCCTTTTGCTTTGTTCAATTCGAGCTTGATTGGATCGATCCCCGGTAACACAATGTGCGAACCTACCCGGTAGACAGCAACCAGCAGTAAGGTAAAAAGAATCTTACTTCTCAGTTCTTCAATGCTCCAGATATTCCTTAACGTTTGAATTAATTTCTTCACGGGAATTAAACAGATTTATGAGCTTTTACACGTGCGCTATGCTCTTGCGACCGTGCAAATTAGTTTTTTTATTTAACAATTTCCACTGATCCCCCTGCTGCTTCGATTGCAGATTTTGCCTTTTCACTTACCGCATTCACTTTAAAAGTAAACTTGCCCTTCAATTCGCCGTTCGCTAATATTTTCACTTTATCGTTTTGACCTATCAATCCGTTACCAAAAAGACTTTCAATCGAAACTTCAGTAAGATTGTATTTTTCAACCAGCTGCGCCAATTGTCCCAGGTTAAAGACCGAATATTCAACGCGATGAGGATTTTTAAAACCGCGTTTGGGAATACGGCGCTGAATGGGCATCTGTCCCCCTTCGTGTGCCATCTTTCTTTTATAGCCAGTCCGGGATTGCGCACCTTTCGTACCTTTTGTGGAAGTGCCACCATGGCCCGATCCGTCGCCGCGCCCGATCCTTTTCACTTTGTGTGTTGACCCTTTTGCCGGTCTTAATTCATGTAATTTCATGATCGTTATTTTAACTCATCGCTTTATTGACAATTTCAACTCTCAAAAACCAACACCCAAATTTTTGTTCCCGGTGTTTGGTTCTTTGTTCTTAAGCCTCTTCTACCTTAACCAAATGCTCCACTTTCCTGATCATTCCTAAGATCTGCGGAGTCGCCTCCAGTTCCGTGGCAGAGTTGGTCTTGTTCAACCCGAGCGCCCTAAGCGTCAGCTTTTGCCTCTCCGGCCTGTCAATCGGGCTTTTTACCAGTGTTATCTTTACTTTTTTCATACCTCATTGTTTGGTGCTCGATGCTTGATCTTTGACGTCGACTAACCTCGAACATCAAACCTCAAACTTCAAACTAGTTCTTATCCATTAAATACCTTCTTCAATCCCAATGAACGGGTCTTGGCAACTCCGACCGGTTCGCGCAAAAGAGCTAATGCTTTGAAAGTTGCTTTGATCACATTATGCGGATTGGCAGAGCCGAGTGATTTTGCCAGTACGTCCGTAACGCCGGCGCTTTCCAGCACGGCACGCATCGAACCTCCCGCAATCACACCTGTTCCATGAGCAGCCGGTTTGATCAAAACTTTAGCGGCACCTTCTTTCGCCCATTGATCATGAGGAATTGTTCCATGCATCACCGGTACTTTGATCAGGTTTTTCTTGGCATCTTCAATGCCTTTTGTGATCGCCTCCTGGACTTCTTTCGCTTTGCCAAGTCCATGACCCACTACCCCGTTTCCGTTACCAACAACAACCAATGCAGAGAAGCTGAATGCACGGCCACCCTTGGTGGTTTTCACTACGCGGTTGATCGAGACAACTTTGTCTTTCAATTCAAGATCGCCCGGCTTTACTCTGCTTAAATTTACTTTTGACATTATTTCAATTTGATAATTTGAATGTGTAATTAGAACTGCAGGCCGCCTTCCCTTGCCCCATCAGCCACCGACTTAACCCTTCCATGATACAAGTAACCGCCCCGGTCAAATACCACTGACTTAATTCCCAGATCAGCTGCTTTCCTGGCGATCGCTTCTCCGACCAGTTTACTTTTTTCGCTCTTCGTCAATTTTTGCGCAGCAATGCTTTTTTCCTTTGACGACGCAGCTGCCAGTGTTTGTCCATGCAGATCATCGATCAATTGCACATAGATGTCGGTATTACTTCTGAAAACAGATAGTCTTGGCTTCTGATTGGTGCCTTCACCAATCGTCCTGCGAATGCGGAAACGAATATTCCGCCTCCTTAATGATTTTACCTTTGGATTCATTTTACCTTTATTTTTCCCTGATACTGCCAGGGTAATTTGAAAATTTGTGCATTTGAAGATTTGAAAATGGTACAGAATGGAGCCAGCAATTTTTAAATCGGCTCACTTTCAAATTTCAAATTAATTATTTACCAGCCGCCTTACCAGCTTTCTTTCTCACTGATTCGCCCACATAACGAACCCCTTTTCCTTTGTACGGCTCCGGTTTACGGAGACTGCGTAATTTAGCAGCCACCTGGCCGAGCAATTGTTTATCTATACCGTCTAGCGTAATCACAGGATTTTGACCTTTTTCCTGCGCCGCCGCCACCTTCAATTCTTTAGGCACTTCGAAAATAATATTATGAGAATATCCTAAAGTAAGATCAAGCACATTGCCCTGGGCGGCCGCTTTGAAACCTACACCTATTAGCTCAAGTTTTTTACTATATCCTTCAGTTACACCTCTCACAAGGTTTGCAATCAATGCACGGTACAAACCATGCATAGCACGATGACGTATCTGGTCGGTGGGCCGAACTACACTTACAGTCCCGTCTTTGATTTCAACCTTAATATCACGGTCAATTCTTTCTTTTAATTCACCCTTTGGCCCTTTAACAGTAACCACGTTATCATTCCCTACCGTAACGGTAACATTCGGGGGAACTGTTATGGTCTGTTTTCCTATACGAGACATAATCTTAAAATTTCAATTTAAATAATCAGGTTCAAAGTTGCCGACTGGTCAGACCTCCGAAGGCAGATTCAGCCTGGTGTATCGGACAATTTTTCAATTCTTCCCTGCGAACAGAGTATTGCAATTAATAAACATAGCAAAGTACCTCTCCTCCCACATTCTGAACTTTGGCTTCCTTATCAGTCATCACTCCTTTAGAGGTCGAAATAATAGCAACTCCCAACCCATTCTTCACACGGCGCATATCAGCGGGCTTTGCATATTGACGCAGGCCGGGACGGCTTACCCTTTCCATGCTTTGAATCGCCGGCTGCTTGGTTTGCGCATCGTATTTCAATGCGATTTTGATAACGCCTTGTTTGTTGTCATCCTCAAATTTGTACTTTAGGATATAACCCTGGTTGTACAATATTTCCGTCATACGCTTCTTCAGATTAGATGCCGGGATGTCCACCACACGATGACCAGCCATCTGCGCATTACGTATCCTGGTTAGGAAATCTGCTATAGGATCTGTTACCATTTTATATAAAAATTAAATCAGTTCAAAATTTTTTGTTACAGGTTTCC
>Ga0157380_10001082_pt1 | contig 17501 bp, 17 predicted proteins | sample S35metaG_FD_119757 | JGI IMG/M metagenome (GOLD analysis project Ga0157380, IMG submission 119757) | Switchgrass rhizosphere microbial communities from Kellogg Biological Station, Michigan, USA - S3-5 metaG | ecosystem: Host-associated > Plants > Roots > Rhizosphere > Soil | place: USA... | reverse complement strand
GCTGTGCCCTGAAGAATCTTGTCGCGCATTTCATTGCGAAAGCCGTTCGAAAGCGCGAACGCGACAATCAACGCAGCGACACCCATCGTGATTCCGACAATCGCAGCAATTGCTGTCACACGGGCAAGCCGCCGTTTGTGTCGCGAAAGGAGATAGCGCAAGGCAAGAAAAACTTCGTAGGGCATGTGTTTGAAAGCTTAGGTCGAAATGGTTCAGATCACGTCCGGCCCACGGGACATTTCTTTGTGTCGGCGGGTCTGTTCTCAGGCAATAAACGGGCAAGATTCGGTTTGTCCGTCGCACTCAGATCACCTAACGGGCGAAGCTCAAAAATCGTGTCGGTGACTCGACGAAAAGCGAAGTGCTTCTCCAACTCGACGATCATTGGAATTTCATCGCGTTGCCAACCACAAGGTAACCACCAACGCGGATCGCTATCGAGAAAGACGCGACGACCTTCGTTCAGATACTTTTGAATAACCGGGTTGAGTTGATCGCCAGGCCAACCGCCGCCGGTACCAATCGTCTTCCAACGCCCCATTCCTATCGCCGCCCAGTAAGTAACCGCAATCGTTTGCGAACCGGAAATCATGACAGCATCTGGAGGAATGCCTTCCAAACGCTGCTTGTACTGCTTGCTCATCGCGCGGCGCTGGACGAATTCGTAACTGATTGGACGGACGTAAATCGCAAAGATCAGCGCCAGACCCAGAATGGCAGCGATGCAGGTCACAAACGCCCTCTTCGTTGAATGAGTGAACCGTTTCAGTAGATGCAAGAGCGAATGTGCACCAAGCGGAACTAGTGCGGGCAGGCCTGTTAGAAAGTAGCGCCAGTTAACAGTTGTGCTGTAGTTGAAAATCAAGAGCAGATTTGCAAAGAGACCCGTTAACCAAAGAAACAATAACGGCGACAATCGATGAAGGCGCCACTCGCGCACCGGCGCGAAAGGCAAACTCACAAACACGAGCGGGGCGCTGATGAAAAAGTACATTACGAACGGAATGACGTTGGCAATCGTCACTGGATGGCGCGCGGACTCCAGTCGCATCGATTCGCGCCAGCCATGCCAAATGCCGCGGTAGTACGAATCAGTGATGAACCAGTACCCAAACCAGCCAAACGCAAACAAACCAAACACCGCGATCGACACTACGACATACGCAACTTCTCTTTTTTGAAACTTCCACCCACACACGAAGGGGCCAAACAGTAACCATGGCAGGTAGAGACCAACTGTCTCGCGCAGGTTTACACCCAGGCCCATCAACATCGCCCCTCCCAGGATCAGCCAAAAATTCTTCGTTCTGATTCCTCGAAAATGAATCAGAAGCGCCACCGCCAACAGAAGCACGGAGGGCACGTCAGTCATCACCTGTCCGCCGTACAACACGAACATCGGTGAGCAGGCGACAAGCAATGCTGCAGTAGTCGCCGTACGCACTGACTGACTGAATCGTTTAGCTAACAACCAACACGCGATTACCGCGAGCGGAGCCTGGGCCACGACCGCATACTTGAACAGCAAATACGCATTTTCCTGAGATAGCCCGAATAAGGATCGCGCAACAACAAACAGTGTGTGGTTACCGAAAATGAACAGGTTTCGTCCGAGGGCCATCGATGAGGGATAACCCGCGAGCGAAAGCATCGTGTAATCCATGCCGTCCCAGTCGCCAATGAACGGGTCAACGAAGTACAAGACAAGCGCGAGAGCAAGGAGCCCAGGCGGCAGCCACCAACGCCAGAGCGACCAGAATGATTGGGAGCACAATTCAGCTTCAGCCGAATCGAGGCAGGTGTCAGAGGTGTTTGTCGTCAGGGTTGTTTGGATCAACTAGTTGAGCTTCTACCGGCAGATCGGGTCTCTTAACCATTTTCACGCGATTTCCCTGCGCATTGTACTCAACTTCATCCATGATGTTGTAGATAAGCAGTACGCCTCTTCCTGACGTTCTGAATAGATTGGCGGGATCACACGGATCGGGAATCTCGTTGATGTCGAAACCTTCGCCCTGGTCTTCGACAGTGAAGCAAGCCTCATTGGGCGAGAGTTCGGCAGTGATTTTCAGTAACTTTGTGGGATCATTTTTATTGCCGTGCTTTACTGCATTCACGAACGCTTCATCGAGCGCAATGAAGAGATTGGACCGTTCCGGACTTATCAAACCGAGTTTTGCGACCCTTTCCTGAAGGTACTCGAGCACCCCGTTCATTAAGCCCAAATCGCTGGGCAGTTCGAATTCAATCTTCTCGTGTACGTGGGGCAGCAAACTGGGATCGTCGACATGACGCAGTTTGTGGGCGAGCGTTTGTTCCACTATCTCTCGGAGCTCATCTTCGTCGTAAGGCAATCGTAGATAGTTCGCCGCACCCATTTTGAAGGCCTTGATGATGCTGGGTTCCAGCCCGGATTTGGTAACTGTGACTAGATGCTTACGTTGCAGCTCGCTGACAGGATGGCCGTTGATTTCCGCTTCCGTGAGGTCGCTGATCACCAAATCGAAACTGTCTAAGTCGTTTCGTTCGAGCGCCTTCTCGCGTTCCGCCGTCACCACGACCTGGTGGCCGAGTTTGCCCAGAACTTGTTCGAGCAAATCACGCAACTCATCGCTATTATCAACGATGAGGATCCGGCGTTTTTCCATCAAACTCCAATCCAGATAGTTTGTTTCGAGGAGATTCAGCCGCACGAGAGACGCATCCACGAGCAATGTACGAAATGTGGTTCGGCGGCGTTCGAAATATATCAGAAAGCGCGCCGGAAGGTCAGTGTTCTCTGGTCCGCATCACTACGGAGAACCTGCCGCACCTGCTACACTACGCGCCCGTCCTTACTAAATGGCAAAGCACGGCAAGCTTCAAACTTCCCTCGAGTACGCGGCAGCAAGGATTATTCTCTCTGTTGTAGGAGCTTTGCCCCTCAGACAATCGATACGTTTGGGCCAACTGTTTGGTCGCGTCGCCTATCGGCTAGCGGGTGAACTGAGGAGAACCGGCGAAATAAACTTACGGCTCGCCTTTCCTGAAAAAACTCCTGAGGAACGGAGAGAACTTCTCAAAGGCTGTTTTGAAAGTCTGGGTCGCGTATTGGGTCTGTTCAGCCATTTCGGAGATCCGATCGAATCCATCATGTCTGGTGTGGAGCCAATGGCGCTGGAGCGGCTACAGGCGGCCCAGAAGGGCCGAGGCGTTATCTTCTGCACAGCGCACCTGGGAGCGTGGGAGTTGACGAGTTTTGCGGTAGCCCACCTCGGTTATCCGATGAGTGTTATCGTCCGGCCGATTGATAATCCAAAGATCGAGGAAATGGTCGACCGCTATAGAACACGAACTGGAAACAGAACTCTCGATAAGTTCTCCGCAGCTCGATCGATGGTTAAGACTCTACGCTCGGGTGAATTTCTCGGTCTGTTGTTTGATTTGAATGCGCTCGAAAACGAGGCGATCTTTGTCAACTTTTTTGGTGTTCCCGCGTCGACTAATTTCATGACGGCGAAACTCGCATTACGCAGTGACGTTCCTATCATTCCGGTTTTCGCGCCGTGGGACAAAACCCGTCAGAAGTTTCTGTTGCAAGTGAACGAGCCAATCAAGTTTGAAAGCTCTGACGATCAGGAAGCAGACGTCCGTGAATTAACAACGCGTCTGACTCAACATTTTGAGGATCAGATCAGGCGATATCCGGATCAGTGGTTATGGATTCATAAGCGCTGGAAAACCCGCCCGAAAGGTGAGCCTGGTATCTATTAGCCGCAGATTTGCGCAGATAAGCGCAGATACTCCAAAAATAGGAAGAGTACTTCGCTCTTAGCTCTTGGTTCTTAGCTCTTAGCTCTTAGCTGTTAGCTGTTAGCTGTTAGCTCTTAGCCCTTGGCTCTTGGCTTTCTGCTCTTCCTATCTGCGTTTATTTGCGCAAATCTGCGGCTGATTGTTCTGCGGCCAATTCTTTTTCTGCGACGCTTCTCAGCTATACTCGCGCATAACAATATGGAAGCGGTCGACCGGAAATTCAGTAGCTCGCGGTCCAGCAATGAAATGCTGCGACGCGTGTATGAATTTGCCGACTTATCCGATTATTCATTCACCGATCGACTGAAGATTCGCGCCGCGGATCTGTTGTTCTATCTCCTCATAAAACTCATCGGGCTAACCGCGCGATTCGAAGTGGTTGGCTGGGAGAATCATGACGAAGCCGAGTCGAACGGTGGTCTGCCGATTTATTGTTTCTGGCACGATCGGATTTTCCTGACGACTTACTGGTGGCGTAACCGCAAGATCGTGGTGATGACCTCGCGCAGTTTCGATGGTGAATACATTGCGCGGTTCATTCAACGCTTCGGTTATGGTGCAATTCGTGGTTCGAGTACCCGCGGCGCTGTCGGTGCTGTCGTCGAAATGGTGCGACTGATGCGCGCCGGATGTACCACTGCATTCACGATCGATGGTCCAAAGGGTCCGCGCTACGTCGCAAAAATGGGTGCGGTGCTGCTTGCGAAGAAATCCGGTCATCCAATTGTGCCGGTGACGATGGCGCTGGAACGTTTTTGGACTATACCGAGCTGGGACAAGTTTCAGATTCCGAAGCCATTCACGCGCGCACGCGTTTATGTCGCGCCTCCGATTTACGTCAATGCCGATGCCGATGAGAACGAACTGAATGCCAAGCGCGACGAACTCCAAGCCTCCCTGGACGACCTCAACATCGAGACCGACCGTTGGCGCGAGAGAAAGTAACTCGGCCGCAGATTTGCACAGATAAACAGATCAGAGACAAAACAGGCTTCTTCCTCGTGCTGGTTTTATTCTGATCTGTGTTTATCCGTGTGAATCTGCGGCTAGTGGGCAGCGTGCTTTTGCTTTTCAGCATCGACATAGTTGATCATAACCCTCTCCCGTCATCTCAATGTTTCTGAAAGGTATTTGGAATGAAGTCAATCCTCGTTTTTCTTCTGACCGTCGTTTTCACTGCTGCGACGCAGGCACAGACTCAACTTAAACCACCAACGGAGCCCGTTCTCGATCGCTTCCTGCGTTACGTGAAAATCGATACGCAGTCGGCGGAAGATCAACCGACTACGCCCAGCACACGCAAGCAGCTCAATTTGGCGAATCTACTGGCCAGGGAATTAACTGCTCTCGGCGCGCAAAACGTTCGCGTCAGCGAATTTGGAATCGTCTATGCAACTGTTCCCGGCAACCTCGCCGATAATTCGAAGGTTCCCGTCATAGGCTTTATCAGTCACATGGACACGTCGCCGGCAGTGTCAGGTGAGAACGTCAACGCGATCATTCATAAGAACTACCAGGGCGGCGACATCGTGCTGCCGAAGGACCGGACGCAAGTAATTTCGGTGGCTAAAAATCCTGGACTTAAAGACTTGGTGGGCGACGACATCATCACTGCCGACGGAACCACGTTGCTGGGATCCGATGACAAGGCGGGTGTCGCTGAAATCATGACAATGATCGACACGCTAAAGCAGAACCCTCAGATCAAACACGGAACGCTCGCAATTGCATTCACTCCCGACGAAGAGGTGGGAGGCGGGATCGAAAAGTTTGATGTAAAGGCATTCGGCGCCAAGTTCGCTTACACAGTTGATGGCGAAGAACTCGGTGAGATAAGCGATGAAACATGGAGCGCGCGAACCGCGACGGTTACTTTCCAGGGCAAGAGCACACATCCCGGGACAGCGAAGGGGATCATGATCAATGCGATGTACGCGCTCGGGGATTATCTCGGACGCGTGCCTCACGATATCCTTCCTGAGACAACCGAAGGACGCGTTGGTTTCATTCATCCGTACACCGGCACCGTCGATGTCGAAACCTCAACCGTAAAGATTCTACTTCGCGATTTTGATGTCAGTGGTCTCGATGCCAAGGAGAAGCTGCTGCGCGATATGGTCGCACAAACTCAAGCGAAGTTTCCTGAGGTGAAGGTCAGTGTCGACGTCAAAGAGAATTACAAGAACATGAAAGAGGTTCTGAAAAACTTCCCGGAACTCACCGAGAATGCGATGGAAGCGTCGCGACGCGCCGGCCTGAAGCCGTTTCTCAAACCGATTCGTGGTGGCACCGACGGCTCGCATTTAACTTTTGAGGGACTGCCGACTCCTAATCTGTTTACAGGCGGTCATAACTTCCACGGTAAATTGGAATTCAACTCCCTGCGTGGTCTGGAAAAATCCACCGAAACTTTGCTTCACCTGGTCCAGTTATTTGCCGAAAAAGCGAAAAGTTGACGGACGCACAACCAAAAGAGGCTTATCGTAGTGGCTACGTTGCGCTCGTAGGGCGACCGAACGCTGGGAAGTCGACCCTATTGAATCGACTAGTCGGTCAAAAGATCGCAGCCGTTTCTGATAAACCTCAAACTACTCGTTTCAAAATTCAGGGCGTAATCACCAGAACTGACGGTCAGGTAGTTCTGGTGGATACACCCGGTGTTCATCAGCCCGGTTATCAACTCAATCGGCGGATGATGGCTGCCGTCCAGGACGCGCTGCTTGGTGTCGATCTGGTTTGTCTGTTGCGCGACGCATCAGCCTCAACCGGAAACGGTGATCGATTTGTCCTCGACTTACTGAAGCATGCCGCCAAACCTTCAATCCTAATCCTCAACAAGACTGACAAGCTCGATGATAAATCAGGACTGTTGCCATTGATGCAGTGGTATTCAAGCGAGCATGATTGGCGGGAGATCGTTCCGATTTCTGCACTTAAGGACGACATGACCGACGTGTTGCTCGACACGATGGTGCGGAATCTGCCAACAGGTGAACCGATCTTTTCTGAGGACGAGCTAACTGACCAGCCAGTGCGCGTGATGGTCTCCGAAATCGTGCGTGAAAAGATCCTCCAGGTTACGGGTGAAGAGATTCCTTATGTCACCGCTGTGATTACAGAACGATTTGAGGAAGTGCGGGAAGACTTTGCGCGGATCAATTGCGTCATCATGGTGGAACGTGGCTCGCAGAAGAAGATCGTGATCGGCAAAGGCGCGAGTCGTTTGAAGCAGATCGGGATCAACGCGCGGCGCGACATCGAAGAGTTGTTGGGCCATCGTGTGCACCTCGAGCTGTTTGTGAAAGTGGAGGAAGACTGGCGTAACCGGGATGCGCTGCTTGATGAAATGGGTTTAGGGTGAAAACTTGTCAGGGAAACAAACTATCAAGTCAGCATTTTCCTTCCTCGTTGCGTGAACACCGAGGCTGTCCAACTCAGAACGGGAGCGAAGCGACCGCTTTCAAGTTACATTGAGCGTACTGCCAGTTGAAAGCGGTCGCTTCGCTCCCGTTCCGAGTTGAGTGAGAATCTTCTTGATGATTTGAACGACATGGATTGGCATGCGCTTGATCTTGAAGTTGAAGTCGACGCTCGCGAGGCAGTCGAGTACGCACTGATGGAAGCAGGCTCTGAAGGAACAGAGACAGTTGATAGAAGCGAAGGTCTGGTTCAGGTCACCGGGTATTTCCAAAACATCCCCGAACGAGAACTTGTGCGATATCAGCTAGCTGAAGCGCTGCGTGTATACAATCTTCCCAGCTCTTCCGTTCGCGATATGAGTTTGCGAGCCGTGCCTGAACGCGACTGGCTCGCTGAGTGGAAACAGAGTTGGCAGCCAGTAGATGTCGGGAAGTTTGTGATTACCCCACCGTGGATCGAGATACCCTAAACCGCGGGCCGCATTGTGATTACTATCGAACCGGGCATGGCTTTTGGAACAGGCACGCATGAAACCACACGCCTCTGTTTACGCGCCATTGAAGAACACTTTACCGGCAAGAGCTTTTTGGACGTAGGAACCGGCACCGGCATCCTCGCAATTGCCGCTGCGAAGTTGAATCCCGAAGCAGGAATTCAGGCATGCGACACAGATGCCGAGGCGCTTTCGGTCGCCATTGAGAATGCGCGCATCAACAACGTCGCGACGCGCATTACGTTCATCGTTGGTTCAGTTCACGAAAAGACAGCTTCAGCAGATCTGGTCTGCGCAAATCTCACCGCTGATGTAATCATTGATCTCAGCCCGCAGCTGCTACAGCTAACGTGCGGTCGCTTAATATTGTCGGGAATACTAAAGGAACAAGTAGCGGCAGTGTCCGGCCGCTTGTTGGAGTGCGGTGTGTCAACTGAAGTAGAGAAATTGTACGACGGCGAATGGGCAGCTCTCATCGTGTAATGACCCGACGAAGATTTTACGCTCCACCGGAAGCATTCGACTTTCATGCCCGACAGGTATCGCTCGGCGTTGATGAAGCGCGCCACCTGCGCGAAGTGCTGCGTCTTAAGTCGGGCGATGGTGTCAGCGTTTTTGACGGAGCGGGAAATGAATACAACGCTGTCGTCGTAAAAGCGATGCGTGATTCAGCCGTGCTTGAGTTAGGCGAGATCACGGAGCCGACAAGTCAAGAATCACCACTGTACTTAACTTTAGCGCTAGCGCTGTTGAAAGGTGACAAGTTTGATCTAGTAGTGCAAAAGGCGACTGAGTTAGGAATTACTAAACTGGTTCCGGTGATGACGAAGTTCTCGGATATTCGTTTGCACGATCCAGCTGACGCGTCGAAACGCATCGCGCGCTGGCAGAGAATTGCACTTGAAGCAGCAAAGCAATCAGGGCGCGCAGCACTGCCAGACATCCATGCGCCCGTACCGTTTCACGAATTGCTTCAAAGAGAAACCGCTGACGGTGCTTTGCGTGTGATGTTTGCGGAACGCGGTGGTCAATCGATGAGCAATTTACCGGACACTGTTTCAACGAGGGTCGTGAGCGTTCTGGTCGGCTCTGAAGGTGGCTGGGCGCCGGAAGAGATCGCCTCTGCGGAAGAGCACGGATGGAAGATTGTGACTCTTGGCGGAAGAGTAGTGCGAGCTGAAACAGCAGCAATCACAGTGACCGCGTTAATGCAGCACCGGTATGGAGACCTGAAGTAACCGGGGCAGGAGCAGCAGGCAGGCGCAGGACTAACGAGTTAGCCTTTCCTGCTCCTGCCTGATGCCCCTGCTCCTGCTCCTGTTTCTGGTCTGGATCCTCTTACCGCATTTGACCAGGGTCGTAAGCGGAGTGAGAATGTTGGCAGCTCGCGGGAACAATGGGAGATGGTTGGTCGTTTGTAGCTTCGGATCTCTGTCGAACAATCAAAATATGTCATATAGCAAGGAAGATGCGTTATCAAAGGCCCGAAACGACCTGGCTAAGCGGCTTGGTGTCAAGGAGCAGGACGTTCGCGAAGGCTCGGTCGAGGAAACCGATTTTCCCGACACCTCACTCGGCGCTGGTAGCGACGACGAAATGAGCGGCCAGATGATCACGCGCGGCTGGCGTATTAAACTGCAGGCAAACAACCGGACATACGAATATCGCGCCGACCGAAACCAGGTGCGACTTTATGATTTCAAGGGGAAGAACTTTCTGCTCTAGCGCTTTTCAGGAGTGAAGGAACATGAACCGCAATAATTTTCTAATCCATATCGCGTTGGCCGTCGTGCTAGTCCTGGTTGCTGCGTTCGCGGGTCAACTGCGGCGGTGGCAGAAGGAATACAAGACGCGCGTTCGAATAATCCCGGCGGAGGAAAAGACGCGCAGAGCAACGACGACAGCAGAAGTTAGCGAGATTGAAGCGCGCACTCTCACCGTTCCCGAAGTGTTAGTGAAGTTCAAACCCGGTGTCAGCGAGAGCACAATTCGCAGCATCACTGCGAAGTTCAACGATCGTGTTGAGGATTCTATCGAATCAGTTCGCGGCCTCGAGGCGATCGACGATCTCGACAATGCTGACGCAGTTCAGACTGCAGCCGCTTACCTCGCCTTGCCGGAAGTTGAATACGCGGAGCCGAACTACGAGATCTCGATTGAAGATTTGGAGTCGAATCCTGTTAGACCAAGCGATCCGCGTTTCACAGATCAATGGGCACTCGCAAACGACGGTCAACGCGGCGGCACACAAGGCGCCGATATCAGTGCGATGGCTGCGTGGTCAGTCACCACTGGCGATGACGACATTGTGATTGCCGTGCTCGACAGCGGCGTCGATTACACGCATTCAGATCTGCAAAATAACATCTGGCAGCGTCCGGCAAATGTGCCGAAATACGTCGATGACGCCGCGGGAACAATTCAAGACTTGCAGGGCTACAACGCAATCACGAACGACGCTGATCCGATGGACGAAAACGGCCACGGTACACACTGCGCGGGAATCATCGGAGCTGAGGGTGGTAACGACATCGGCATCACCGGTGTGAACTGGAAAGTGCGCATCATGCCGTTGAAGTTTATGAATGCCGGCGGATTTGGCACTACGAAAGATGCAATTGAAGCTATCAACTACGTCATCGATCGGAAGAACAAAGGTGTAAACGTCAGAGTTATCAGCGCCAGCTGGGGATCGACAAACAGATCGCAAGCACTCGAGGACGTAATTAAGAAGGCTTACGAAGCGGGGATACTATTCGTGGCTGCGGCCGGCAACGCGAGCACCGACAACGATCGACGGCCTCACTATCCATCGAACTACGACGTTGGCAACGTGATCTCGGTCGCTGCGCTGGATAGAAACGATCAACTTGCGTCATTCTCAAACTGGGGTGCAAAGCACGTGGCGATTGCGGCTCCAGGAGCAGAGATTCTGAGCACGTGGTTGGGTGATGAATACGAAGAAAAATCAGGAACGTCGATGGCGACTCCTTTCGTCGCCGGTGTAGCGGCACTAATCGCAGCGAACGAACCTCGAATATCTGTCGACGAGTTGAGAAAGAGAGTTGTGACTTCGGTGGATAAACTTGATTCGCTGAAATCGAAGGTGGCTTCGGGCGGAAGAATCAACGCCGCGAAGGCACTCGGCGCTCAGTAGAAGAGTATCCACAGATTACACAGTCAGGAGCAGGAGCAGGAAGCAGGCGCCGGAAGTCGGTTCGCCATTCACCGTCCTGCTCCTGTCTGCTGCTCCTGCTCCTGATTGTGTTGGATACTCTTCGATTAAGGCTGACTCAACCTGCGTTTCCCTTCCAGCGCTTCCTTGTAAGCCCCACCGCGAACATCCCCAATCTTTATTGCCTCTTCAAAATGCTTCAGCGCCTCAGTCTTGTTTTCAAGAAACGCATTGATGCGTCCGATTGCTTCATGCGCGCGCGACATCACTGCCCTGTCAGTTTCAGGTGACGAAGCTTCCAATGCCAACCGGTAGTTGGTTAGGGCACGTCCCAGGCGTTCATCTCGAGTCGAGTCGTCGATCGCGTCGGTAGCCGCCAAACTCGAGGTTTGGGCCAACGCAAAGAATATTCGCGGTTCACGTGGAAAGTTCGGCAACAGTGCCTTCAAACGTGTCTCAGCACCGTTGTAGTCTTTCAGCCGCAGAATTTCTTCGACACCCGACAGTTCTCTAACGAGCTCTGCATTTCGTTGATTGCCGGGATCCGATGTTGTCGAAGCGATTTCCGCACGCCGTGCGGCGAGACGTGCTTCGCGTGCAGCGACGGCACGTTTCCGCGCTTCGGCATATTCCTGGGGCCGCTTTGCTTCCTTTGCCGGATCAAACGCAGTCATCATGTCGGCGAAGAAATTCGCAACATCGAAGCCGGCAGTCTCAATTCCTTTTAACTGGTCCGCAAAGAAGAAGCTCAATAACGCGCCGCGTTCGTAGTCGTCTGCCAGGCGCGAGACAGTCTCGTCCTGAATTGCTTTGGTTTCGGCGAGCGTTTCTGCACCAATCGACGCGCGCACCTTTTCATCCTTTTCCGATTGCATCCGAGCCCGCGCATTCTTCGTCAATGTGTCGATGCGCCTTAGTTCCTCGTAACGCGCATCAGCTGCGGCAACTAACGAACGACTCACCGTCAGAAACACATCCGGCGACACCTGGCCATTAGCTTTTTGTCGCTCTGTTATCAACTGTTTGATCTGGTCGCGCTGTGCGGCAATGTCTTTATTGAAACGCAGGACCAGGGCATCGATAACGTATTGCAGATAAGCGCGACGTAGTTCTGACGACGTTGGATCAGTGCCCTCTGGTACGATGGCGTAATAGTCGTCTCCAATGATGCGGAAGTTAATTGCACCGGGTGCTGCCAGCAGATCGGGCTGAATGAAGAAGCGCCGATCTTTTTGCCGGAATGTGTAGGTCTTCTTCTCCTGCTTCTTCTTCGCTGTCGGCGACTTCACCTCGACGCGTTCGGTCGAAAACGTTAGCGGCCTTGTATGCAAGTATGTGAGAAGACCGCGAACCATCTCGGTTGTTGGTCCGCGCAAGCGATCACCTTCTGCCTGGTAAGCACGGACGTAACTCACCATCTTTTCCTCGATACCGGAACGACGATAGAACTCGCGCACCAGCGGAGCGAAGTCGAGCACTTCAAGAAGGCCCGAAGGCAAATCATCGGATCGCTCCGGCGCATCAAGTGCTGGAGCCGGGCTGAGTGAGAGAGCCAGTGAAACATATCGCGAAGCCTGATCCGCCGGGGTCGCAGGCGCCGGCAATAGATTGCGCTCATAAAAGACTCGCAATCGTTCGCGGAGTTGCGGATCAAGATCGGCCATGTCCTTCCGGATCATTGCACGGAAAGCTGAAGGCTGACGCCCGTCGGGTAAAGCCTTCCAACCCGCTGCTTCGAGCGCCGCCATTACAACAATGAGTCGCGGATCAGCCTGGAAGTCGATTCCATATTCAGCTAATTCGAAGGCACGCACCGGACGTTGTTGGGGCGGTGCCGGTCGATTTTGAGTTGATACGGTTTGGGGAAAAGCAGTTGCCGCAAGGGCAAGAATCAATAACAAAGTAAACAAATGTTGCTTCATAGATAGGTATTAGAAAGTCCGTTACGACGACCTCTTATTCAGTACCATTCGCGGTAGCGGATGGCCACGACTCAACTTCATGAGATGCGAGTGTTGAGCGGTGGCCATCCGCTACCGCGAATGGTACTGAATAAGATGCCGTCTTCACCCGGCACTGACCTCAATCAAAGATGCCTTCTCGCACTCAGTCGATGCCAAGGATCACGTTGGTTCTGCAGCCTTCCGCCGGCGATAAGCGCGCAAGGCTTTTAATGTTAGCGGATACGCCAGTAGCGAACAAACGACGGATAGCACCGTGGCGCCAACGGCAAAAGGCTTAATGATTGTCCAGCTCTGAATGAATATTTGCCGGTAGTAGTCGCCGGAAAAAATCGCTGGATGCGTCAACATTTCAACGCCTTCGTCGGGGATCTTCAGCGGGCGACCTAAAATGAAGGCGCCGATTGCGTACGAACCAATGATGATCGGCACCAACGTAAGGAACGGATTGTTGATGAAAGTGCCTGCGTAGATGGCGATCTTGTTAAAGCGGAAAACGAAAGCCACGAACGTGGCCAGGATTGTGTGTAGCCCTAGAAAAGGACAGAAGGCAATGAAGACGCCGATTGAAAAAGCAAGCGCCGTCCGCTCCGGTGGATCATCAATCGCAAGCAGACGGCGAAATGTAGAACGGAACATCGTAGGCAGGCTTTCACCCTGTCATTCCAACTAGACAGGCGTTTGCCGGTCCTACTGGAAACTCTTCAGTGCTTCAGACTCGTTTTCGTAAACATCAAACACGGTGAGCAGCTTCGTGATAACCAACAGACTTTGAATTTTGTCTGTCAGGTTCAGGAGCTTTAATTGTCCACCTTGACGGCTCACGGTCGTGTAGTTGGCGATCAGCTCACCGATGCCACTCGAATCCACGTAGCTAACACCAGCCAGGTTTAAGAGCATCTTCTTCTTGCCCTGATCTGCAAGGCCCCTGATCGCATCGCGCAGTGCGATACTACCTTCACCGATTCGCACGGCTCCGCTCAAATCCAAAATTGTTACGTCACCGGCTTGTCGTTCTTTTACGTCTAGCTCAGCCATTTTTGCTGCTCCGTTTCACGCTGGCGTTAGCGTTCTTAAGTTTCTACTTGAAACTGTTGAGTGCCTCAGCTTCGCTCTCGTAAACGTCGAAAACTGTTAGAAGTTTCGTAATCGTGAGAAGGTCCTGAAGTTTCTGCGTCAGATTGAGAAGTTTCAGCTTACCTCCGTCTTTGTTTATTGCCGTGAAGCTCGAAACTAACTCACCGATGCCGCTCGAGTCGATGTAACCAACTCCAGCGAGGTTCAACAGAATGCGCTTCTTACCTTCTTCCAGCAGCCTGCGAATGGCGGTCCGCAACGCGACGCTGCCCTCACCAATAGTGATCTTCCCGCTCATGTCGAGAACAGTTACATCACCAGCCTGACGTTCCGCGATATTCAACTCAGCCATTTGAGAGATCTCCTTTACGCATGTGGGCGATTAACGTCGCTTGAGCATCCGCACTGTTGTGCCGCCGCCTGGTCTGATCGACCAGGTAACTTCATCCATAAAAGTGCGCATGAAAAAGATTCCGCGCCCAGAAGTTTTCAATATGTTCTCAGACTCTGTCGGATCTGGGACTTCTTCCGGATTAAAACCCTGGCCTTGATCGTGAACTGAGATTTCGACAGCCTCAGGCGAGCTCTTCAAGGTCAGTTCAACTGCTTTCTGCTCATCCTGCTCGTTGCCGTGCACCACGGCGTTCGTAACGGCTTCACGGACGGCCATGTCGATCCCGAAAGCGGCCTCTTCTGATATCCCCGAGCGGCTCACAAAGTCGGCCACAGCGTTGGCGGCTTTAGCAACCGTCTCAATGCGGCTGGGTAAACTTAGCTCAGACGTTTCTACCGTCACAACGATCAGGCAAGGCCTCCCCGAAAGGCAGTTCCACGAGGGCTTTGGCTGCTTATCTAAAAAGCTCCAACATTATCCGGAGGTTCGAGGGTGTAACACGCGGCCTAGGCGCATGTCAACTTTGAGTTCGGATAAAGAAGCGGTCGATTCCCAGCCGACCGGATTGGCAACATGTTCGATGGAAAACCAGGGTTCATTCTTGTCGATTGCGGGTTAAGATTGCCGCTTATGAAGATCTGGCCCGTCCGCCGCATTAAAGGCTTTATTAGCCTGCCAGGGGATAAATCGATTTCACACCGCGCCGCGCTGATCGCAGGTGTCGCTGAAGGACCGTCTGAACTCATAAACTTCTCGACCAGCCGTGATTGTGAATCTACTCTAAAGTGTCTCGAGCAGCTGGGCGTGATCGTTACCAGGTCTGCAAACACGGTAACCATTCAGCCACCAGACCAACTGCGTGTGCCCGTTGGACCACTCGATTGCGGAAACAGCGGCTCCACAATGCGCATGCTGGCTGGATTACTCGCCGGCAATAATCTCACTTGCGAATTGACTGGCGATGATTCGCTAAGCTCACGCCCGATGAAACGGGTCATTGAGCCGCTGGAGATGATGGGCACAAAAATTCAATCCTCCGGTGGCAAGCCGCCGCTAGTAATCCAAGGCACACTGCCTCTTAGCGCGATCACTTATGAACTGCCCGTAGCGAGTGCACAGGTAAAATCTTGTGTGCTGTTCGCAGGTCTGAACGCAACTGGACGAACAATCGTGATCGAACCCGCAACAACACGCGATCACACTGAGCGTTTATTCAACGGCTTCGGTGTGCCGGTTGAAATCACAGGCACAGCAATCGCCATCAATGGTCCAGCTCGCTTCGTTGGCGGCGACATGACGATTCCTGGGGACATTTCATCAGCGGCCTACTTTGTGGCCGCGGCAATGCTGTTGCCAAACTCCGAGTTGACTATCGAAGACGTGTGCTTGAACCCGACGCGCACTGAATTCATTTCACTCCTTCGCGGCTGGGGAGGCGACATCGAAAGTATTGAAACCCGATCAGATCGCAATGAACCCTCAGGCAGTATTAAGGTCGCGGCTTCAGTGATTACGCGTGGAAGCAATCAACCGTTCAGAATCGGCAAAGACAGTATCCCCGCACTAATAGACGAACTGCCGCTTGTCGCGGTCGTCGGTTCTCAACTTGCTGGAGTCGAAGTTCGCGGAGCGGCGGAGTTACGAGTCAAAGAGACTGACCGCATAAATGCCACCGTTAAGAATCTGCGAGCAATGGGAGCGGAAGTAGAAGAGTTTGACGACGGACTATTCGTCAACGGCCCAACAAAACTGCGCGGCGCCCAGCTAGAATCATTCGGGGATCACCGGATAGCGATGGCCTTCTCAATCGCCGCCCTCGTCGCGGATGGGCCGTCGGAAATTTCGGGCGCATCCTGCGTCGACATTTCGTTTCCTGAGTTCTTCGACTTACTTAAACAGGTTGTCGAAGCGTGAAGACTGTACCAATCGCAATCGTTGGGTTCATGGGCTGTGGTAAAACCGCAGTCGCTGAGATGTTAGCGGCCTTACTCGATCGCAAAGTCATCGACCTTGACGAACTAATAACGCGACAACACGCGCGAACGCCTGCTGAGATAATCAAAGAAGACGGTGAGGCGGCTTTTCGTTCTATCGAGACCTCGGCGCTAAAGGATCTGTTGCAGAGTGGATATGACGGTGTGGTGTCGATTGGAGGCGGTGGTTGGATCGAGTTGGCGAACCGAAGACTACTCAGGGAAAGTGGAGCCATGACAGTTTGGCTTGACGCACCTTTTGAGGTTTGCTGGCAACGCATCGAAACGGCAAGAGAGGTCCGTCCAATGGCACCAACGAAGGACAAGGCAAGAACCTTGTTTGAGCAGCGCCAGCCTATTTACCGGACGGCAACTATTCGCGTAGCGACGGGAAGCGACGACAGTCTGGAGAGCCTTGTCGTGCGGGTCAAAGCAGCCATCGAACGGGTGCAGTCCTAAGTTGTAGGGGCGTCCCTCCGTGGGCGCCCCACTCCGATCGGCGAACGTAGGAAAATGGGGCACCAACGGAGGAACGACCCTACAACTCAGGACACTACCCATCGTAGTTGCAGTTTGAGACGCGAAACAAACCCAAACATCTGCACGTCAACCACAAAAGCGATTGGCAAGGTAAGTAGTGAGTGCTAGAATTTTGCGACTTCAATCAAGGTCAGATTGTTTCGCAGTCAAAAAGCAGTTGTGAACGAGCACAACCAGGAGTCAACCAAGCCCCGTGAGCTCACCATTGTTTGTCCTGGCAGCCTCCTCGACTGAGGCCAGCGAGTGGCACCACAGTATTTGGCAACAAATGCTGTCGGCCACCATCCCCCAGAAATACAGCAACCAATTTTTCAACAAAGCTGTCTTTCAAAACGAGTCCTGGCCCGACGGCCGCGCGAAGTATGTACCGAACGGCTTGCGTGTCGTGGAGACTCTCCTGCTGCGCGAGTACAGCGAAGACGACGTGGTTGTGTGCTACGTCGATCAACTGGATCGGTTCATTGGCCCGGAAACAAAGGTACTGGCGATTCACGCCCATAATCCACTCGGCATCTCTTACGCCACTGACGTCTACACCAAATTCGCCGGCGAGAATCTCATGCCGATAAACGCGCATGAGTTTATTCGTATCGTCACGCATCCTGCGGTGCTGAAATACAAACCAAAGATTGTTGTTGGTGGACCAGGCGCATGGCAGTTGGAAAAAGCGAATCGG
>Ga0157380_10001081_pt1 | contig 17506 bp, 14 predicted proteins | sample S35metaG_FD_119757 | JGI IMG/M metagenome (GOLD analysis project Ga0157380, IMG submission 119757) | Switchgrass rhizosphere microbial communities from Kellogg Biological Station, Michigan, USA - S3-5 metaG | ecosystem: Host-associated > Plants > Roots > Rhizosphere > Soil | place: USA... | reverse complement strand
TGCCGGCGGCTCCGGAATCGTGGCGTGCGAGGCAAGCTGCGCGACGTTGCCTGGAATCGTCGCGACGTGCAGCGCGAGCTGCCCGAGCGACATCGACTTGGCGTGCGGCCGCCACGACAACTGGGCCTGCGGCACGCGCTCGAGCACGCGCGCCGTGCTCTGAGCTTCCTGGTCCATTTCGGCGAGTAGGACGTCGATCATTTTCATGAGGATCCTGCTTTCGTAATTCGTAATGCGTAATTCGTTATTCGTTATTTCCTTCCGCCTGCTTCTTGACGCGTGCGTGAATCGCTTCCCATCCCGGCTCCATGTTCTGGCGGAATTCGTCGGGCACGGGACCGACCAGGGTGTGCTTGAACGAGATCACTGTTCCGCCGCCGGCTTCCGACAGGCGATAGATCAAGTTGCTGGTCGTCGCCGTGGAGAGGAACAGCGGGCCCCAGATCTCGAGCAGTGCCGGACGCTTGATGCTCTGCACGAAGCCCCACAGGTGGCCGTTGTCACCGCCAAGATCGCGGTACCACCGTCCTCCCGGCCTGGCTTCGAGGATCATCGCCAGGGGCTTTCCGTCCGGTGTTTCGTTGAGGCGGCCGAGATGCGCCAGAAGCGACTCAAACGTCGTCTCGATGGATGCGTCGACGTGAATCTCCTCGGTGATGATGAAGGTCGGTTGATCGATTGCCGGTGCCGTGGTTGTTGTCATTTCTGTGCCTCCGCGTGCGCCTTGATGCGCCGCAACTGTCCGCGCCAGTACTTCTCGAACATCGCGCTCCACTCGTGGATCGATCGCAGCATGTCGGCGTTGGTTCGATACATGGTTCGCCTCCCGTCACGCCTGGCCGTGACCAGGCCAACGTCGCGAAGCACGATCAGGTGCTTCGAGACCGACGGTTGGTTCAGGTCGAGCGCATCCGCAATTTCCGAAACCGAGCGCTCTTCGCCGGCAATGAATTCCAGGATGTGACGGCGGCGCGGTTCCGCTATCGCATTGAAGGGATCCGACGTAGTCGCGGCGCGCGGCATACCAGAGTTATATATTCCGTTATGGGAATATGTCAAGCCGCTCGTGGGACGGCCGCAGAACGACGTCGAACGCCTGGAGAACAGCCGGTTAAGTAACGGCTGAGCGCACTGCAAAGAGGGGGTCGCGCCATTCGTCGCTCGTCATCACCTGCTGGAGGCGATCGACGGCGTCCCACACGTCAACGAAACGGGTGTAGAGAGGCGTGAAACCGAAGCGCAGGATGTCGGGCGGACGGAAGTCGCCGATGACTCCCTTGGCGATCAGTGCCTGCATGATCGCGTAGCCGTCGTCTGGAGTAGCAATGGACACCTGGCTCCCGCGCAGAGCGGGTTCGCGGGGCGTGACGATCGTGAAACCGCTGTCGGCGCAGCGCTCGTCGACAAGCCGCATGAAGAGATCGGTCAGCGCCAGCGATTTGTTCCTGATCGCGGCCATGCCGCCGCGATCGCCTGCAGCGAGCACGGTATCCACGCCGCATTCGAGCGGCGCCATGGACAGCACCGGCGGCGTGCCGCAAATGAATCGTTGGATGCCGTTCGCCGGCTGATAGTGCGGCGCGAAGGCAAACGGTTGCGCGTGACCGAGCCACCCTGACAGGGGCGGGCGCCAGCTCTCGCGATCGAGTCGTTCCGTATGGCGCGGATGGACCCAGATGAACGCGGGCGCGCCGGGGCCGCCGTTCAAGTACTTGTAACCACAGCCGACCGCGATGTCCGCCCCGCTCCCATGCAGATCGACCGGCATGGCGCCCGCGGTATGCGCGAGATCCCAAATCACGATCGCGCCCGCGTCCCTGGCTGATCGCGTCACGCCTGCCATGTCGTAGATGCGCCCGGTGCGATAGCTGGCGTGCGTCAACATCAGCACGGCCACACGATCGTCGAGGTGCGAGATGATCTCGTCGTGATCGACGAGCGTGAGTTCGAGGCCGCGCTCACGCGCGAACGTGTCGGCGATGTAGAGATCAGTCGGAAAATTGGTGCGCTCGGAGAGAATCCGGACACGAGCCTGTCTCGCCGACCTGTCCGCCGTAGCTTTAGCGGAGGTGGAAGCCCGTGGCGAAGGCGGGGAGTTGAGAGCCACCGCGGCGCCGAGCGCCTTGTAGAGGTTCACCGATGTCGAATCGGCAGCGATAATCTCGCCGGTTCCGGCGCCGACAAGCCGCGCGATCTTGTCGCCGATGCGCTGCGAGAGATCGATCCAGCCGGCGGCGGTCCAACTGCGAATCAGCCCGGCACCCCACTCGGTTTCAACGACATCGCGGACGCGATCGATGGCGGCTTTCGGCAGCACGCCAAGCGAGTTGCCGTCGAGATAAATAATGCCCTCGGCATCCACTTTGTCGAGCGCGAACTGGGCGCGCAGCGGCGCCAGCGGATCGCGCGCATCTTCGTTGAGGCAGTCGTCCCGGTTCACTCTGAGAAGAATACATCCACGGATTCCACCGATTACACCGATTACACCGCTGACGGACCCGCGACGCCGCGCTTGCCCGGCGCAGACGGCGAGACCGAGGGGCCGGCGCGGGTCCGTCATCCGTGGAATCTGTGAAATCTGTGGACCGTTTATGACAATGAGCGCAGCACGGCGCGGACCGGCGAGGCGCACGCCTGGGTGAGCTTCAGCGGCAGCGCGATCAATTCGTAGTCGCCGGCGTCGACGCCATCAAGGACCAGGTTTTCGAGCACGCGCAGATCGTGGGCGAGCAATTGCATGTGGCTGTCGAGCGTCTTGCTATCCGCGGGATCCACCGATTGCGCATCGATCCCGACAAGCTTCACGCCGAGCGACGCCAGCCAGGCAATGGTGTCCGGCGCGAACGCCGAGAAGTGCGGCGACCACTCGGTTGGCGCTTTCACGCATGTCCGCACGAGGACGCGCGGCGGCAGACCGTTAGCCGCATGTTCGAGGTGCGTTTTCGCAATGATCGCGCCTTTGTCGACGGCATGAATGACGCGGCAGCGGCCAAGGAACGGGTCGAGATCGACCGCGCCGATCGCCGGCGCGTCCTTCGCGTAGTGCAGCGGAGCGTCGGCATGCGCGCCCACGTGCGGAGACATGGTGATCGCGCTGACGTTCACCGGGCAGCCCGGCCCGATCTCGGCGGTCCATCTTTGCTGATAGGTGGTGTCGCCCGGGAACACCGGCGTCGCAAGCGAGATCGGCGGCGAAATATCCCAGAGGCGCGGCATGTCCTCAGCACACAATAGCGCGGATGAATTCCGAACGGGAATCGTTGACGCGCGCCATCGGCACGGTTGGCCTCGCGGCCGGGATCATCAACGTGATGATTGGCGGCGGCATTTTCCGGGTGCCGGCATTGGTCGCCGGCTCGCTCGGCGCGGCGGCGCCGCTGGCCTATGTGATCTGCGCAATCGCGATGGCGCTGATTGTCACCTGCATTGCGGCCGCCGGCAGGCGCGTGATCCTGACCGGAGGCCCGTACGCCTACGTCGGCACCGCTCTCGGCCCTTACGCGGGATTCCTCTCCGGCGTACTGTTGTGGATGGTCGGGGTATTCGCGACCGCCGCGGTGTCATCCGTGATGGCGGCCAGCATCGCTGAGCTGCTGCCGGCGTTGTCCGGCAGGGCGATGCAGGCCGCGATTCTCGTCGTCGCGTTCGGGTTCTGGTCGTGGGTCAACATGCACGGCGTCGCGCTCGGTGTGCGGCTCAACACCACGATCACGGTGGCCAAGCTGTTGCCCCTCCTGTTGATCGCCGTCGCGGGCATGTTTTTCGTGCGAGCCGAGAATCTTCACGTCGCCGAATGGCCCGCTGCCGGCGACTTTGCGCGCATGTCGTTGGTCCTCGTCTTCGCGTTCGCGGGAATCGAGGTGGCGCTGATCCCCAGCGGCGAGGTGCGCGACCCCGAACGCACCGTGCCGAAAGCCATCGCGCTAGCGATGGTGGGCGTCACCCTGCTCTACATCGCCCTGCAGGTCGTGGCTCAGGGCATTCTCGGCGCGGCGCTGTCGCAATCGGCGGTACCGCTCGCCGATGCGGCCGGTGCCTCACTCGGCGCGTGGGCCCGATCACTTCTCCTGGCCGGCGCCGCGGTCTCGATGTTCGGCCATCTCGGTGGCATGACGCTGTCGATCCCGCGAGTTGTCTACGCGCTCGCGCGTGATGGCTATCTGCCCACCGCGCTCTCGCGCGTGCACCCAATCTACCGCTCGCCGCAACTGGCGATCATCACCCAGTCGATCCTCACACTCGCGATCGCGATCACCGGCACCTTCGAGCAGCTCGCCATCATCGCCAACGCCGCCGCGCTGGCCCTCTACCTCGGCTGCGCGATCGCCGCATGGAAGCTTGGACAATCACCGATTGTTCCAGTGCTCGCATGCGGCGTGATCGCGTGGCTGCTGAGCGGCCTCAGGATCGACGAGTGGCTCGGCTTCGGGGCCTGCATCACGATCGCATCGCTCGTCTACATTGGACGCCAATCGATCGCGAGAACCGCCGCGGGCTAGACCGCCTGTCGCTGGTGCCAGCGTCGACGCGCGATGGTCAGCAACCCGATGGCGGGAAGGAACGCGAATGGCAGGGCCACCGGCCCGGTCAACATGTCCCTGTCCCCCTCTCTATCAACACGTCGAACGGACTGCAGGCGGATCGACACCGCTAAGAAGGGACCAGGTGCTGATTCTTAGCGCGGGAGCACGCCTGAAGAGATCGCGTGGGAACGAGGTCTGGGACTGGCTTAGCGTTTTGCTGAATTTCAGCACCAGGTCCCAAAATCACTTCAAAATGGCGGCCATGAAGAAGGGGACTGTCGTCACCGCCGTGCTGGTTGCGGCACTACTCGCAGTAGGCAGCGCGCAACAGGCTCAGCGTTTCGATGTGCTGATTCGCAACGGTCGCGTCATGGACGGCACCGGCAATCCGTGGTTCCCCGCAGACATCGGCGTTTTGAACGGGCGCATCGCGGCGATCGGGAAACTCGAAGGCGCCCAGGCCGCGCGGGTGATCGATGCCGCGGGCAAGTACGTGGTGCCTGGATTCATCGATATTCATTCGCACGCCGACGATGGATCGGGCCCGCGCGGGGGATTCCGCGATCCGGATCCGGTTCGCCGCTCGGCGCCAAACCTCGTCTCGCAAGGCATCACCACCGTGGTCGTCAACCAGGACGGCCGTTCGCCGTGGCCCTTGGCCGAACAGCGCGCACAGCTCGAAAAAAACGGCATCGGTCCGAACGCCATGCTGCTCGTCGGTCATGGCACGGTTCGCCGCCGTGTCATGGGAGACGATGTGCAGAGGCCGGCGAAGGCGGATGAGATCATGCGCATGCGGGCGCTCGTGAAACAGGCGCTGCAAGAGGGCGCGGCCGGCCTGTCGGCCGGCCTCGAGTACGAGCCGGGTCGATGGAGCACGACCGATGAAGTGGTCGAGCTCGCGCGCGAGCTGCCGGCATTTAACGGCATCTACATTTCGCACGAGCGAAGTGAAGGCAGCGATCCGCTTTGGTACGTGCCGAGCCAGGACGGCCCGAATGCCGTCACGTTGCTCGATGCGGTCCGCGAGACCATCGAGATCGGCGAGAAAACGGGCGCCCGCGTCGTCGCATCACACCTGAAGGCCAAGGGCGAGCACTATTGGGGCTCCAGCGCGGCGGCGGTAACGTTGATCCAGCGCGCCCGCGATCGCGGCGTCGACGTGTGGGCCGATCAATATCCGTATCCGACGAGCGGCACCGATGGATCGACCGTCTTGATTCCGGCATGGGCGACACGCCCCCCGGGCGCGAATGCGAATCAGCCGCGGACCAATCGCGCCGACATCCTGAAACGCGTGCTCGGCGATCCGCCTTCAGCGAAGCTGGTGCGCTCCGACATCGCACACGAGATCCGGCGCCGGGGCGGCGCCGACAACATCACCATCTACGAGTACACCGACAAATCCCTCTACGGCAAATCGCTCGCGGAGATCGCGCGGCTATGGAAGCTCGATCCGGTCGAGACCGCGATCAAGATCCAGATGGAAGGACTGCAGGACCGTAACGGCGGCGCGCGCATGCGCGGCTTCTCGATGGCGGAGTTCGACATGGAGAACATCGCCAAGCAGCAGTGGGTGGCAACGTCCACCGACGCCGGCATCGCGATGCCGGCCGACGGCCCGTCGACGCATGCGCGTTTCTACGGCAGCTTCACGCGCAAGATTCGCCACTACTCGATCGATCGCGGCGCGATCACGCTCGAGCACGCGATTCGATCGTCGACGTCACTGCCGGCGCGAATCATGGACCTGAAAGATCGCGGCCAGCTCCGCGAGGGCTTCGCCGCCGACATCGTGATCTTCGACCTCGCGACGATCCGCGACAAGGCGACCTTTTTCGAGCCGCATCAACACTCCGAAGGCATCGACTACGTCTTCATCAACGGCACCGCCGTCGTGGACGGCGGCAAGCTGACCCACGCGACACCCGGCAAGGTCCTGGTGCGATAGGCGCGGGCACCGGCTGCACAGATTTTCCGCGATTTCAGGCCCTTTTTTGCCCACTTGACAGCGGGCAGGAACTTCCGCAACAGTATCACTGTATTAGCTCAGTAGCACAGTGATGCTCCTCAAGCCGAATCCCTCGTCGGGCGTTCCCATCTACCTCCAGCTAATGGAGCAGGTGAAACACGCCATCGAGACCGGCGCGCTGAGGCCCGGCGAACAGCTGCCGAGCATCAGGCCGCTTGCCGAGGAGCTCGTCGTCAATCCGAACACCGTTGCCAAGGCGTACCGGGAGCTCGAGCACGATGGCGTCATCGAGCTCCGGCAGGGCGCTGGAGCGTTCGTGTCGGACAAGGCGCCGACGAAGAAGGACGCCGACAAACTGCGCGCGGCGCAAGCCACGGTGGCGGGCGCGATTGAAAAACTGCGCGAACGCGGCGTGACGGATGAAGAAATCCGCAGGCTGGTCGAAGCGGAGCTCTCTGGTGTTTACAAGAGTGGAGGCCCCTCCTCCGCCAAGGCTTCGGAGGGTAAATCACGATGAACGATCGCCACGTAATCGAAACGGCGGGACTGTGGAAGCGCTACGACGATGTGGAGGCGCTGCGCGGACTCGATCTGCAGGTGCCGTCCGGATCGATCTTCGGCTTTCTCGGCAGGAACGGCGCCGGCAAGACGACGACCATCAAGGTCGTGCTCGGAATGTCGCGACCGAACCGGGGCGAGGCGCGCGTGTTCGGACAATCGCCGTTCAACAGCGACACCGGCGTCGCAGTCCGCCGGCGCACCGCCTTCGTCAGCGACGAAAAAGACCTCTACGACTACATGACGGTTGGCGAAATCGTCGCCTTCACTCGATCCTTCTACCCGCGATGGCGCGGCGACCTCGAGCAGCAGTACCTGCGCCAGTTTGATCTGACCCCGAGCCGCGGCATCAAGGGCCTGTCGCGCGGCATGCGCACGAAGCTCGCGATGCTCCTCGCACTGTCCAGGGGCGCTGAGCTGTTGCTGCTCGACGAGCCCACCTCGGGTCTCGATCCGTCGATGGCTGAAGAAATGCTGCAGGCGCTCGTCGGCCACGTCGCTGCCGAAGGATCGACGGTGTTCTTCTCGTCGCATCAGCTCGCCGAAGTCGAGCAAATCGCCGATCACGTCGCGATCATCGATCGCGGCCAGACGATCGTTGCCGGCGCGCTCGACGATTTGCGCGCCCAGTATCGTCGCATCCAGTTGGTGTTCGAGGGCAATGCGCCTGACGTCAAGGTGCATGCGCCGGGCACGCATCGGGTGCGCCGGCAAGGGCGCGTGCTCACGGTGCTCTCCTCCTCCGGCGGCGACGGCGTGATCGAGGAGCTGCGCGGTTACCGCCCGTCTTCATTCGAAGTCTCGCCGGTCAGCCTGAAGGACATTTTTCTCGAATCGGTAAGGACGGAGGATTGACATGCTCTGGCACAAAGCGTGGCTTGAAACCCGGTGGCGCTTCGTCAGCGCGCTGCTGATCCTGACGGTGCTCGCTGGCAGCAACGTCTATGACTATCTCGCGACCCAACGGCTGCTGCCGCAGCTGAATGCCACGACCCAGATTCCGGCTGTCGAAGCCACAGGTCTCGCCGGCGTGATCCGCGAAGCGATCGAGATTCAGAAGGACTTCCGCGGCTTCATCTGGTATCAGGCGTTCCGGCAGAACCTGACGCAGATGGGGGTGTTCTTCGCAATCCTGCTCGGCTGCGGAGGACTGTTTTCGGAGTCGTCGAAAGGCTCGGCGCTCTTTACGTTGTCATTGCCGGTGACACGCAAACAGCTGGTTGGCGCGAGGGCCGGAACGGGGCTGGCGCAGCTGTTCGCCGTCGCGATGGTGCCGCCGCTGGCGATTCCGCTCCTGGCGCCGTCGATCGGACAACACTTCACGATCGTCGATGCGCTTGCGCACGGCGTCTGCATCTTCTTTGCCGGCGCGGTGTTCTTCAGCCTGGCGTCGTTTCTGTCGACGCTCTTCGGCGACATCTGGCGGCCGCTGCTGATCGCCATCGCGATCGCATGCGTCATCGCAATCTTGGAGGCGATGGTTCCGCAACTGGGCATCTACCGGGTCATGAGCGGTGAGTCGTACTTCAAGACGGGATCGCTGCCGTGGGCAGGATTCCTCACGAGCGCGGTCATAGCCATGGCGTTGCTATACAGCGCAGCGGAAACCCTCGAACGCCGCGATTTTTGACGACCCGCATGTGCTCATTGAGCAGAAAGGTAGTTAGTCATGATGGTTGCTGCTTGCCTCGGCGTCGTTGCGGTCCTGGTCGCCGGCTTCGTGTTCATGCGCGCGAAGGGCGCGTGAAGGCACCTGCCGCACTTCGGCGAAAAATGTAGCAGGTTCCTTTATGAAGCAATGCGACATCCCGACTTCATCGCAACTTGAGAAGCGGGGAATGGTGTGGGTGATAGGGGCGTTCGTCTTCTGCCCCTGTCACCTGCCGATCACGCTAAGCGTGCTGGCGATGCTGCTCGGCGGCACCGCAACGGGCCTGGCACTGCGCGCCCACCCCTTCATGGCGGGGACCATTGTCACGACGCTCTGGGTCGCCGGCACGTGGCGGGGTCTTGCGTTGGTGCGTTCAGCTCAGAAGTATGCCGCTTCGAACGGTTGAACTGTTTGAACGCATTGAACCGTTGAACCACCGCGAAGCGATATAATTCGCGCCGCCATGCCGTATCGCAGCCCGTATCCGGACATCACCGTTCCTGATCTGTCGCTTTCGGAGCAAGTCTTCATCAACGCGGTGAACACGCCAGACGCGATCGCGATGGCCTGTGGGCTCACCGGCCGCACGATCACCTACGGTCAGCTGTTGGATCGCATCCGCCGCACGGCGGCGGGTCTGGCGGCTCGCGGGATCAAGAAGGGCGACGTCGTCTCGTTGTGGTCGCCCAACGTTCCCGAGTGGCCGATCGTGTTCTTCGGCATCGTGAAACTCGGCGCGATCGTGCACACCTCGAACCCCGTCAGCACGCCCGAGGAACTGGCATTCCAGCTCGCCGATGGCGGCGTGAAGATCCTGTTCACCGTTTCGGCGCTCGCGGACAAAGCGAAAGCGGCGATTGCGGAATCGAAGAAGCCGATTGAGCTCATCACGATTGACGAGACGCCGGGTCTGCCGTCGCTTGCGTCGATCGAGGTCGATCAAGATCCGCCCGCGGTGACGATCGATCCGGCGAATGACCTCGTCGTGCTGCCGTATTCCTCCGGCACGACCGGCCTGCCCAAGGGCGTGATGCTGACGCACCGCAATGTCGTGGCGCAACTCAATCAGATCGACGCGATTGAAAACGTCGAGATGCCGGCGCTGCTCGGCGTGTTGCCCTTCTTCCACATCTACGGGATGGTGATCATCCTGATGCACGGCTTCATGCGCGCGGCGACCATCGTCACGCTGCCGAGGTTCGATCTCGAGGCGTTCCTCAAGGTCTTGCAGGACTGGCCGATTACGAGCGCGCACATCGTTCCACCGATCGTCGTCGCGCTCGGCAAGCACCCCATGGTCGACAACTACAAGTTCCCGCACTTGAAATACATCTTCTCTGGCGCGGCGCCGCTGGGCCCTGAATTGACCGAGGCCGTCGAGAAGCGGCTCAACATCAAGATCCGCCAGGGTTACGGCATGACCGAAGCGAGCCCGGCGACGCACTATACGGTGGCCGGCACGGAGCGCGCCGGCACCGTCGGCCTGCTGATGCCAAGCCTCGAGCAGCGCATCATCGATCCGGAAACCGGCAAGGATGTGCCGACCGGCCAGCCAGGTGAAGTGTGGGTGCGTGGCCCTAACGTGATGAAAGGCTACTTGAACAACCCGGAAGCGACCGCGCGCACGGTGGATGCAGACGGCTGGCTGCACACCGGCGACATCGGCGTGCTGGATGCCGACGGCTACCTGACGGTCGTCGATCGATTGAAGGAGCTGATCAAGGTGAAGGGCTTCCAGGTCGCGCCGGCGGAGCTCGAGTCGATTCTGCTGAAGCACCCGCAGATTGCCGACGTGGCGGTGATTCCCGTCGCGGACGAAAACTGTGGCGAAGTGCCAAAGGCAATCATCGTCAGGCGTGGCTCGCTGACCGCCGACGAGGTGATCGCCTTTTTGCTGCCGAGGGTGGCGCACTACAAGTGCGTGAAGCACGTCGCGTTCGTGGACGCGATTCCGAAGTCGCCGTCGGGAAAGATCCTGAGGCGAGTGCTCGTCGAGAAGGAACGACTCGCCAGAGCCTAGGCGCCCCCTCCTTCGGGAGTGCCTTATTCGTTTCTCAACACGGCTGCCGGCTGCACGCGCATCGCGTGCCAGGCCGGGACGGCGCACGCCAGCAGCGCGACCGTTACCATCATCAGGGCGACGCCGCTGAAGGTCCACGGATCGGCCGCGCCGACACCGAACAGCAGGCTCGACATCAATCGCGTGGCGGCGAATGCGATCGCGGTTCCGACAGTCACTCCGGCGATCACCACCACCATTCCCTGGCCGACGACAAGACGAGCGACGTCCGAGCGGCTGCCGCCGAGCGCCATCCGGATGCTGATCTCCTTCAGGTGCTGCTGCACGAAGTAGCCCATCACGCCGTAGATGCCGATGACCGACAACAACAGCGCTACTCCGGCAAAGCTCGCGATCAGCATCGACAGTGATTGCGGCCTCAGGAGCGACTGGTCGACGAGACTGGCGGCGGTCGCAACGTTCGACAACGGCGCCGCCGGTTCCAGCTCGCGAACGGCCTGCCGCACCGCCGGAGCAATGCCTAGCGGATCGCCGCTGGCGCGCACGATCAAGAAACGGAACGTGCCGCCGCTGATCGGAAAGTAGACCGTTCCCTGATCCGGTTGATCGACTCCGTCGTATTTGACTTCACTCAACACACCAACCACGGTCGTGAAGGGGCATTCGGTGCAGCCGCCGCTCTTCAATCGTTTTCCGACGACGCTCTGATTGGGATAGAACCGTCGAGCCCATGCGCGATCGACGACGACGGCGAGCAGGTTCTCAGGATCGATGTCGCGCTCGTCGAGCAAGCGGCCCTCAATCAGCTTCAGTCCGAGCGTTGGCGCGTATTCGGGCGACATCGCGACCCACGGCGTAACCGGTTGCGGGTCGTCTGGCGCGCTGCCTTCGAGGGCGAAGTTATTGTGTTGCCCGGGCTGGTTGGGAGGCAAGCCGTCGGCGTAGGCCACACCCGACACACCTGGCAGCGCGGCGACGCGCCGCTTCAGCTCATTCCAGAACGCGTCGATGCGGGCTGTATCCTGATACTGAGCGCCTGGCAATCGAATCGATCCGGTCAGGATCTGTTCGGTTTCGAAGCCGAGATCGACGTGCTTCAACTCGTTGAGGCTGGCGAGCAGCAATCCCGCCACGATCAGCAGCGGCGTGGCGATCGCGAACTGGGCGCCGACGAGCGCGCGACGCAGGCGCCGCACACCGACACTGGCGGTTGACGATCGGCTCGATCGCAGTGATTCATAGACGCTGCCGCCCGTCGCATTCAACGCCGGCACGAGTCCAAGCAGTAACGCGCTCGACAGCGCGAGGCCCAGCATCAGCCAGGCCATCGCGGCATCAAACCGAATCTCGCCGGTGCGCGGGAAATACGTGGCGCCGACGGTCTGCAGCAGCTGCATGCCGCCGTACGCGATCGCAACCGCCACAATCGCGGCGCCGGCCGCCAACAGTCCGCTTTCGACGAGCAGGTAGCGGATGACGCGGCCGCGTGATGCGCCGAGGGCGGCTCGGACCGCCAGTTCCTGGCGCCGGCCTATGACGCGCGCGATCAACAAGTTCGACGCGTTCGCGCACGCGATCAGCCACACCAGACCCACCGCGGCGAGCGACAGGCCGGCAATCGCGCGCAGGTCGCCGACGAGGTTGGTCCTGAGATCCTCCATCTTCCACGTTGACTTCTCGTCCTGGTACGATGACTTCCAGATTGGAAAGAGCGCGCGGTCGATGGCGCGCAGTTCGTTCGAAGCCAGTTGGCGATTGGCGTTCTCCGGAAGCCGGGCGATGACCGAGTAGAAAAATGGGCCCTTTCGCCGCGGCGGCGTGAACTGCTGGATCAGGAACAGATCGTAACGCCGCTCGAGCGGGCCCACGGTCGGCGGCATCACGCCGATCACCGTGTATTCCGCGCCGTCGAGACGAACCGGCTTGCCGATGGCATCGGCGCGCCCGCCAAGACGTTGCTGCCAGAACCCGTGGCTGGCGAGCGCGACTTGCGGACTGCCGAGGCGGCCGTCAGCCTCGCTGAAATCGCGGCCCAGCATCGGGTCGATCCCGAGCACCGAGAAGAAGGCCCACGACACCACGCGCGTCCGCAGCAACTCGGCGATCTCGCCGTTGCTGAAGCTCACCGCGCGATCTGTGTACGTGGCGTGCTGTTCGAAGCGCGTCTGCTGTTCAGTGAATGCCAGGTAGTCGACCACGGAGAAGCGGAACTTGAATGGAGGCGTGTCTGTATAGAGGCGCACGAGGCGATCGGGATGCGCGTAGGGCAGCGGCCGGAGCATCGCGGCGTTGACGGCGCTGAAGATCGCCGCGGTGGCGCCGATGCCGATGCCGACGGTCGCGATGATCGTCGCCGTCAACAACGGGACGCGCAGCAGGCTGCGGATGCCGATGCGCAGATCCTGTACGATCGATCCAGGAGTCACTTTCGCTTAGACGGTGTCCAGAGGCAAAGGTTAGTGCCTAGGGTCCCTGAGGTGCCTGGGTGCCAGGAGCGGTTGATATGTCGGTTTTTTCCAATACTTCCAAAGACTTACCGGAGCTTCGCGCTCAATACTCGACTGCGGTTCTCGGGCTCGTCGGCGACCGTCCGCCACTCGATGTGCTTCGAGAAACGCCAGGGGCCGCGGCAAGGGCCGTCGCGACGCTCACGCCCCAGAAGCTGCGCACGCCGGAAGCACCCGGCAAGTGGTCGGTCGCGCACGTGCTCCGCCACCTCGCCGATACGGACGTGGTGTGGGGATGGCGGATGCGGCTGATCCTCGCGCAGGATCGGCCGCCGATTACCGGATTCGATCAGGATCTCTGGGCCGAGCGGCTCGACTATGCGAACGCGGATCCCAACGAGTCACTCGAGACGTTTGCGGTGCTGCGCCGCGACAATCTGCGGCTGATCGAGCGCGCCACTCCCGAGGACCTCGCGCGCGTCGGCGTGCATGCCGAGCGCGGCGAAGAAAGCGCCGGGTATCTCGTGCGCCTCTACGCCGGCCACGACCTGCTGCACCTGAATCAGATTGATCGCATCGCGCGATCGCTTACGTAGCGTCCGGCTTTAGCCGGACTGTCAGGCTACTGCCGCGACGCAGAGGTCGTCGTGTCGCGGCCTTTCTTGACATAGTTGTCGATCCAGTGCAGCTCGTTCAACATGCGGTGCACGTTGTTCCAGTGCCCGCTGATGCCGTGCGGCTGCCCTGCGTACTGGATCATCTTCGCCGGCACGCCCTGCCGGCGCAGCGCAAAGTACATCTGCTCGCCTTCCTCGTACGGCACCCGCTGATCCATCTCGCCGTTGATGAACAGCGTCGGCGTGCGCACTTTGCCGGCCTGCATCAGCGGCGATTGCATAATCATCCGCTTGATGCCCTCTTCCTGCCACGGCGCACCGAAGAATTCCATTTCCTTGGTGCGATAAATATCGGCCGTGCCGTAATCGCTGAACCAGTTTGAAATACCGGCGCCCGATGCCGCCGCGGCAAAACGATCGGGATACTGCGTGATCAGCCAGTTGGTCATGAACCCGCCGTAGGAGTGCCCCATCGTCGCGACGCGCGCGCGGTTTACCGGGTAGTGCGCAATCACGTAATCAACGCCCGAGACGACGTCCTGGCCGTCCTTCGTTCCCCATGCGCCCCATGTGGCCCACTTGAACGCGTCGCCGTAGCCGGTTGAGCTGCGGAAATTGGTGTCGAGCACGAAGTAGCCGTTGGCCGCGAAGTACTGCTGCTTGAAGTTGAAGCCGTAGCCGACCGCCGAGTGCGGTCCGCCATGGTTGAACACGACCAAGGGATATGTGCCGGCCTTGTTGTAGCCGTACGGCATCGTCAGCCAGCCTTCGATCTCCGTGCCGTCATTGCTCTTCCACGTGATGCGCTCGGTCCTGGTGATGCCGATCTCGGCACGGATGTCGGCGAAGAGGTCCGTCAGCCGTTTCTCGCCGGTGCCGTCGATATTGGCGGTCCACACGTCTGAAGGACTCTCGTAGGTGCCGACGCTGTAGGCGATTCGCGTCATGGCCTTGTCGAAGGTGACGTTACCGACGCGCCGCTCGCCTTTTGTGATCTGCTCGATGGGCGCGCCAGCGCGCGCACCGACGCGGAACAGATGCGTCGTGCCGCCTTTTTCCGCGGTGAAGTAGACAAACCTGGAATCCGGTGACCACCGCGGCGCGTTGGGTTCGAAATCCCATGTCGCAGTCAGGTTGATCGGCGCGCCACCCGAAGCCGGCCATGCAATGAGATCGTCGGAGCCGCCGTGTGACAGCTTCTTCTCGGTGATCATCGCGGTGCCGAAGGTGCGCTCCGACAGCAGGAACTGTCCGTCGGGCGAATACGCGAGCGACCCCCACACGTAACCGTCGTTCGTGAGCCTCTTCACATCACCGGCCGTCGTCACCGTGTAAATGTCGGGCTGTTCGTAGGCCTGCTCGTTCTTCCAGGTGTCGTCAGCCGTGAACGCAATCATGTTGCCGCTCGGATGCCAGGCGACATTGGCAGCGCGCATGCCAAGCGTCGTGATTGTTTTCGGCTGGCCGCCATCAACCGCCGCGATCGCGATCTCGGCGGCAGGGCGAGTACGCGGATCGGGCGTCGGATAATCCTGGCCATCCGACTGGAAGCGCATCCAGTCAAAGGAGCGGCCCTTGAATCGCGACGCATGCCGTTTTTCGAAGTCGCTGCCGTTGACTTCAGCGGCCGAAGCGCGGGGCAGCTCGCGCGCCTGCGCGCGCCACTTGCCGTCGGCGCTCGGCACGCCCGCCGGTGCCGCCATCGCTGAGACCGGAGTGGCGTTCGGCGTATCAACCGCGACCTTGAACAACGCCGGATTTCCTCGCTCGCGCGGCGGCGCGTCGCCACCGAGGAAGATGGCGCTATTCACTTTCGCATTGAGCGAATACTGCAGCATGTTGTCGTCGGTCCAACGCGGCGCTGCCACGCTCTTGCCTTCATGGGTGATACGGCGCGGTGCCGCCGATCCATCGGCAGGCACCACGAACGTCTCGATCGCATTGGTGTTGTCCTCTTCCACGCGCGTTGTCAGGGTGAAGGCAACCCACTGTCCATTCGGCGAGATCTGTGGATCGCCGAGCGACTTGATTTTGTAGTAGTCCTCGATCGTCAGCGCGCGCTGCGACTGCGCAACCAGCGACGACGGCGGAAGGGCGAGGGCGACACAGGCGGCGACGATGGCGGCCACGAGCTTCATGGAAACCTCTCGCCGCACACTCTAGCGCCAGTCAACGCTGGAGGCCAGTGTGGATCTGTCAGACTAGTGCCCACAGTGCACGAATACGACCTGATCGTTACGCTCACAGCTGGGTTTGCCGGCGCACTCTTTCTGGGCTACCTCACCCAGCGAGTCGGTTTGTCCCCCATCGTCGGCTACCTGCTGGCGGGAACTTTGCTCGGCCCGAATACTCCCGGTCTCGCCGTAGATTCGGCGATCGCCGAACAGTTGGCCGAGATCGGCGTCATCCTCCTGATGTTCGGCGTCGGCCTGCAGTTCCACGTCAAAGAATTGCTGGCCGTCCGTGGCGTCGCGATTCCGGGGGCCATCACGCAGAGCGCGGTCGCCACTCTCCTTGGCGCCGCGATGGCGCACGCGTTTGGATGGAGCTGGGCATCCGGCATCGTGTTCGGCATTGCCCTGTCGGTTGCCAGCACGGTGGTGCTGATTCGCGTGCTGTCGGATCATAACGCGCTCCATACTCCGATCGGTCACATCGCGGTCGGTTGGCTCGTCGTCGAAGATCTGTTCACAGTTCTGGCACTCGTTCTACTGCCATCGGTGTTCGGACCTGACAAAGGCGACCAGTCGCTGTTACAAGCTCTGTTCGTAACAGCGTTAAAGGTCGCCGCGCTTGTCGCGTTCACGGCGATCGTCGGCGCGCGCGTCATCCCGAAAGTCCTCGATCACGTGGCGGCGACGCGCTCGCGGGAGCTGTTCACGCTGACCGTTCTCGTCATCGCACTTGGGATCGCGGTCGGTTCGGCGCAGGTGTTCGGCGTGTCGATGGCGCTCGGCGCATTTCTCGCCGGCATGGTGGTCGGGCGATCGGACTACAGCCTCAGGGCGGCGTCGGATGCATTGCCAATGCGCGATGCCTTCGCGGTGTTGTTCTTCGTCTCGGTGGGAATGTTGCTCGACCCGTCGGCGCTCATCGACCAGCCGCTCCTGTTTGCCATGACGCTGGGAATCGTGATGATCGGCAAGCCGCTGGCGGCGCTCGCCATCATCTGGCTGCTGCGCTATCCCCTCAAGGTCGGACTCGCAGTAGCCGCGGCGCTGTCCCAAATCGGCGAATTCTCATTCATGCTCGGGACGATCGGCCGCGATCTCGGGGTGCTGACAGCGGAAGCGTCGAACACGATCGTCGCGGCGGCGATCATTTCAATCGTCGTCAACCCTCTCTTCTACCGCGCTGTGGCGCCGGTCAATGCCTGGATCGAGGCGCGGCCCAGGCTCCGCAGGGTTCTTGATCGCTCATCGCATCCGCTCGACGGCGGCGGCGTGGAACGCCACGCGGCCGACAAAAGCGTGCACCGGGCGGTCCTCATCGGTTATGGACCGACCGGCAAGACGGTGGCGCGGCTGCTGAAGGAAAGCGGCATCCAGCCAACCGTGGTCGAGTTGAACATCGACACCGTTCGCGCCATCAGAGATGCAGGCGTGGACGCAGTCTACGGCGACGCCACCCGTCCCGAGACGCTCGTCGAAGCCGGCATCGCAGCCGCGCGAAGCCTGATTCTCACGTCGGCGGGTATGGCGGACAGCACCGAGGTGAT
>Ga0157380_10001080_pt1 | contig 17514 bp, 10 predicted proteins | sample S35metaG_FD_119757 | JGI IMG/M metagenome (GOLD analysis project Ga0157380, IMG submission 119757) | Switchgrass rhizosphere microbial communities from Kellogg Biological Station, Michigan, USA - S3-5 metaG | ecosystem: Host-associated > Plants > Roots > Rhizosphere > Soil | place: USA... | reverse complement strand
ATCTTAGACAGGATTTCAGGATTACAAGATTTGAAGACAAAGGCCTTGAACCAGCCTTTTCGAGTTGACCCTTGCTAGTACCTCACCTTTCACGTAGTTCTGAAATCTTGTAATCTTGGAATCCTGTCTACATGGCCTTCTCATTCAGTACGGCAGCAAATCGTTCCGGTGGGATATTGCCGCCGGTTAATATTCCAACGACTTTCTTACCGTGCAGTTGGTCTCGTAGTTTCAGCGCACCAGCCAACGACGCAGCTCCGGCTCCTTCAGCGACTTGCTTGGCGTTGCGCGCGAGCAGACGAATGGCGTCTCTGATCTCTTCGTCTGAAACCAAAATGAAATCATCAAGCAGTTCCCACAGAATACGATTGGTCATCTCAAACGGAACACGCGTCGCCAAACCTTCATGTTCAGTCTTCATTGTCGGATACGGATCGAGGTTTCGATTTCGCCAAGCGTGCCACATTGCAGGTGCTGCGTCAGACTGAACTGCAATCACACGTAGCGACGGCTTGAGATGCTTCATGGCGATGCAAGTCCCTGAAGCGCAACTGCCTCCACCGGCTGGAACGAGTATTACATCCACGTCAGCTAGATCTTCCAGAATCTCCAAACCAATTGTGCCCACGCCTGCAATCAACTTCGGCTCATTGGCTGAGTGTACGTAAAGCATTCCTTCCTCACGGCCCACTCGTTCACATTCCAAACGTGCTTCATCAAAATCACGGCCATGGAGGCGCACTTCTGCCCCGAGCTTGCGCATCGCCTCAACCTTCGCGTGGTTAACGTTCTCTGCGGGTGCATAGATAATCACGCGCGTACCAAACAGTCGTCCGCCATATGCGATCGACTGTCCATGGTTTCCTGTGGACGCTGACACGATTCCGTTTGCTTTCTCATCTGCGGTGGCAGTGCCGACTAGATTGACACCTCCACGCACTTTAAAAGCGCCGATGGGTTGAAGATTCTCTAGTTTTGCGTAGTAGTTGCAGCCCAACTCATCCGAGATCTTTGAGAGATGGACCAACGGCGTCTTAGCCAGATAAGGCGAGATAAACTCTCGCGCCGCAACAATGTCGTTGAAATTTACTGGAAGCATATTTAATTCAATTTGCGTACGGTGAAAGCGATGACACCGGCACCGTCGAGAGAGTTGGTTCGTGCTGCGGATTCTATCCGACTTGTTGGACTGAGGCTAGATTAAGGGCGCTTCCGTAGTACTGAGAGATACACCAAGTGTGCGTAATCTCCCGTTGTCTATCTCTCTTTGCTCCTTTGCGCCTTTGCGGGAAACATTCTTATAAAAACAAGAACTTGCGAACTTGGCTACGCAGAGGATACCGAGGATTCGCAGAGAGTTGTTCGTGACCGCTTAAGACGGTAACCAAACCGTCGAGTAGGGGCATCTAAATCCTGGAATTCGTCAGTCTTTAGTTCTCTAGTCATTCTAGATTCCCCTCGCATCGAGTTATCCCCCATGTTTTGGCATAGCATGTGCCACTCTGGAGCGCGATTCTACTCGCTTAACAGGAAAGGTCACCCGATTGGCCAATAATCCAGACAAGTTCGGAGCTGTCCCACCCGGTGATCGAGTTTCTGGCGTACGAGATCCATTCTGGATCCGAGCAAATAGTGTCCGAGCATTGATCAGTCTCTTAACTATTGTCCTGGTTGCCCAATCCACTAATGCTCAGAGCAGGCCTGATCTACAAAATATTCTGCATGAAAAAGCGGCATTGGATGAGATGGATTTTGGTAAGTTGCACCAAGGCGAGCCAGTCGCAACGCGTCTACCACCCAACCACAAACAGGAAGTGTCAGTCTATGGACTGGTGCGGGTGCAAGCGCCGGCTGAAGTATTTTTACAGTCCTTCCGAGACTCGATAGCGACCAAGAATAACCGGGCCATCCTTGAGATCGGGCGGTTCGGTAGCGTACCGACAATAGAGGACCTGAAAACGTTGACAATGGAGACTCGTGATATCGAGGACCTCAGGAAATGCGTAGTTGGCAACTGTGAGTTAAAGCTTTCGGCCAGGATGATCGAACAGTTTAAGAAAGGTATGGACTGGCAAGCAACAGATTATGCGGACCAGGCCACTCAACTATATAGGCAAATGCTGCTGGACTATGTGCGCGACTACCTGCAGCGCGGTGATGCGGCACTGATCGAATACAACGACAAGCCCACCGCAGCTCCGCTGATCGAAGGACAGCGCGCGCTATTACCGTCTCTGCCGGGCTTCCTCAATGAAGTACCACAAAACGGAACTTCGCTTTCAGGACAGGGGTGGTCACCCGTTGAGAATGCAATCGTCTGGTCGAAGATCAAATTTGGCCTGAAGCCTGTGCTTGCGATTAACCATATCGTGATCTTCAAGTCAGATCAGGAATCTGGTCCGCAAGTTGTGGTTTTGTCTAAGCAGATCTATGCAAACCACTACTTTGACGCCTCAATCGCACTAACCGGTCTGGCGACAAATTCGCCGGGCAATCACTATCTCTTTTACGAGAATCATTCGCTCGCAGATGGTCTGAAGGGTCTATTCACAGGGATAAAGCGCAGACTTATCGAGCGCGAAGCGGTAGATGGTTTGAAGGGTGTGTTGCGAGAAACGAGAGCGAGGCTTGATACGCGCGCCCTTAGCCAGGGCGAAATTGAACGAACTACTGAAGTGTCCTCAGCTCGGCTCCCCCTGAAAATCCCACGAAAGACCTTACTCTTTCTGCTCGTATGCATGACAGCGCTTGCGATGCTGGTTCTAGCTAGTTATCAGCGGAAAGCGAATCTCCCGCCAGGAACACACGCTCGCTAAGAAAGATCACGGGAGACCTATCCGTCTCACGAGATCTTCGAAGCGAGGGTCAGAGCGAATTGGATCGAATCTTCGCTCAACTTTCATCCGCATGATATTCAGGTCGTAGCCCCTGTTCGCCTCTTCAAGCCATTCAAACGCCTTATCCTTGTCACCAAGTGCGATATAGATAATTCCTATCTGGCCTGGCGACACATATCGCTGTTTTGATAACTCTTGAAGTTCGTTGAGAGTCTTCTGCGCTTCCTGACGTCTGCCAGCGACAGCGAACGCATATCCGAGCCCCATCAAACCCATCGCTCTACCGTCTGGCAGGTTGAGAACTTTATTGAATTCCTCAACAGCCTCGTTATACATCTGCTTTTCAGCGTACGCCTGACCAAGTCGGTAGTGAGCAAGATTGAAATTCGGATCCAACTCAACTGTCTTCTTCAATTGTTCGATAGCCTGATCGAGCTGACCGGAGACACCAAGAATGCGTCCGTACCACGCGTTTATAATCAAAGACGTTGGATCCAGTTCGAGTGCTCGTCTAATTTCTGCTAAAGCTTCAGACATGCGTCCGGGGAAAGTAGATAAAAAGATCGCGTACCAATGATGGGCCACCGGATAGTTAGGGTTGAGTTCGATAGCTCGCTTGAATTCTCTTTCAGCAGTAACCCAATCCCGGTCGTAAAAATAGCTAACATGGGCCAACGAAACATGCGGTTCTGCGAGCGTTCCATCAAGCTCTATGGCCTTCAGCGCGGCAGCCTTGGCTTTTGGCAGCGCCTCATTTGGTGGCATATCACCACCCGCTTCGGGACCGCCCAGTAGGGAGTAGGTATCGGCTAAACCCGCGAATGCCAGCGCGAAGTTGGGATCTCGCTGAATGGCCTGCCCATAAAACTCAAGCGATTTATGCAGAGCCTCTGCCGTTCGCTTAGTCCAGTAGAATCTTCCTTTCATGTAAAGCTGGTAAGCTTCATTGTTCTCGGTGTAGTTCTTCGCTAAGCCTTTCTCATCTCCTGAAACTTTTAGCTTCAGCCTGTCAACAATTTCGCGTGCAATCTCTCGCTGGGTTTGCAACACGTCCGACATCTTGCGTTCGTAATGCTCACCCCAAAGCAACTTGTTCTGCCGCACGTCGACCAGTTCAGCGCTAATCGTCAGATTCTCCCCGCGTTGCACGATTCGACCGGAAAGAACCGCATTTACACCCAGTTGGTTCCCAATGGTGAGCGGATCGATCTCTTTGTTCTTAAACCTGAGAACGGAACTCGTTGGGCTAACCTTTAGATTCGGCAACTGTGACAGACGATAGATAAGAGACTCGGCCAGACCATCCGAGAGGTACTCAGTATCTGGTTCTGGGCTCCGATTTTGGAATGGCAACACGGCGATCGACTCAATTGCTACTTCGCTGTTGCGTGCGTGGACGTAAAGGCCAATTCCAACCACAGCTGCCAGGAGAATCACCACTGCAACGCCAGCAGCAACTCTATGCCGTTTGATTCCCGAGAAAATGTATTCGGCACTCGATGCAGCCGGTTGGCTGTTGGGAGACGCAGTCGTGGTAGCTATTGCAGAAGCAGTAGCGAGTGGTCCACGCAGTTCAGGAGGCGACGTGCGGTCCAATTCCGCATTGACCTCGAGTTTGCGCTTAAGGTTGCGCAGGTCTACTAACAGATCTTTCGCAGTCTGATATCGCTCTTCACGATCCTTCGTCAACGCCTTGCCGACGATGCGCTCTAATTCAGCCGGCACATCCGCTACATAACGGGTAAGCGGAACAGGATCTTTCTGCACGATCAAGGAAATCGAATCAGTTGCAGTCTGAGCTGCAAAAGGACCTCTGCCCGAAATCATCTCGTACAGAACGACTCCAAGACTCCACAGGTCGGTCCGTGCATCGACGTCGATACCTCGTGCCTGTTCGGGCGACATGTAATTCGCAGTACCCATGATCGTTCCCTCGCGGGTGTTTACCATCGCTTTAGTAGGCGCTTCAGCATCGCCGCCAAAAGCCGACGACTCCGCAAGTTTGGCGAGACCGAAATCCAGTACCTTCACATATCCATCAGGGCGGACCATGATGTTTTCGGGCTTGATGTCGCGGTGAATAATTCCGGCGGCGTGAGCGGCCGCCAACGCACCGGCCGTTTGAATAGTAATCTCCAGGATCTCATTTAGCTTTTGCGAACCGTTGTTAATGCGCTTCCTGAGTGTGTCGCCATCAATAAACTCGGTGGCGATGAATTTGCTTTTGTCGATGGTTCCAATTTCATGAATCGTCAGAATGTGCGGGTGATTTAAGGCTGACGCTGCTTGCGCCTCTTGAATGAATCGGCGCATCCGTTGCTCATTTGCAGCTACTGCCTCGTGAAGGACCTTTACAGCGACGGTTCGGTTCAACTCGGTATCCAACGCCAGGTACACTTCGCCCATTCCGCCCTCAGCAATCTTCGAACGAATTTCATAACGGCCAACTTTTGTGCCCTGCGTCAACATGAAGACCAAATTGTGCGGCGGGGATTCTATCAGATGCTAGATTTTGGTGAGTGCCGTCAAGGAAACCGAGACTAATGGCTCTAATTTCGATTCTCTTTTGTCGGAAGGTGGCCAGAAACCGCAGAGCACGCAGAGGCTACGCAGAGAGTTGGGTGTTTCTCTCTTGGCTCGACTTCAGTTTCTAAGAAAAAAACCAGGGTGAGTGAAGTGGCCAGAAATTTACCGACTTGCACGAGACTTCAAAGCTTGTTTCCTAATTAATCTCAGCTTCCTAAGGCGGTCTGGAGTGGACGGCAAAGTTGAATTCTCTAACACCGAATATCGAATCTCCTTCGTCTTGGGTTCGCGCTCAGACAGAAGAAACACGATCTTCTCTCCATCGAAATGCTCGCGTTTCAGACCGGCCTCCGCTCCATGAAAGTATTCGATTGTATAGCCTTTTTTGAATTTGCCCTTGAACTGCTCGAGCACAACCGCGCTCACCTTCCAATTCTCATAGCCTCCAACACGCCCGGTGATTACAGCTTCTTGAATACGAACATGAGCGACAACAGACACTGCTTTGTAATCGCTTCGGAGATAGCTAAGCGACGGCCAGTTGTCATCATCCTGCGCAGACACAAACACGGGAACAAGGAGAAGCAACAGTGATGTAAGCGGTAGTCTCATCGCTTCAAGTCCGCGGTCCAGTTCAAGACGACTGTGAGCGGCGGCGCGGTCGAGACGTCCGTACGATCATTCATGAGGAAGCGTTGTCCGTCACGACTCACGGCATAGTAGTCTCTAGAGCTAATGCCAAGGATTCCGGTGCCTCTGACACGTGTATCGAATAAAGGCTTTGCGGATACTGCCTCAAATGTGGAACCCTCCTTTACCACTACCGCCATAAGCTTTCCGTCAGAGGCCAGGTAGAACAACTCTTTCCCATCCCGCCGCCACACTGGATTGTTCCCTCCAGAACTCGAAACTTGGTACTTGCCTCCAGGACCTGGGAAAGGTTGTACGTAGACTTGATATTGGCCGGATTCGTCCGAGTAGTATGCTACCCACTTTCCGTCGGGCGAGAACTTCGCGCCGCCCTTATCAAAGTCATCTTGCAAGAATGGTTTTGGTGTCCGATCTCCTTCGAGTGGCAGTATCCACAGATCAAATTTGCTTTTATCGTTAATCTCTCGATAGAGGATAAACTTCCCGTCTGCAGACCAGTCGGTCGCAATTCCCGCGCGCCGTTTATTGAGTAGCAGCTCTTCATTGCTGCTGCCGCTTGCAGGCTTCATATACAGACTTGGCGGACCATTTCTGACTGATGCGAAAAGAATCTGGGTTCCATCCGGCGACCAGATCGGCGCCAAATCAAAAGCCGGATCGAAGGTGAATCGTGTCTCGGTGTTACGATCCATGTCGATAAGCCAGATGTCTCCGCTCCCCTTCTCCACCCGTTCGACTGCTACTTTCTTTTCATCGGGCGACAACCCCAAAGAGGCGTTATTACCGGGCAGGCCGACCGTGCCGGTCTGCTTACCCTGCCGGTCATGCCAAGCCAATTGTGAGGTAACGGTCTCGCCGCCACTGTCATAAACGAGCACTCCATTTTCTGAGGCAGTAAAATGCGCAACGCGCGAAGCGGCGTTGAGTCCAACCTGCTCGGTGACGGGGAACGCTTCACCTGTGAGCTCTAACTTGTCAGCATCGAATGGCTGGGCCATCAGCGCCGACTCTCGCACGAAAAGCAGGTATCCAGGTGCCGCATACATCGCGATGTAATCCGTCTCTAAAATCCGTTTGGAGTCCTTCGAGTCAAGTGAGCCGACGTAGATTCCGCTCTTATGTGGTGCTCTTTGTCTACTGAAATAAAGGAAATGACGGCCATCCGGCAGGAACCACGGCCAGCGATGGGAATCCTCACGGTCTTTATCGAGAGTAGTTAAGGTTGTCACTTCGCCGCCCGCGACTGAGATGCGGGAGAGTCCATCGCTAATGCCAGGCGCGAATACAATTACTCCGTCACGATTCCACGTAGCTCCCACGTTGTTCTGGACCGTGGTTATTGTTTGCGGCGGCCCGCCCGCGGTATCGATCTTCTTGAGCTTTCCCTCAGCAAAGAACCCGACAAAACGACTGTCAGGTGACCAGAATGGGCCACCCGCCCCTTCGGTCTCCGGCAGCTCTTGGGCGGTGAGCGAAGCCAGCGGGCGAAGGAACAAATGTCGTTTTCCCGAAGAATCAATACCAATGAAAGCCAGCCGGCGACCGTCGGGCGAAATAGACACGCCGCCAAAAATTCCCCTCGGCGCCGCGATTGTGAACCGAACGGCGTGTGCATCCGCCGGCGCGCGCTGTCTATCTGTAATTAGCAGGAGAATCGCTCCCAACACTGCCACACCCGCGACGATCCAAGCCATCAACTCGCGCGGTTTGACCCGACTCGTTGTCGGGACAGGCATGGCTATCGTCTGACCGGATGTCGAGCTCGAACCTGCCAGTGCTTCTAAGGCAAACGCTACATCGCGCGCTGAATGAAATCGTCCTTCCGGATTCTTCTCGAGACAGTGATTCACTAACCGTTCCAGTGCCGGCGACACATTCTTGTTTGTGTCAGATAGTTCAGGCGGGTCTTCTCTCAATACGGCACTCATCGTTTCAGCCGCTGACCCGCCATGGAAGGCGCGTCGACCTGAGAGCATCTCGTAAAGAATCGCCCCGAAGGAGAAGATGTCTGTTCGCTGATCGACCGGCCCTCCCTTCAGTTGTTCAGGCGACATGTAACCAACTGTACCCATCACAACACCTGGATCTGTTTCAACGCGACGAGTTGGTACGTCTGTTTGTGCCTGATTGCTGTCGAGTTGTGTCAGCTTCGCTAGACCAAAGTCGAGAATTTTCACTCGCCCGTCGTTGGTGATGAAGACATTGTCAGGCTTGAGATCGCGGTGAATGATTCCCTTCTCGTGCGCTGCTGCAAGACCGTGCGCTATCTGCAACGCGTAATCGATCGCGCGACGTTGGCCCAACGGACTACCAGCGATTCGCTTGCGCAGCGTTTCGCCTTCCAGCAGTTCCGAAACAACGTACGTAGTTCCATCGTGAGCGCCGATGTCGTGAACGACGAGTATGTTTGGGTGGTTGAGTGCACTCGCGGCACATGCTTCCTGTTCGAACCTGCGCAAACGTTCGGCGTCGGTCGAAACAGTCGTGGGCAGAACCTTCACTGCCACGTCACGACCCAGCTGCGTATCGCGACCTACGTAGACTTCTCCCATTCCGCCAGCACCAAGTTGCGAGCGGATCTCGTAACGACCTAGCTTGGCCCCTATTAAATGAGTCGACGCCATGGAATTGTTAATGGAGCGAAGTTTATCGTCGAAGCAAAATCAAGACGCCGGCAGCGATTGCGAGTACCGCCAGGACGGTGATAACTGTGGGCGAGATTCGCACGCTGAGCAACGGCAAGAGCCCAGTGAGAATCAACCATACGCCGAGCAAAACCATTCCTAAATTCTTACCTGCCAAACTATTAGTCAACGCCATCGTTCCTCCTACTTGAGCGGATTTCATAACGACCGGGGTTTTGTACCGTAAGCAAGCGACATTGCCGGCCAGATTTAACGAGCTAGCGCACTCGATCTAGTTTTTTCAGAAGTTCCACTTTCTCAGCCGCAGTCGTTTTTGCCAAAGCGGCACGTAAAGAAGCGAACGTTTTCCTTAAATCAATACGCTCCTGGACTGCGTATTTATCTCCACCCTTTGCGTTCGCACGATTGATAAGTTCATCACTCATTGCTTCGCTCAGGTGATTAAGAGCTTCCGAAACGTGCGCACCCGCCGGATGAAGACTCACATACTTGATCTCTCCTTCATAAAGAAAAAAATCGCAGACTTCGTCGCCTTCGCAGTCAGAAGGAGGCAGCATCTGCGCAGCTTCCCAGGCAATACGATCCGCAATTGGCAACGATTGGTATTTCTTTTCGAGCTGCCAAAGTAAATCAGCGCGCAGATTGTAGCCGCCTCCAAATTCATTGCGAATCACTTCCGTGGAGTGAGCTCTGTGCCATTCGCGATAAGGAGACTTGTCGCGCAAATTGTCCGGGAAGCTGTTGGCCCAACTAGAGAGCGCCAATAACTGAAAGAGCTCAAACTCAGCGCGCATTTCGGTATCTTTAGCTTCCTGTACTGCTCTCGTAGCAAGGTTGTAGATTTCCTCGCGATCGGCGAATTCTGTATTCTCCGCCTTCAGTCGGGCTTCGATGATCTGTCGCAGAAGTCGCTCACGTTCGCGCGGCGTGTAATCCAGCAATAAACCACCGAACAGCCATCCGGTCTGCCCATTCGGAAGAGCGACGCTATACCAAAAGTCAGTCTTGCCGCCGATCGTGTCCTGAGTTGTTGAATGCGCCGTCGCGTTAACAACTGTGCCGAGTTTGAGACGCGCGATCTCTGCGGCATCGATTCTCGGCGCACCACGAGCGCGCATCGCAGAAACAATTGTTATCTTTGCGACCGGTGTGTCGAGTTTAACTTCATCAGTCTGAGATTGGCTGGTCGATGCGGTTAGCAGTAAGACAACGAATGCGAAGATTGAATGTTTAAGGTTCATCTCTGATTGATGGTGAGTATAAAGAAATAGTCTTCCAGAGCGCGGTTATTCTATACAGCTGTGACCAGCTGGAGCTAGAGGAATCATTAGAAGACTGTTATGTGGGATGGATTTGGCAACCGCCACCTGAAAACTTCGACAAAAAAACACAATTGCTGTGTAAGCTGGCCACCAACCGCACCAACAGAAGGGCAGTATGAAGAAGGCGGACCTGCTAAGAGCTTGGGGTCGGATTCTTTCGGGCTACTATCCCTCTCTCTCTGTCGAAATCACGCGAGAATGTCCGCTCCGATGCCCGGGCTGCTACGCTTACGAACCCGAACACCTGGGAGAACTCGGCCCTCTCCGATCAGTAGCAGATCAAAATGGTGCGAAACTTATAGACGGCGTCATCGATCTCGTAAATCGTTACCGACCCCTTCACGTTTCGATCGTCGGTGGCGAGCCGTTGGTGAGATTCCGTGAACTGGACGTATTGTTACCGCGCTTGAGTGACATGGGTATTGGAGTGCAAGTGGTCACCAGCGCTGTACGCACGATCCCAGCCGCATGGTCGACCATCAACAAGCTAACGCTGTCGGTATCAATAGATGGACTTCAGCCGGAGCACGATGAGCGACGTAAGCCGGCAACGTACGAACGCATACTCACGAATATCCAGGGACATCACATCAACGTTCACTGCACGATCACTCGTCAGATGACTGGTCGTGATCACTACTTCGAGAAGTTCCTCGATTTTTGGTCTGCGAGACCGGAGGTTAAGAAGATTTGGTTCAGCATCTTCACGCCTCAAATGGGTGTGCAAGCGGAAGAGAATCTTTCGTCGACAGAACGGGAGGAAGTACTCACCGAGTTGATTAGACTCAAAGGGAGATTTCCGAAAGCATACTTGCCTAACAGTGTCTTAAGTGGCTATCGGGAGCCACCGAAGTCACCTGCGGATTGCATATTCGCGCGAACGACTGTGAACTTCACAGCAGATCTCAAAAGCAAGATTACTCCCTGCCAGTTTGGCGGACAGCCAGACTGTTCGCAGTGTGGTTGTTTCGCATCAGCTGGACTCAACGCTGTTGCCGGCTATCGTGTTTTGAAGGTTCTGCCAGTTAGAACACTCTATGACGCATCTGACGCAATCGGAAAGCGTGCGGCGAGAATGTTTATCAGGTCATGAAGGCCTTATTGAATCCAATCTGAAGCTCCGTCAGATGAAGTGCATCAACTCTTTACTGGGAGCGCGGACGTCTCGTCCGCAAACGCGACGCAGTCGCGCAGATTCGTTCCCGCTGTCGCGCTCATTTGCGGACGAGACGTCCGCGCTCCCAGTAACAAGTCGAGTGCCTCCGATGTAGATCGCAACTGAAGGGTGTCTGAAGTTCTGGAAATCGCGTAATCTTCCACCACGATGCCCTTCCAGCAAGCGCCACCAACACTTGGCAACCAATACGAAGATGATCGCGTGCTGCGGTCTTATCTAAAGCGCGTGCTTCCTGCGGAGATGTTGCGCGAGATCGAGTCCTCATTGATTGAGATGGGCCGGCTCGCAGGAGGTGAACTGTATGAGCTGCAACTCGCCGACAGATTGAACGAGCCGAAGCTGACGCAGTGGGACGCGTGGGGAAATCGGGTCGATAAGATTGAAGTAACACCGGTGTGGCGTGAAGCAGAACGCGTGGCCGTTGAGCTTGGTGTTGTCTCTACGGCGTACGAACAGAAGCACGGTAGTCTTTCGCGAATTCATCAGTGCGCCCTCGCTTACCTCTTCACGCCTTCAACTGACATCTACAGTTGTCCACTCGCAATGACTGACGGTGCTGCAAGAACGTTGTTAGTGGCCGGCAACGAACTGCTCATCGAGCGCGCGCTACCGCATTTAATCGCGCGAGAACCGGAAAAGTTTTGGACCGCTGGTCAGTGGATGACAGAACTGACTGGAGGATCTGACGTCGGATTAAGTGAGACTGTGGCAAAGCGAGAATCGGAATCGCACTATCGCCTCTACGGTCGCAAGTGGTTCACTTCCGCAATCGCTTCCCAAATCGCTCTAACGCTGGCGAGACCAGACGGCAATCCTCCGGGTGGCCGTGGTCTCGCACTCTTCTACCTCGAAACGCGTGACGAACGCGGTCTACTCAACAACATCGAGATAAACCGTCTCAAAGACAAACTGGGTACGCGAAAAGTTCCCACCGCTGAATTGTCCCTGAATGGAACGCGCGCAGAGTTGGTGATGGGCACTACTGATGGAGTCCGCAACATCACGCCTCTGCTCAATATCACACGACTGTGGAATGGAATCAGCTCGGTAGCCCTAATGCGACGCGGCCTGGCGCTGGCCTTTGACTATGCTCACAAACGTGTAGCTTTTGGCGCACCACTCTCGGAAAAACCTCTGCACATGGACACACTCGCAAGTTTGCAAGCTGAAGCGGAGGCCGCGTTTCATCTTGCGTTCTACATCGCGGAGTTAACTGGCAGAAGTGAAGCAGGGGAGATCAATGAACACGATGCGCGTTTGCTGCGATTGCTGACACCGATCATGAAATTAACAACAGCCAAACAAGCGGTCGCGGTCACGAGTGAAGTGCTTGAGTCGTTTGGTGGCGCGGGTTATATCGAAGACACAGGTCTGCCAGTACTGTTGCGCGACAGCCAGGTGCTTCCGATTTGGGAAGGTACGACGAATGTACTTTCCCTTGATACCCTCCGCGCAATCGGTTCGGACGGCGAGGCAATCCTTCAATCGACTGTCACAAAGATGTTAGACGAGGTCCGAGATCCGAGTCTGGATTATTGCGCTCGCATCACGCTTGCTGCACTCAATCACGCGTTAAGTTGGTTGAGGGAGGTGCGTTCGAAGGATGAATCGATACTGGAAGCAGGCGCGCGACGGTTTGCGTTGACGATCGGTCGAACAATGGAGTCGGCGCTCTTGATTAGACACGCGCAGTGGGCCAGAGACCATGACAACGATCTACGTCCCACAATAGCCGCACACCGTTTCGCTCACTCCGGAATCGATCTCATCGTCGACCATTCGTTTGACGATGCTAGAACACTCAGGGCCGATGCAACCTAACCCTAACGAATCCTGTTTTGCAATCCCCGGATGCGTGCGGCCCATCCTCCACCACCAGCAAGTTTGATCTTCAGTTTTGTATTCTTATCCACGCGCGTGACTGTGTGGCGATAATCATTCCCAAACCGATCGGCATTTGGCCCATCCTCATAAGCCTCCAGCTGATGACTTCCTGCGGGAAGAAATGAGAAGTCGATCTCCAGTTCCCGCGCGGTCCAATCCGTCATTGCCCCGACATACCAATCCCTGTCATGTCGTCGAGCAATGGCAACGTAATCACCCATCTTCGCGTGCATAACTCTGGTGTCGTGCCAAATAGTCGGAACTGGTCCAAGGAAGTTCATGATTTCCGGCTCGCGCAGATAGTGAGACGGACTATCTGCCAGCATTTGCAAGGGACTTTCATAGACGACGTACATCGCCAATTGGTGACATCGAGTACCCAGTGTCATAGGCCGCTCAAAAACAGCGGCAAAGTATTTCTCAGCGCCGCTGTTTACCATTCCACCAGGCGTGTAATCCATCGGGCCAACAAACATGCGTGTGAATGGCAGGGTAACGTTGTGCTCGGGATTCGCTAACTTGCTCCACTTCGTTTGTTCCAGCCCTCGCACGCCTTCGGTTGAGAGCATGTTGGGCCAGGTGCGGGACATGGTGGCCGGCCTGATGCCTCCATGAAAATCCAGAAGCAGCTTCCGCTTGGCAGCTTCACGACAAACTCTTTCGTAGAAATTCATTACCTTCTGGTCGTCGCGCTGCATGAAGTCGACTTTCAACCCCTTTACGCCCCACTTCGTGAACTGCTCGAACGCGGGCGCAAACTGATCATCTAAGGTCTTCCAAACGACCCACAAGATGATCCCCACGTTCCGCTGTTTCCCGTACTGAACTAACGCTTCGATATTCATCTCCGGTACGACCTGGAGCAAATTGCCGAGTTTGTACCACCCTTCATCGAGAATGATGTATTCGATTCCATGCTTTGACGCGAAATCGATGTAGTACTTATAAGTCGCAGTGTTGATGCCCGACTTAAAATTGACACCATAAATGTTATTCGCGTTGTACCAATCCCACGCAACTTTACCGGGTTTGATCCAGCTCGTGTCCTTAACTTCAGATGGTCGTGCTAATAAGTAGACCAGCTGATTCGTGATCAGCTCGGCATCGTTTTCCGCCACGCCCATAATTCGCCACGGATATGTGCGTGTGCCTTTTGTTAGTGCGATGTAATCAGCGGTCTTCGTGACTCTCAGATTGCGATCGCCCTTTAATTCTTCTGTGACTGGGTATCGTGGAAATGTCGCGGTAAGACGATTGTCGCGGCTACCGCGCAACCATAACCCTGGATAGTCGTCGACGTCTGAATCAGCGATGATCAGTTTCGCACTGTTTGTATCTACAACGGCGGGGACACTGGCAAGACTGCTATCGGGAATGTCTTTCACCCCAAGATAAGCAAACTCCCTCTCGTTGTGAGAAAAGAAGCTGTCTTCCTTCGGGTAGTAGACGTGGAAGTTGTCAGCAAAATTTAGAACGGCCTCTTCGTCGTAAACCCTCACTTCGCTCTGTGGCAGTGAGGTTTCAAAGCGGTAGGCTACTCCATTGTTGTAAGCGCGAAACACCACAGCGTATCCGTCTTTCAATTCAAGTCGGAGTTGATTGTGGTGTTCGTGTAAGACCGCGAATTTTTGCGGCACCGGCACGGGAAGCTGACGATCGACGGTTGTGGGCGTGACTGAGAGTACCTGCGGGTTCAGCCCGAGCTTGCGATGGTCTACATCGAGCGCCAACGTCGACTGCTTGAGAAGAACTCTTCCATTTACCGTCAGATCGTATTCGATTCGTTGGTCTAGCCTGATGTGAACGGTAATCTTGTGATTCGGTGACGCGAGTTCATAAGTGGTTGCTGCTTGAGCCCTTACGACACACACCAATCCAACTATTGCGACAGCGATCGATTTTAGTTTATGCGTCATGGCGGCGGTTACTGTCATTGCTTCAGATCAGTGGTCCAATTGAGAACGATGGTCATCGCTGCGGAATTAAGGTTTTGAACGAAGGTGTTGACGAGAAATCGTTGACCGTCGTTCGTGACACCGTAGCACCAACCCTGGTTGATACTTTTCATGTTAGCTTGAAATAACTGTCGGGGAACACCGCCTTCAAATTTTGGCGAGGTCGTGATTTCAACTGACATCAACGCGCCTTCGGTGGTGATGTAGAACAATTCTTTCCCATCGTTTCGCCAGAGCGGCATAACGCCACCGTTTGATGAGATTCGCCACTTCTCACCCGTCAATGCGAGCGGTTGAATATAAACGTCCCATTTACCCAATTCGTTTGAGGTGTATGCAATGTAATGACCGTCGGGCGAAATCTGACCTTGAAACTGGTCATATGTAGTCGATTGCAAGAGGGGTTTTGCTTGATTATCACTTAACGATAAGACCCAGAGAGCCCCCTGTGATTTCAATGCCCAGTTTTCGAAGATGATGAATTTTCCATCACGCGACCAGGATGTTGGAAACTTGGCAGCGTTCGACCCCAACAATAACTGATCATCACCAGTGCCGCCGGCAGGCTTCTGATAAAGATCGATACTGCCGCTGCTAGATCGAGTTGAGCTAAATAAAATCTTGCGACCGTCCGGTGACCAAACGGGATCGCCTTCCATGGAAGGCTCAAACGTTAGTCTCGTCGCTATATTGTCACGCTTGAGATCGAGGAGCCAGATGTCGGCAACACGTCCGTCCGAATCCATTAGACTAGCAGCAATACTTTGCCCATCCGGTGATAGCGAGACCATCCCGTAGTTCCGAGGCTCACCAATTGTCCCCAATTTTTTCCCACTGCGATCGAACCAGATCAGTTCCGAATTTGGATCGCCGGTTTGATAAGCCAAGACTCCAGTTTCTGAAACCGAGAAATCGAATTCATGGTTCATCCCGACCTCGGCGATGTGCTCAACAAGTGTCTTCGGGTCTCCCGTTATCTTCTCCGCAGCCGCATTGAAAGGCTGAACAACAAGTGATCCCTGATTCACGTAAAGCAGATAGCCAGGTGCTGCGTATGCCACGCGGGAGATACCGCTGAAGAGAGCCTTTGTCTCCTGGGAGTCGAGTGAACCAATACGAATACTGTGATCTTCTTTCCTTGCAGCATCAGCCAGGAAAAGAAAGTGACGGCCATCCGGTAAGAAATACGGCCATCGATGGGCTTCTTCTCTTGGTCCCAACTTTGTCGTTAGTTTGGGTGTGCCGCCTTGCGCTGACACGCGATAAAGCCCTTCAAGTCCCGGGAGAAGGATCGTGCCATCAGCGTTCCAGGACCCACCTGAGACTTCAGCCGAGTCGCAGAGTGTCTGCGGTTGTCCCCCTGAGGCATCGATCTTGAGCAGCTTCTTATTTGCGAAGTAGCCGATATATCGACTGTCAGGCGACCAAAAAGGTGAGCTTGCTCCTTCCGTTCCCTCCAACTGCTTTGCCACCGTCGAATTTAGAGGCCGCAGCCATAGAACCCTCTTTCCGCTCGCGTTGGTTGCGATGAACACCACGAGCGAACCGTCAGGTGAAATTGTGACGCGTGCTGGAAACGTTGCATTGTCCGGTGTCGCGAGCGCCAGCCGGACGGTGGCATTCGGCGGAGTGGATCGAGCGAAGCGAGCGAACGCGAAAGCTGACGCTGTAACGAGAAGCAGCGCACAAACTGCGATCCAGATCATTCTCTCGCGGTTCCACTTTGTGCCCGCCGACATTTCGGTGACGGTCGGCAGCGAAGAATGACTCGTCGCATTGCTCAACGACTCAAGCGCAAACGCGATATCAGTTGCGGACTGAAATCGCCGGTCGGGATTTTTTTCTAAACAATGAGAGACGATGCGTTCGAGCGCGGGTGCGATGTTCGGGTTGGTCGTCGTGAGATCCGCTGGATCTTCTTTCAGAATTGCGTTGAGAGTTTCAACTGCCGACTCTCCGTGAAAGGCTCGTCGTCCTGAAAGCATTTCATAGAACACAGCACCAAACGAGAAGACATCCGTGCGATGATCGACGGCGCGGCCGCGAACCTGTTCCGGCGACATGTAACCAGCAGTCCCCATCACCGCGCCTGGATCGGTGTTGACCTTGCGGGTCAAAACATCAGTCTGATCATTTACGTTCGAAATCGGCTCAATGAGTTTCGCAAGTCCGAAGTCGAGGATCTTAAGATGCCCGTCGTTTGTGATGAATATGTTGTCAGGCTTGAGATCGCGATGAACGATTCCTTTGGCGTGTGCAGCGGAAAGGCCGTTTGCAATCTGCGCTGCGAAATCAACCGCCTTGCGCGTAGACAACGCACCTCCTCGCAACCGTCCGCGTAGGGTTTCGCCTTCGAGTAGCTCGTAAACGACGTACGGTGCGCCATCATGTGCTTCAACATCGTAGACGGCGAGGATATTCGGATGATTAAGTTTTCCGGTCGCTTGCACTTCCTGCTCAAACCGCTTCAGCCGTTGCTCATCCGATGCAACCATCGCCGGCAGGACCTTGATAGCT
>Ga0157380_10001078_pt1 | contig 17526 bp, 12 predicted proteins | sample S35metaG_FD_119757 | JGI IMG/M metagenome (GOLD analysis project Ga0157380, IMG submission 119757) | Switchgrass rhizosphere microbial communities from Kellogg Biological Station, Michigan, USA - S3-5 metaG | ecosystem: Host-associated > Plants > Roots > Rhizosphere > Soil | place: USA... | reverse complement strand
GAAGAAGCCGACCGAGAAGCTGCACGAAATCTGATGGACCTGCTCGCGGCGTCTGACGACACCTAGACCGCTCGCCCAGGTCGCGGGGAATGTGGTCGGGCCCGCCCGTCTAGCGCCGGAGGGTCCGATTGCGCCCATCAGTTGGGGTTTCGTGGAAATTCTCGCTGTACCATCGGCTGAACGCCCCAAGCGATGCGTAACCGAGCATATGGGCAATGTCAGTCAGGCGATGGCGGCGGTGCGCGAAATGGCGCGTCACTTCGCGGACGCGCACCCGGTTGAGAACCCCGCTGAAGCTTGTGCCTTCGTTGACGAGCCGGCGCTGGAGGGTTCGGACATTGATGCCGAGCGTATCGGCGACCGTTTCGATCGCCGCTCGCCCAGCCGGCATCAGGACCAGGATGGCTTGCTCGACCTCCTCGACGATGGTTCGTTGGCCGGGGTCGACCATGGTGCCGATCAGTTTGCGCGCATGCGATGCCAAGGCCGGTTCCGAGCGCGGGTTGGGCATGTCGAGGGTTGAATGGGAGATCAGGATTCCGTCAAATTCGGACCCGAACTCCACCGGGCAGTCGAACAGGTTTTTATAGACTTTGCGGTCGGCAGCCGGGGGGGCATCATAGCGAAAGCTGATGCTGATCGGCCGCCAGCCGGCGCCGAGCACGGTTCGGCACATCCGGTCGAGGACGGCAATGGCCAGGTCATCGGCCTGGCGGGACACCAACGGCGGGTCGAAGGTGAATACCTCGCGCAATAGGGCCAGGCCATCAAACTGCTCGACTCGCAGCATCAGGTTGGTGTTGATCCGGTTGCGATATTCGCCAAGGACTGCAAGCGCTTCGCCAAGCGTTGGTTGGTGAGCGATCAGCAGGCTGACCAGCCCGAGGTCCGCCAGCTCGCGGCGCGCCGCCATTTGCAGGCCGAAGGTCAGGCAGCCTGAAGCCTCGGCGCTGTCTTCGAGCAGGCGAACCACCGCGCGCGCCGGAATCATCTGGTCGGGATTGTCGAGCATTGCCCGGGACAGCGCGGCGTTCCTGAGTAGCGGCGTGACGTCGAGCCTCAGTTCTTCGGCCACCGCAAAATAGCCGGTCAGTGACGCTGAACGCACAAGCTCCATTCGCCGGCTCCTGTCATGACCTCACGAAATAATGTCATGATTCGTGCAAACGGGGAAGCTGGCGCGAGCTAATTCGGCGGGCTCGCATCAATGGAAGAATCAATGTCGAAGGCAGTGCGCTTTTATGAAACGGGTGGGCCGGACGTCCTTCGACTGGAGGACGTCGCGGTAGGTGAGCCCGGTCCGGGTGAAGTGCGCATTCGGCACGTCGCCGTCGGCCTCAACTTTGCCGATACCTATTTCCGCCAGGGTTATTATCCGGTGCCGCTGCCCAATGGTATGGGCGTCGAAGCCTCTGGCGTGATCGAAGCGGTTGGCGCCGGCGTCGACCGCTACGACATCGGCGACCGAGTGACCTACACCGGCAGTCCGCTCGGCGCATATTCGACCGAGCGGGTGATGCCGGCCGGGTCACTATTCAAGCTTCCGGTCGACATTACCCATGAAACCGCCGCGGCGATGACCATGCGGGGGCTGAGCGCAGCTTACTGGCTGCTCAAGACTAACCCGTGGATGAAAGCGGGCGACACGATCCTCATCCATGCCGCCGCCGGCGGAGTCGGGCTAATCGCGTCGCAATGGGCGAAGCTGCTGGGCCTGCGCGTCATCGGTACTGTCTCGACCGAGGCCAAGGCCGAGCTGGCCATGGCGAGTGGTTGCGACGAGATTATCTTCTATCGCCGCGAGGACGTGGCCGAGCGGGTGCGCGCACTGACTGCCGGCGAGGGCGTCACCACCGTGTACGACACGGTCGGCAAGGACACCTATGAGGGCTCGCTGAAGTCGTTGAAGCGGCGCGGTGTGCTGGTTGGCTGCGGCACAGCCTCGGGCCCGTTCCCGCCAATCGACGCCCTGCAGCTGGCGATCCAGGGCTCGGTCTATTTCACGCGCCCGGCGCTGGCCGACTTCATCGCCAATCCAGCCGAGCGGGCCGAGCTGTCGGAGGCTTTGTTCGGCCACGTTGCTGCCGGCCGTATCAAGATCAACGTCAACCAGCGCTATGAGCTGGAAGACGCAGTGCAAGCGCACCGCGACCTCGAAGCGGGGAAGACGACGGGCTCGTCGATCTTTGTCGTGTCGTGAAGATCGAGAAGCTTACCACGCACATCGGCGCGGAGCTGGCCGGGGTCGACCTCGCCGAGGCCGCGACCAACGACGATCTGTTCGGTTCGATCCGACAGGCGCTGCTGGACAACAAGGTTCTGTTTCTTCGCGACCAGCAAATCAGCAAGGCCGATCATGTCGCCTTCGCCTCCCGTTTCGGCGAGTTGGAGAGCCACCCCGTCGTCGGCAGTGACCCGGAGCATCCGGGCCTCGTGTGCATCTACAAGGATTTGAACTCACCGCCCGACCATTATGAAAATGCCTGGCACTGCGACGCGACCTGGCGCGACAAGCCGCCGATGGGCGCGGTGCTGCACTGCATCGAATGCCCGCCGGTCGGAGGAGACACTATCTGGGCCAATATGGCCCGCGCCTATGAGGATTTGTCGGACGACATCCGGGAGCGGATAGAGGGCCTCTATGCGCGCCACTCGATCGAGGCGAGCTTCGGCGCGCGCATGCCCATTGCCAAGCGTCATGAGCTGAAGGCGCAATATCCCGACGCCGAGCATCCGGTTGTCCGGACCCACCCGGAGACGGGGGAGCGCGTGCTATTCGTCAATAGCTTTGCGACCCATTTTACCAATTTCCACACGTCCCGGAACGTGCGCTTCGGCCAGGACTATGCGCCGGGCGCCGCGAACCTTTTAAGCTCGCTGATCGCGCGGGCGAGCATCCCCGAATATCAGGTGCGCTGGCGCTGGACGCCGGGCAGCATCGCCATCTGGGACAATCGTTCGACCCAGCATTACGCGGTCATGGATTACTGGCCCGCCGTCCGGAAAATGGAGCGAGCGGGCATCTCTGGCGACAAGCCTTACTAGAGGAGACTACCCATGCAGTTCATGGACGACAGCCTGCTGCCCGAGAACCAGGATCCCCTGGTGATTCAGGTGGCGCCATATGCGCCGAGCTTCCTGCCCCGCGATTCCGATGACATCGCCGTCTCGATGAAGGACCAGGTCCAAAAGGCGGTCGATTGCTACAATGCCGGCGCCACGGTGCTGCACGTCCACGTCCGTGAGCCCGACGGCAAGGGCTCGAAGCGGCTGGAGATGTTCAACGAGATGCTCGATCGGCTGCGCACTGCCGTGCCGAAGATGATCCTGCAGGTCGGGGGATCGATCAGCTTCGCGCCCAAGGACGAGGGGGAGGCAGCCAAGTGGCTGACCGACGACACGCGCCACATGCTGGCCGAGCTCAACCCTGCTCCGGACCAAGTGACCATCGCCATCAACACCAACCAGATGAACGTGATGGAGCTGATCACCGACGAGGATTGCGCCGGCACCTCGATGGGCGAACCCGACTATAGGCATGCCTATACCGAGATGTATTACGAATCCGGTCCCGGATTCGTGAAAGAACATCTGAAGCGCCTGGTGGCCGCCGGCATCCAGCCGCACTTCATGATTGGGTCGATCAAGGATCTGGAGACGGTCGAACGCATCGTCCGCCAAGGCCAATATATGGGCCCTTATGTGCTTAACTGGGTCGCTATCGGCGGCGGTCATGACGGCCCTAATCCGCGCAACCTGATGGAATTCATCAATCGTGTTCCGCAGAACGCGGTGCTGACGGTCGAGGGATTGATGCGGAGCATCTATCCTCTGAACGCCATGGGCATCGCAATGGGACTGCACGTTCGCGTTGGCCAGGAGGACAATCTGTGGGGCCGCCGCGGCGAGCGTGCGACCTCCGTCCAGCAAATCGAGAAGATGGTGAAGCTGTCTGAAGAGCTGTGGCGTCCGATCGCCTCGGGGGACCAGGCGCGCGAACTCTACAAGATCGGTACCTTCTACAAGAGCGTCGACGAGACGCTCGAGCAGAACGGATGGCTGCCCAACCGCAAGTCTGGGTTGGCGCAGCTCCAAGCGGCGTGACCGACGCAGCGATCAGCAGGCCGAAGATCCAGACCTATGCCTGGGTAGTGTTCGCGCTTACCTTTGGCCTGCTCATTTCCGATTATATGGCACGGCAGGTGCTGAATGCAGTCTTTCCGCTGCTTAAGGCGGAATGGGGGCTCAGCGACGGCCAGCTCGGCTTCCTGGCGGGCATCGTCCCGCTGATGGTGGGGCTGCTGACCTGTCCCATCTCCTGGCTCGCTGACCGTTTCGGCCGGGCCAAGAGCATCACGATCATGGCGGTACTGTGGAGCGCGGCGACTCTGCTGTGCGGGCTGGCGAAAAATTACGACCAGATGCTGGCGGCACGCGTCCTCGTTGGAGTCGGCGAGGCGGCCTACGGGAGCGTCGGCATTGCCGTCATCATCAGCGTCTTTCCCAAGCATTTGCGGGCGACCCTGACCGGCGCCTTCATGGCCGGTGGATTGGCCGGCCAGGTGTTGGGTGTCGGCATCGGCGGCGTGGTCGCCGCCGAGCATGGCTGGCGCACGGCGTTCACGGCGATCGGCGGGCTCGGCCTGGTATTGGCCGCTGCCTATGCGTGGTTCGTCAGGGATAAGCGGCTGGACCAGGAAAGCGAAACGTCGCGGGCCCAAGTGACGTTGGCGGGCCTGCGCTCGCTGTTTGCCGGCCGCAGTTTGAAGTGCGCCTATGTCGGCAGCGGCCTGCAACTGTTCGTGGCCGGGGCCCTGCCCGCCTGGCTGCCGACCTATTTCGTTCGGTATTACGACCTGCCGCTCGCCAAGGCGGCGCCGCTCGCGGCCATCTTCTTGGGGTTGGGCGGCGCCGGCATGATCATTTGCGGGCTGGTTAGCGATAAGCTGTTCCGCGCCGCCGGACAGCGCGCATTGATGTCGACCGCCTATTGCGTCGGCTGCGCCGTCCTATTGGCGGCGGCGCTCGCACTTGGACCGGGTACGCCACAGCTGCTGCTGCTCGGCGGCGCCATGTTCCTTGCCGCTGCAACCGCGGGACCGGCCGGCGCGATGGTCGCCAATCTGACGCCCGCGGCGCTGCACGGAACCGCCTTCGCGATCCTGACGCTCGCCAATAACGCCTTCGGCCTCGCCCCTGGTCCGATCGTCACCGGCTGGCTGGCCGACCGTGTCGGACTGCTCGGGGCTTTGCAGTGGCTGCCTCTGGCTAGCATCGCGGCCGCACTGGTCTTCCTGTGCGCCCGTCAATCTTCGCGGGCCGAAATCGCCTTCGCGGAGTAGAACATGACCAAGATTCGTGCGTTGCGCCTCCCCGGCCTTGCCGGGGTCGGGCCAGGGCTGTTGGCATCCATGGTGATCGCTGCCGCCGCGGCTTTCCTTGCGGACCATTACTCGGGCCCGGTGATGCTATTCGCTCTGCTTCTCGGCATGGCGATGAACTTCCTAAGCGATGTCGATCGCTGCAAGCCGGGCATCAATTTCGCGTCGAGGACGGCACTTCGGCTGGGGGTGGCGCTGCTTGGGTTTCGGATCACGCTCGGCGAGATTGCCGATCTCGGGTGGCAACCGGTCATTCTCGTCATTTCCGTCGTCACCCTGACCATCTTGGCGTCGACCTGGATGGCACGGGCGATGGGCTTCAAGACCGAGTTCGGCATCTTGTCCGGAGGGGCGACCGCCATTTGCGGCGCGTCGGCGGCCATGGCGCTATCCGCCGCCTTGCCCGCTCATGAGCTCAAGGAGCGGGCAACCGGCTTCACGATCATCGGCGTTTCGACCCTGTCGACCGTCGCCATGTTGCTTTACCCGGTGATTTCGAACCTGTTCGGGTTCGACGATCATCACGCCGGCTTGTTCATCGGAGCGACCATCCACGATGTGGCGCAGGTCGTCGGCGCCGGTTACGCGATTTCGCCTGAAGCCGGCGACACTGCCACCGTGGTCAAGCTGATGCGCGTCGCAATGCTGCTGCCCGTCATTATCGCGGTGGGGCTTTGGGCGCGCAGCAGGGGCGGTCATGCGGACGGGCAGCGTCCGCCATTATTGCCTTGGTTCGTAACGGCCTTTGCCGGCCTGGTGGTGATCAACAGCCTGGCGCCCATTGCGGAGGTTGTGCGGGAAGCCGGCAATGGCGCGTCGCGCTGGTGCCTCGTCGCGGCAATCTCAGCCCTGGGCATCAAGACTCGCTTTAGCGAGATTGTCGAAATTGGGTGGAAGCCCGTGGTGCTGATGGTGCTGGAAACCTCATTCATCGCCGCACTGGGCCTGATCGCAATCATCGCCGGCTGGATCTGATAGACAAAGAAAAGAACCCGGCGCGTGGACCACGCCGGGTTCTCCTCCCTCCCCGAGACGCAACTGCTAGAGCGGAGCCTAGAAGTTGAAGCGGCCCTGGACCGCGAAGGTCCGGCCTTCACCAACAACGTTGGCTTGGCTGTATGCACCGAAGGTCGAGTAGGACAGGGGCGTCGTAACACCCATTGAAACGACATGCTTGTCGGTCAGGTTCTTGCCCAGCAGCGCGATTTCCCAACGATTGTCGGGAGAGCCGAGTGCGACCCTCAGGTTGAACTTGGCATAGCTGCCCTGGACCTGCGCCGGATCAAGCGTCGGCGACAGGAAATAATTGTCCGTGGCGAACATGTCGGCCGTGGTGCGGAGCTCAAGCCAGTCAGTGAGCTGGTGGGCCCAGTCGACGGCCAACGTGGCCTGCCAGTCGGCGACAAGCTGGTTGGTCTTGCCCTTATAGTCGCACTGGCCGCCAATGCCGTCCGGCGTTTGGCCCGGGAAGCATTGACCGTTGGGATAGTTGGTGAACTCAAAGTCGGTCAGCGCGCCCGATCCACGCAGGGTGAGATTGCGCGTAATCGCTAAGCGGCCGTCCACTTCGATGCCCTGGGTCCGGGCGTTAGCGTTGCCGACCACATAGCCGAGGCTGCCGTCAAACACCGACACCTGCAGATCCTTGATCTTGGTATGGTAAAGCGCGACGTTGAAGATCGCCCGGCCATCAAGGAAACGAGTCTTGGCACCGGCTTCCCAGTTGGTCGCCTTCTCTTCGCTGAACTCGAAGGCATCAGCCATGGTCGAAAAGAAACCGCGGTTATTGCCGCGGAAGTCGAACCCGCCAGACTTGGTTCCCTTCACGAACGAGCCATAGAGCATGATGTCGTCGTTGACGTCGTACTGGACCGTCACCGAAGGCACGAAGCCGGTCTTCGAAACCTTGCCGTCGACCGGGTGGACGCCGAGATCCGCAAGACAGGCAGCAGCACGCTGTCCAGGTGGTAGCGCGCCAATGAAGCAGCTTCCGCCGGGCGGTACGGGCGTAGCGCCAGCGATGGTGACAAGGTTGGTCGAGCTGATCCTCAGCAGCTGCGCATAGACGAGGGGCGCAATGGTCGCGGCAGGGCCGGTAAGAGCCGAGCCGTCAATCGCTTGAATGGTCAGCGTGCGATCGCCTTCCTTCTCCTCATGCGTGACGCGGCCGCCGACCGTCAGTCGCAACTGGTCGGTGAATTTGTAGGTCAGCTGGCCAAAGGCCGACAGGACATCGGTGTCGACATTGGCTTCGCGCGCTGCCCGGCTGCCTCCGAAAAGAGGCCCGGCTCCCGCGACCTTCATGTTCACGACCGGCACGAGCAGTGAGTCAACCGGGACGTTGATGCTGTCCGCATAGCTGTGGTCACTGGTCTGGTAGAAGCCGCCGACGATGTAATCCAGCTTGCCGCTGGTGTCCGACGCGAGGCGGATTTCCTGGCTGAACTGCTCATATTTCTCTCGCAGGTCGACCGTGAGGATGGTCGCGCCGGTGAAGTCACAATCGCAAAGTTCGCCATATTTGAACTTGTTGTAGCCGGTGATCGACGTCACCGTGCCGATGTCCGTGTCCCAGTTGGCGGTCAGGACATAGGTGCTGGAGCTATTGTCGGACGTATCGCCGTTTGACGAACGCTTCTCGTCCTTGACGTTGTTCAGCACCGACGGGTCGGTCACGAAAATGTCGGCCGGATTAAGCGCGCCAATGGTGGTCAGGATCTCGGCATAGGTTTTGTCATGGAACAGCCCAATCGGGCTGATCGACGGTAGCTCGTTATAAATCTCAATGTTCCGGCCCTTGACGTCGAACTCGCCATGCTCGGCCTTGAGGCTGACTTCCAGATTGTCAGTAACGTCCCACTCCAAAGTGCCGCGAAGGTTCCAGTCCTTACGCTGAGGCTCCGAACGATCCAGCGTTAGATTATCGATATAGCCGTCACCTTTGTGAAAGCGGCCGGCTACACGGGCGCGCAATGTATCGGTGATCGGACCCGAGACGGCGCCCAGCACTTCCCAATCGTCCTGGCTCGGAAGGTAGCTTGCTTGAGCATAGCCTTCGAACTCTTTGGTCGGCTGGGCCGAGGTAATGTTGAGCGCGCCGGCGATCGAGTTCTTACCGAACAGGATCGACTGCGGTCCGCGCAGCACTTCGACCCGCTCGACATCGAGGAAGGGCGCCCGCGACTGCTGGGCGCGGCCATAATGGATGCCGTCGATGTAAGTCCCGACCGACTGCTCGAAGCCTTGGTTGACGCCCGAGAAAATACCGCGAATGGCAATGTTTGAGCCGATGCCGGTCTCAGTCATCGTGAAGTTGGGAACCTTGAACTGAAGATCTTCGAGCTTCTTGATGCCCTGTTGCTGCATCAGCTCGCCCGAAACCGCCACAACCGACAGCGGAACGTCCTGCAGATTCTCCGAGCGCTTGCGCGCCGTTATGACGATCTCCGTGCTGTCGCCCGAATTGCCTGACGCATCATCCACTTCAGCGGCGGCAGTGACCTCCGTCGAGGCGGATTCCGCTGTTTCCTGCGCAACGGCAGGCGCTGACCACAGCGCGGTGGCCAACGCCGTGGCACTCGCAAACGCAAACAGTTTCAAATTACCGGACATGAAATTCCCTCTCCCCGAATCGATCCGGCAACCTAGCTGGCGACGGGCGCCACTGTTCGCCAAACGCGCCAGGGACTTTGCAATCCATGACAAATCCAAGGCCGCATATTTGCCGGAAGCCGAAGCCGGGATTCGGGTCTTGGCGAACCGCCGGTTTTCCACCTTTCGGTGCCAGGCCTATTTTCCTACACAAGCCAACCCGATGCGTTGGCCAGCGGGCTGGAGGCAGGACCCTGTCGATGATGGAAACAACAGAATCGAGGTTCCATCGCCAGTTCGGAGAGGCCCTGAAAAGCGGCGACATGTTCGCGCTTTACGAGCACGCACGGGAAGCCATTCAGGCTTATCCCGATGATCCCAAGGCACGCTATTTCCAGACGTTGGCCATGGCCCGGCTGGGAGAGCCGCACGCCGCGCTGGAATATTATGAGCGCAATCGCGTAGCCGAAATCGGCAGCGAGGATGCCGTCGCCTTGAGGGGTAGGCTGCTGAAGGATCTCGCGGTCCGATCCACCGGCCCGGAGCGGGTCGACCTGTTCCGTCAATCGAGCCGCGCCTATCGCCAGGCGTTTCAGCTGTCGGATGGCTATTTTTCCGGCATCAACGCGGCGACGACCTCGTTCCTCGCAGGAGATAGCGAGGAAGCGAGTCAGCTTGCCACGGCCATTGGGCAACGGGCGGACATTGCCCAGCCGCAAGACTATTACGCCGCCGCTTCGGGGGCGGAAGCCATGCTGGTGCGCGGCGAGGTCGAGCGGGCCACCTCCTTGTTCGCCGATGCCCGCCGGCGGGCCGACGCGTCCCCGGGCATGGTCGCGTCGACCGCGCGCCAGGTCGCGCTGATCGCGGGAGAGCTGCCGATTTCCGACGGCCAGCGGCAGGCGTTGCTCGCTTCCATCCAGCCGACACCGGTGATCCACTTCTGCGGCCATATGTTCCGGGCCGGGTGGCCGGAAGAGGCGCAAATCACCCACGCCGTGCGCTCGATTCTCGATGAATCGGACGTGCTGATCGCCTACGGCCCGCTTGCCTGTGGCGCCGACATCGTCATTGCCGAACAGGTGCTTCACCGCGGCGGCGAGTTGCATGTCGTGCTGCCGTTTGCCGAAGAGGATTTCGTCAGGACTTCGGTCAGCGTCGGCGGGGAAGAGTGGCTTCCGAGGTACGAGGCGGCGCGCAAGGCGGCGTCGTCGATCACCTTTGCGACGCAGATGCGCAACGTAAGCGACGATCAGCAATTCGCCTACTGCTCCAAACTCGTAATGGGGTTGGCGCAGCTGCGCGCCAGCATCATGCAGGCCGACACGTTTCAGTTGGCGGTATGGGACGGCGTCATGAGCACCGGCGTTGCCGGCACCGCGGCCGACTACGACCTTTGGGCGAAGCTAGGCGGAAAGACTCAAATCGTGTCCGTTCCGCGAGATCGCCCGCCGTTGGAGGCCTCCTCTGTCGAGGTGCTTGGAAACCGGCCGAGCTGGAGCCTGCAATCGATCTTGTTCGCGGATTTCGCCGGCTTCTCGCGGCTGGACGAGGATCGCTTGTCGACGTTCCTTGAAGTCGTCATGGGCCGGATCGCCAATGTCCTGGATCGCCATGGCGATGCTGTCCTCAGCCGCAACAGCTGGGGGGACGCGATATTTGCGGTCATCAGCTCGCCATCACAGGCGGCGCATATCGCGCTCGAGATCCAGGCCGAGCTCGACCCTGAACTACTGCAGGAGATTGGCCTGCCACCTGAAGGCGGGATGCGCATCAGCTTGCACCATGGGCCGATTTTCAAGCATTTCGACGCCGTCAAAAGCTCGCAGACCTATTATGGCACCGAAGTCACCGTAGCGGCGCGAATTGAGCCTCGCGTGCCGGTCGGCTCAATTTACACCACCCAGCCATTCGCCGCGATGATCGAATCCGATCGCAACAACTATCACTTCGAATATGTGGGGATGATGGACCTCGCCAAAAATTATGGCGTGCGCATATTGTACCGACTTGGCACAGGTGAGGCTTAAACCATGGTTTCGGAAGCGAATCCAAGGCTAGTCAGGTGTCGCGAAACGCCTTGGGCCTCGACATTTAGGGTTGGTTAACCGACAATAAATCTGAGCTATTTCGAGTCGCTTCGCAGGGCGCTGTTTGCAGGTCGAGCGAGCGGGCCAATTCGGTGGCCCGGCGAAAGGCTTCCGAAAAGCCGGGAATGGATTGGGTTTGAAGCAGGGGAATTGCGTGTCAGGAAATGACATCTTCATCTCCTATTCCAGAGAGGAACGGGCCTCGGCCCGGCAATTCGCCGAGTCTTTCGCGCGCGAGGGTTTCAGCGTTTGGTGGGACGCCGTGCTGCGTTCGGGCCAAACCTTCGACGAGGTCATTGAGCAGGAATTGAGGGCGGCCAAGGCGGTTGTCGTCCTATGGTCTCCTCGTTCGGTCCGCTCGCGCTGGGTCCGGGCCGAGGCGACTTTGGCCGACCGCAGCAACAAGCTGGTGCCGATCATCATCGAACCGTGCGACTTGCCGATCATCTTCGAACTCACTCACGCGGCCGAGCTGTCGCAATGGTCGGGCGACACGTCCGATGTGCGCTGGCAAACCTTGATCAGCGACCTGCGCCGGATGGTTGGGACCTCCGGGCAGCCCGAGGCCGATGAGCCGATCGTTGACGCAGCTCCCGCCAAGGCAGCGGCTGAGCCGGCGGCGCCCAGCGAAGACGGCTCGAAGTCCCGGCGGCCTGCCCCGCAAGAGATCATGGACGCCTTGGAGCGCCTCGGCAGCGCTCAGGGGTCGAAGCTGTCCGAGCCCACTCCGCAGGAAAAAGAACAGGCCGAGTTCTACAAGCGATCCGATGCGTTCCGGTCGAGCGAACGTGACCAGGTGCATTGCCTGCTGCGGCTCGATGGCGAGGACCAGGAGACGAGATTTGTCGTCACTCCGGAGGGTTTGCGCTTCGGGCGATCGGCGCCAGCAGACGTGATCGTTTCCGGCCTGGGCGTTTCCCGACAGCATTGTCTGGTCGAAATGGCGGCGGATCAGCTGCGTGTGACCGATTTGAATTCGACCAACGGCACCTTCATCGACAACAAGCGGGTCGATCGAAGTGCCATGCTGGAGGTCGGCTCGGTGCTGCGCGTGGGCAATGTTTCATTCGAACATGTTGTTCGCACGGGCGAAGAGCTGGATCCGCATTTTGACCCGGCCACCCTGGACGAAGATTCGATCCCGCGCTCGTCGGTTGCTCGGCACTGAGATCAATCGCCTCGGCACTCGTTACTTGTTGAGGAACACCAGATAGGCCTTGGTCTGATTGGCCTGCTTGATCAGCTGGTCCAGTTCCTTGTCGGTCCGGACTCCGCGCCCCGAATTTTCCAGCGTCGCCAGATATTTGTCATAATTCTTGGCCAGCCGGGCATTTTCCTTGTTGCCGGATTGAATGACTTGCCGCGCAATGCTGCGGCCGCTTTGCACGATCGAATTCAGCTGGGAGCGCTTCGCTGCCGCATTGCCGGAGCTGGCTGCCGATGCTGTGTTGGTCGTGGCGGTCGAGGCGGTCGCTGCCTGCGTGGTCGGCGTCGCGGTCGTCACGGTGTAGCTGGGCACACTCTGCACCCTGATATCTTGTTGGGTGGGCTTGCGTGCCGCCTGTTGCGCGCGATGGACGTCCGGAATCGCGGCGACGACCGCCAGCGACTTGGCGAGCGCATCGCGGGCGGCGCCAAAGGATTGACCCGGCTCGGTGATGTTGGCCGCGCCCTGCACTGACAGGCGCAGACTGGAGAGCGCATCATTCAACCGCTGGACGCTCGGGTCGGCAGCCGGAGCGCCGGTCAGGGCGCGGTTCGCCCGGCCCTCGACATCCTTCAACAGAGCAGCGGAGAATGCCAGATTGGCCGTCGCCGCGGTGCGCTTCATCTCATCAGCCCGCGTCGTCGCGGCGCTTTCCTGGGCCGGATCGTTGAGCAATGGCTGCAGCCCAACCATCTGCTTGTCGAGCTGCTCGCTGGCCGCGATCAAGCCGTCGACCGCGGCCTGGGGCGCGCCGGCCTTCTTGGCATCTTCGGCGAACAGCCGCTCGGCCGGTGCAAGCGCAGTGACATCGGTGATCGCTGGCTGGGGTCCCGCCGCATCCGGAATGGCAATATTTTCGACCGCGTCGTCGGAGCTTCCGCCGAATATCGCCGTTCCGGCAACCACCGCCGCCACCAGCGCCAGCGCTCCGCCTCCGGCGAGCATGGCCGCACGCGGTTCCTTGTACCAGGGCTTCGCCGCTGCCTTGCCGCCTGTACCCGCTGCCGCGACTGGCTTCTTGGGCGGGGGCTCCGGCTGCGCCTTCGCGACGACTGCGGGAGCCTCGGCGTCCGCCGCATTATCTGGCTCGGCCACTTCGGAGGCGGCAGCGGTAGCCGCCGCCGCGGCGGCGGCCGTCGCAGCCGCAGCTTCCTCGTCCTTTTTCTTCTTTTTCGACGCCCCCGTTTCTTCGCCGGCCCGCTTGAACTGAACCTCGTTCGGATCCTTCGGAACGCCGGTCTCGAGCGCCTCGCTCTGGTCGAATCCCGGTGCCGGCGGCGGCACGGGCGTAATTTCATCGGATGTCAGTTCGTGCGCGAAGAAGCGGGTCGGCTCTTCGTCTTCGCCGACTTCTTCCACCACATTCTTCTTGCCGAACAGGGCGAGCCATTCACGGATCGACTGTGGACGCTCCGACGGCTTGATCGTCATCCCGGCGTCGATTGCCTGCAGGAATCGCTTGCCGAAGCCGGGCCAATGTCCGTCGGCCAGGGGGGCGCCCAGGCCACCGTGCAGGCGTTCGAGCACTTCGGGCGGCTTTTCGCCCGTGACGCACTCGTAGAGCACGACCGCAAGCGCATAAATATCGGTCCACGGCCCCTGCGGATAGGTTTTCACATATTGCTCGACCGCGGCGTAGGGCGGCGTGTGGAAGGTCACCGACGTGCTGGTGGCCTCCGCCGCCTCGAACCGGGCGGAGCCGAAGTCGATCAGCACCGGCCGGTTGTCATCGGCGATCAGGATATTGGGCGGCTTGATGTCGCGGTGAAGCACGCCGACCCGGTGCGCCCGGTCGAGGCCCTCGGCGACCGGCTGGATGATGTTCCACAGGCTCCGCTCATTGAACCGCCGGCCTTCCTTGAGCAATTTAGACAGGGAAACGCCGTCTTCGAAGTCCATCACCATGTAGGCGGTGCCGTGAATCTCGAACAGGCTGCGGACGCTGACGATGTTGGGATGGCGCGACGGAGTCGACAGGTTCCACAGCAGCTTGGCCTCTTCGACGAACTTCTTAAGTCCTAGCGCATGGACCTCCTCGACATCGGACCCAATTGGAACGACCGTGTCCTCGCCATCGCGTTCGCTTATCGAGCTCGGGAAATATTCTTTAATGGCAACGAGTTCGCCGAAATAGATGCCGCGGCCCTTATAGACGATGCCAACCCGCCGACGCCGAGCACCTCTTCCAGGCGCCACTCGCGAAGGATTGTGCCGGCGGGCAATGCCTTGTTGCTATACGCCTTGCTCAACGCCGACTCCCCCTGAATCGAAGCCCTGATTGTCAATAATAAAAAGTAAATCGCATGATCGGCTAGTAATTGCTAGTCTATCCCCGTTCACAGCAGGGGGAAACAGGGTGGCAATCGAATGCGTCAGCCGAACGCATGTGGGTTTGCGCCGCAAGGTCAACGAGGACTCGATGCTGGTTCTCACCGACCGAGGGCTGTGGGCCGTCGCCGACGGGATGGGCGGTCACGAGGCCGGCGACGTGGCGAGCGGAAAGGTAGTCGAGGCGCTTGGCCAACTCCACGCTGACACCGGCCTGGATGCGTTGGTCGATCAGGCGGTTTCGTCCCTGCAGGGCGTCAATCGCCAATTGATCGCACTTGCCGAGTCCGGAGGCCGGCAAACGATCGGAACGACGGTTGTCGGCCTGGCCATTTCGGGCGGCCAATTCCGCAGCTTCTGGGCGGGAGACAGCCGCGCCTACCGGGTCCGCGACGGCGCGATCCAACAACTCACTCGGGACCATAGCGTGGTGCAGGACCTGGTCGAGGCCGGCATGCTGGATTCTGAAGGAGCGCGCGATCATCCCAACTCCAACTTGATCACTCGCGCGGTTGGCGTGGCGGAAGATCTGAAGGTCGACACGGTGAGCGGCGACGTGCGGGCCGGCGATCAATTCCTTCTCGCCAGCGACGGTTTGACTCGGCTGGTAGAGGATCATGAACTGGCGGCGGAATTGAGTTCGAAGCCGCCCGCCGATGCCGCCGACCGGCTGATCGAGATGGTTTTGTCCCGCGGCGCCCCGGACAATGTGACGATCATCATTACGAAATACATCTAGCCGAACCGGACTGACCGCCTCGCCGCACCTCTAGGTTGCGGCCATCGTTCAGCCCCCCCATAGTCCGTCGGTGGCCGCGATGGAGAGGTGATGACCCCGGACAAGGTATCGACCCTGCTGCTGTTCGGTGCGACCGGCGACCTGGCGCACCGCATGCTGCTGCCGTCGCTCTACGGCCTCCACGCCGACGGCTTGCTCCCCAATGATTTTCGGATCGTCTGCACTGCCCGCAGCGAGCTCGACGACGAACAATTTCGGGCGAGCGCGGTCGAGGCGCTGAAGGAGCATGTCCCGCCCAATTTCTACGATCCCAAGACCGCCTTGGTCTTCTCGCGCCGGCTCACCTACGTAGTCCTCGACGCGACCAAGCCGGAGGGGTTCAAGCGGCTCGCCGAGAAGGTCGATCCCGCCGATGGCCTCGCAATCTTTCTCTCGACCGCTCCGACGTTATTCAAGTCGGTCATCGATGGCCTGGAGTCGGTTGGCCTGTGCGGGCCGAGGGTTCGCCTCGCCCTCGAAAAGCCACTCGGCACCGACCTTGCCTCCAGCCGTGAGATCAATGACGCGGTGGCGATTGCCTTCCCCGAAGATCGGACGTTCCGAATCGACCATTATCTCGGCAAGGAGACCGTCCAAAACCTGCTGGCGCTACGCTTCGCCAATTCGATGTTCGAGCCGTTGTGGAACTCGGCGCACATCGACCATGTCCAGATTACCGTCGCGGAGGCGATCGGGCTGGAAGAGCGCGGCGCCTATTATGACGGAGCCGGTGCGCTGCGCGACATGGTCCAGAACCATATGCTGCAGCTGCTGGCGCTGGTGGCGATGGAGCCGCCGGTAGATTTCGACGCGACCGCGGTGCGTGACGAGAAGGTAAAAGTGCTCCGCTCGCTCCGGCCGCTCAGGTCCGACGATGTCCCGGACCATGTCGTCACAGGGCAATATGTCAAGGGGGCGGTCGGGAGTCAGCCGGTCCCCAGCTATGCTGAGGAACTGGGCAAGGAATCCGCGACCGAAACTTTCGTCGCCCTGAAGGCGCATGTCGAGAATTGGCGCTGGGCCGGCGTGCCCTTCTACCTGCGCACCGGCAAGCGCATGGCAGAACGCAAGACCGAGATATTTATCCAGTTCAAATGCGTGCCACACTCGATCTTCGCTGCGCGGGGGGCCAGGACCCAACCCAACAAGTTGATCATCGCCATTCAGCCGGAAGAGAATATCCGGCTGCTGGTGATGGCCAAGACGCCTGGCCTCGACCGTCAAGGTATTCGCCTTCGCGAGGTGCCGCTCGACGTCGGCCTCGCCAACGCCTTCGCCGATGCGCGGCGCCGCATCGCCTATGAGCGCCTGCTGCTCGACCTGATCGACGGCGATCCGACCCTGTTCGTGCGGCGCGACGAGGTCGAGGCGCAATGGCAGTGGATCGACGGAGTCCGCGCCGCTTGGGAGGCGGCTGGTCTTACGCCCAAACCCTATGGCGCGGGCAGCTGGGGTCCGTCGGCGGCGATCGCGCTCAGCGAGCGGGACGGCGTGCACTGGCATGACTAGGCTTGCCGGGGTCGAGCTGGGCGGAACCAACGCCAATCTGGTGCTGGGCACGCCCACGGAGATCGTCGAACGAACCCGGCTCGAGGTGACCGATGCCGCCGACACGCTCGCCCGCGTCGCCGCGCAGCTCCGGCAATGGCATCAGCAGGCGCCGATCGAGGCGTTGGGCATCGCCAGCTTCGGCCCGCTGCAGCTGGATAGTGGCCATGCCGACTATGGCCATATCGTCGCGACGGTGAAGCCAGGATGGGACGGCGCGGATGTGCTGGGCACGCTCCAGAAGGCACTCGATTGCCCTGCCAAGATTCACACCGACGTCACAGGGGCGGCGCTTGCGGAAGGCAGTTTCGGGGCGGCGCGGGCCTGCCAGGACTATGTCTACATTACCGTCGGCACCGGGATCGGCATGGGCATCATCGTCGCCGGTCAGCCGGTCGTCGCCTCGCTCCATCCAGAGGCCGGCCACATCCGCGTCAGGCGACAAGAGGGCGACAGCTTCGGCGGCGTTTGTTCCTATCACGAAGATTGCCTGGAAGGCCTCGCGTCCGGCTCCGCCGTATCAGCCCGCGCCCGCCAGCCGGGCGAAGAGGTGAAGGACGACAACCCGATCTGGCGCCCGGTGATCGACGCGCTCGCCGAGGG
>Ga0157380_10001076_pt1 | contig 17542 bp, 15 predicted proteins | sample S35metaG_FD_119757 | JGI IMG/M metagenome (GOLD analysis project Ga0157380, IMG submission 119757) | Switchgrass rhizosphere microbial communities from Kellogg Biological Station, Michigan, USA - S3-5 metaG | ecosystem: Host-associated > Plants > Roots > Rhizosphere > Soil | place: USA... | reverse complement strand
GTCGTGATCGCCCAGGAAAAGGCCCGCTGCGCCGTCAACTTCAAGCGCCCGACCAAGGCGATCGAAGAGGCGGTGGCGCAGGGCGGGCTCAACCTGCGCATGCTGGCGACACCGGGCGCCGTGCCGCTGGAAGGCGGGGTGCCGCTGATCGTGGACGGCAGGATCGTCGGCGCGATCGGCGTCTCGGGCATGCGCTCGAACCAGGACGGCCAGGTGGCGGAAGCGGGCGCGAAGGCGCTGTAGCGCCAGCTGCCCCTGAAAGCGGCGACGGAACTCCCTGGAAAATGAGCGGCGCTCCGCAGTTTCCCGCGGAGCGCCTGATCTCACCCCCCAACAGCGCGCTAGCGCGCTGCGGATATTTCCCGGGAACGACCCTGGATCCGGTCGTTCCTGCCATTGTCGAGCGCGTGACCCAACGTCTCTTGTTTTCCTATTTCTGGGTAAAGAATGTGTTGACGGCGGGCACGCCCCCTAGTTCTTTGGCGGCAGCTGTTGTTTCCATGCCATAGCTGAGGGGCGCACAGCGGGACGAGGATTTCGGGGTTGGGTTTGCATCGGACACGTGACGCAGCGCGGTACCACCGGATTAACCTGGTGCTGCTCATCGCAATGGCGAGCCTGACCATCGGGGGCCTGGTCGTTCTCCCGGTATGGTTGCTGCCGCTCAACGCGAACTGGGGTTGGGCTCTCCTGCCGGTCGCGCTGCTGACCAATTTCTTCTGGGCGCTGCACCACGAGTCGATCCATGGCGGGTTCCATGAAGATCGTCAGCGCAACCTGCGGGCCGGCCGTATCATGGCGGTGCTGCTCGGTTCGTCATTCCACGTGCTGCGCTTCGGGCACCTGATGCATCATCAGTACAATCGCAACCCGATCGACCGGCCCGACACGTACGATCCTTCAGTGACGCCGCGCCTGAAGGCGCGCATCGAATTCATCGGAACACTGATAGGGGGCCTCTATCTGGCGGAGCTGGCCGCGCCGCTCGGCTGCTGCCTGCCGCGCGCCGCGATCAGGCGCGTGATCGACCGGGTCTATCGCGGCGATCATCCGGCGCTGTCCGCGATTCGTGTCGCTGCGCATCGGCAATTCCTTGATCCGAAGCGGCTACGTGCTATCCGTACCGACGTATTCCTCGCCTGGGCGTTGATTGTCTGCTCGGCCATGGCGTTCGGCGAACATTGGCCGATGCTGGCGGCATTCCTGTTCGCACGCGGCGTGATGATTTCGGTGTTCGACAATGTCTACCACTTCGGAACGCCGATCGACCGGCCGGACTTTGCACGCAATCTGTGGCTGCCGGCGCCGCTGCGGCTGCTGATCCTCAACATGAACATGCATCGCGTTCATCACGAACGTCCGGCGCTGCCGTGGTGGGCGCTGCCGGCGCAGTTCCGTGCCAACGACGATCACTACGATGCACCGCTGCTGCGCACCGCCGTCGCACAATTCGCGGGGCCGGTTGCGGTCACGCAACTGCCGCGCATCGACTGATCGGGCCGCCTGCGACGGTGCAGGAGCTGACCGGACGCGCGCCGACGTCGGTGCGTGCGTTCCTGACTGAGCATCGCGCGGCCTTGCCGGCCGGGTATTGAGGAAGAGCGCTGCCATGAGTTCTGATCGCCTGCCCACTCTGTTCATTCCTCATGGCGGCGGCCCCTGCTTTTTCATGGAGGAGGGGATCGGGCCCAAAGGCACCTGGGATCGCATGGCCGCCTATCTGCGCGGCATCGCGGCGTCCATTGGGCAACGGCCGAAGGCGATCCTGGTGATCTCCGGCCATTGGGAGGAGGCGCAGCCGACCGTCCATGTCGGGCGCAATCCGCCGTTGCTGTTCGATTACTACGGCTTTCCCGAACACACCTATCGCCTCAGCTATCCGGCGCTTGGCTCGCCGGAGCTGGCCAAGCGCGTGCGCGATCTGCTGGCCGCCGCCGGCATCGCAAGCGGCGAGGAGGCGGAGCGCGGGCTGGATCACGGGGTGTTCGTGCCGTTCCTGCTGGTCTATCCCGAGGCGGAGATCCCGGTGGTCCAGCTGTCGCTGCGCCAGGATCTCGACCCGAAGGCGCATCTCGCCATCGGCCGCGCGCTGGCGCCGCTGCGCGACGAAAGGGTGCTGATCGTGGGCAGCGGCATGAGCTTCCACAACCTGCGTGCCTTCGGATCGACCGACCCGCGGGTCATCGAGGCGGCGCAGCGCTTCGACGACTGGCTGGCGTCGGCGGTCGAGGAACCGGACGAGGCAGAGCGGTCGCGCGCGCTGGAATCCTGGTCGGCAGCGCCCGACGCGCTGTTCTGCCATCCGCGCGCGGAGCATCTGGCGCCCTTGTTCGTCGCGGCTGGGGCCGCGCGCGGCGATCGCGGGCAGCGGACCTACAGCGATCGCATCATCGGCAAGGCCGTCTCGGGCTTCCAGTTCGGTTAAGCGCCGTAAACCACGAAAGCGCGAATTTCGCTGTCGGCGACTCGCGCGGCAGAGCCCAAATTAACCATGCGAATCAGCTGTCTTGTGAGCCAGGGTCGCTTGGCATTTGCGCAACAGTCGCTGAAAAACCGCTTCAAGGAATCGTGAAAACGAGGACGTCTTTCCTTGACGACCGTCACACCTTGCCCGCAAACCCGCGGAATCGCTGGGGCGGTAAGGTTAATGAAGGCCGATCTGCGCATATGTTCCAAACGGCTAGCGCATACGTCAGTGTGCGTGCGGCTGTTGACGGAACGGGCCTCGCTCCCCAGGATTCAAGCACCGGCTTTCTCTTGGGTAACAGATGGAGCGAGGCATGCTCGAGTTCTACGTTAACTATTCGATCAATTCGGGCGCGACGGCGAAGCGCGTCCAGGTTGGTCCCTTCAACAACGTCGCGCTGGCCACGAATCAGCGCGCGATGATCGAGAACAGCACCGGCATCTCCCACTGCTGGGTCGGCATCAGCCGTGACGAGACCCGTCAGCTGCTCGAGGCCGAGACACCGAGGATCATGCAGTTCGTGCCGGCGGCATCGGCGGCGTAACGACGCAAGAGAACGGCGTACCCATCTCGATTTCCTCCCTGTCCACAGCGGCGTGGCATCAGGCGCACCCGAGCGCTGCCACGCCGCTTTTTTCTTTGGACGCGACGCGCGGAAGGTGTTCGACCTTGCTGTGAGTATTAGGCTGATCTCGCCCGGAACGTCTGATCGGCCTGTTCATTCAGCCATTCCTCGAGTCCTTTGTCGAACCAGTTGAACCCCTTGCCGAACATGGCGCGGTAACGGTCCGCCGCACGCCTTCGTGGCTCCAGCGCCGAGCACGACTACGATCGGTCCCTCGCGCGGCTGTTTGACCCTCGCCTTCAGAGTTCGCCGTGCCATCACGCCACGGCCACACTGAATACGGCCGAATCGCCGCCAGCGTCTGCGGGGTTCTTTACCACCACATTGATGAAGATGCCGACAGCTAGTCCGAGGCTGGCAACATCTGCGACGATCTCCGTCTCGGCAACAGTGGTGGGTTTGAACACCGTGCCGTTGATCGCGACGGTCGCGCTGGTGCTGAAGCCAGTTCCCTTGATTCTTACAGTTGACGGGGTAGCAATCGCCGATTCGATGTTCGGTGCCGTCGGCGCCATCTTGTCACCGCGCTGTTCGTCGGTGGCGGTCTTGAATAGCGTCGTGAACACTTCATTCAACTTGTCGGCCGCCTGTTTCGAAAACATACCGGCCATGGCCGACATTGCTGCGACCCCGAAGGGATTGACGACCTCCGTGCTGTCGTCGCCGGCGTTTCCGGTTAGAAAGCCAGCTCGGATCGCAACATAAAATACGACCGCCAGCGCGATGCCGATCGGCGTGCGCAGGACGAACCACCAGATCCAACTCGTCACCAGCCGCCGGTTCCCGACATAGTCCGAAAACGAGGCCGCGACGTGGATGTAGCTGCCGATAGCGCCGAACGTCACGGCGGTCCAGAACAGGCGTTCGTCCTGATCGATGTCCACTGTTCTCAAGATCAACCGGCCGAAACCAAAGACGATGTCGTCGCACTTCAGCAGGTCAGTGACAGGGTCGATCTTGCAGTCGGGCCAGAGCTTGATGGCCAAGTAGACGGTCACGGTGGCAAGGAGCAGCAGGTACGCGCCAAGCGTGGTGATCCATCCCCAGCCCGCTGGAACGCCGTCAGTTCCCGCTTGGTCTTTAGTGGCCATTCGCCCCTCCACACGGCTAAGGCTCAATCTTCAATCAACAATATACCAATGGTAGAAAGGCTCAAGCGGCGGGCTTAGTTAGCGCACGGCGGCCGGGACTAGATCGGCGGCGACCGCGCGGAACCGGTCCAGGCTGAACTGGCTCTCCGCTCGCTCGCGCGCCTTGGTGTGGAGCCGGGCTCTGAGGCCGGCATCGTTCGCCAGCTGTCTCAGGCAATCGGCCGCGTGGCCGATGTCCGGCTCAGCCCACCGGGCGCCGGGCGGCACCGACGGGTAGTCGGCGGGCTTGACCGCGACCTTGTTGAACGCGACCAGCAGGGCGTTGTCCGGGTCCAGCATATCCATCACCCCTGACCAGCCGGTCGCGACGATGGTGGTGCCGAGCCACATCGCCTCGGCGATGAAAAGGCCGAAGCCTTCCGACCGGTGCAAGGAAAGCAGGACATCGGCGCAGCGGATGAGCGCCGCCAGGTCCGGGGGAGACAGGTTGCGATCGATGATCCGGACATTGGGCATGTCCGCCGTCAATCCGCGCAGCTGCTCCACCTGTGCCGGGTTCTGATCGGTGCCGCTCACCTTCAGCACCAGCTGCGCTTCGATGGCGCTGGGGAAGGCGCGGCGGAACGCAGCGATGGCACCCATCGGGTTCTTGCGCGCCCAGTGCGAGGACAGGTCGAACGGCACCAGCACGGTGAAAGGCTGCTCGGGCAGCCCGAAATCGACGCGGCTGAGCGGGGAAGCCACCGGCTCGGGAACCGGCAGCGGGACATAGCGGACCACCTTGCCTGGCAGGCCGCGCGAGAACGTGTCGTGGATGAAGCGGGAGGAAACCCAGATCTCATCCATCAAGGCGGCCCACGGCAGCCAGGTTCGTGGGATGCGGTCCAACTCCCACCACCAATGGCCCACCAGCCGCTTGCCGCGGCAGATGCGCGGGCCGAAGTGGCTGAGCAGCGGCACCATTTGCGGTGGGTTGACGCAGAACACCATGGTGCCGCCGATGGGAGCGGCAGGACGCGGCTGCGCCGGACCGGGGATCGGGCGCAGCACGGGGCTGCAATCCATCGGATGGACGGGAATGCCGGTGGCTTCCAGGCCGGTGCGTAGAATCTGCGCGGCGCGTGCCACGCCGATATTGAGCTCGAAGCCGCCGAGGATCGACACCGGAGCGCCTCCTGCCATCGGCTTTTCCCGCATGCGGCTCACGCGGGCGCGGATCATGGTGTCGAGATAGCGGCGCGCGATCGAGGGCGCGACGGCGTCAAGGGTGCGCCAGACCAGTCCGGACCATCGGTCGGGGGTAAAGGCGCGCGCGGGAATCCGGTCGGACGGAACGGTCATCGGTTGGTCGGTCGCTCCGAGCTTCGCCCGAATCTCAGCGGATCTTCATCGCAAGCGGCAGAATGGAGTCCCGTATTCGAGTCGGAAGAAATCGACGCCGGATGGCGCTCACCAACATACGCGAAAGCAGGCTCACCCGATGTCATCTTTGAATCACGGCGGAATCTTGGATCAATCCGCACCCCTCGACCGAAGCCTAGCATATCGTGGCGATGGTCCATAGTGATCGGCATCCCATGGTCAACAGCACGCTTCGATCTCGGGCAGCGGGAAGATCAATCGTCCGCCGCCGCTGAGGAAGTCCGCTTCTCGTTCGATGATACCAGCGGGAAGTGCCAGGGCAGTGCGAGGAGGACCGGGACGCAGCACGGTTCGGCAATCCATCGGATGCACCGGCACATCGGCAGCGTCCAAGCCGGCGCAGAATCTGCGCTCGTTTGCGCCAGCGGGCTGGTGGATCGACAAAATCCGCCTAACCAGGCGGATGCGCCTGGTCTCTTCGGCGCCTCGACCCGAAAAGCGAGCGGATTCTGCCCAGCATGGACCGAGGCCTCGCGCGACGCCAGGGCGGCCCTGCGATTGAGCCGAGAAACTCCACAAGATTTTTCGCGTAGAACATCGGAGAGTGGACGCGCTCCACCCACTCGCGACCCTTTCGACCGACTTCAAGCAGCAACTGCGGCTGCTCGAACGCGAGCGCAATGAACTCTTTTATGCCCTCGATCTCCCTGGCGGGTTCGATACGGACCAAAGTGGTTTCCGGCTGTTCAGCATACCAGCCAGTGTTGGTGGCGAGCGTAGGCAACCCCGCCGCCCAGAGGTGAAGCTGTGAGTGCGATGCCTCACCCATGGTGGGAAAACGAAGATTGATTGCGACGTCGGACCCGGCGAGCAGTTGAGCAAGGCGCTGCTCTGTCACAAACCCCAAGATCGTGACGTGGCCGTCCAGCTGCAACCGCTCAATACGTCCCGCGATTTCGGCGCGACCTGCAATCTCGCCCGCCACCGTCAGATGAAGCCGGTCGCGGTACGGGCTTTCGGAGATCGCCGCTAGAATGCTGGGCAGCCGACGATTAGGCCCGAGATGCCCGAAAACAACAATCTGGAGCGGGTTGCTGAAACCGCCACAGTAGGACGATGAACCGCCCCCTCGGTATGGCAGCGGGGCGTATAGGAGCGGCATGTCGAAACGTGCGGCCACGAAATCCCGCAGCGCGCGTGTATGCACGACCGCGGCGGTTGCTCGCTTGAGTACATAGGGCGTGAAGGGAAAGCGTGGCCCGAGCTCGATCAAGTCCGCCGTTCCCTGAAGAATGTCGCGTGAAGCGGCGATCCCTTCGGCGCCGTAGTAGCGCTGCATGGTTCGCGTGAACCCTTCGGGTGTGGATCGTCTCGCGAACGCGTCAGCCGCAAGGCCCAGGAGCACCTGGTCGTGGATCACTGCAATGCCCGGCCAGCGCCGAATCAGATGCCACATCGGCCGGTGAAACTGAGGATTGTTGCCGAAGTGGTATATCGGGATGCCGGCACATTCGAGCGCTCTCCTTCCCTCGACCTTATTCCAGTCCGCCACAAGGAAGCGCGGAGAAAGGCCACGGCCATCATCCCCAAAGAAATTCCAATATCGCACATCAGCGACGGCGCTGAGCGCTTCCGCCACGTCGTTCGTATAGTCCGCGATTCCCGACCGGCATGGCGGCAATGGAGAGAGCCACTCAATCTTCGGCCGCTCGGTCATAGCTGACCGCGCACTGAGCGGTACCGACGCTTCATGACGGTACCGGCGTCAGTGATTGCTCGCCACATCCACTTTGACCATCTCCGCGACCAGTTCGCGGAACGAAACCGTCGGCGCCCAGCCCAGTTCGCGCCGCGCCTTGCTCGCGTCGCCGAGCAGGAAATCGACTTCGGCGGGGCGATAGAGCCTGGGGTCGACCTCGACCAGCACCTCGCCGGTCTTGGCGTCGAGGCCTCGTTCCGTATTGCCCTTGCCGGACCATTGGATGGTGCGGCCGATCTCGCCGAACGCCAGCTCGACGAACTCGCGCACGGTGTGGGTTTCGCCGGTTGCCAGCACGTAATCGTCCGGCTTCGCCTGCTGCAGGATGAGGTGCATGCCGGCGACGAAGTCGCGCGCATGACCCCAGTCGCGGCTGGCATCGAGATTGCCGAGCTGCAGCTTCTCCTGCAGGCCGCGCGCGATGCGGCCGACTGCCAGCGTGATCTTGCGCGTGACGAACATCTCGCCGCGGCGCGGACTTTCGTGGTTGAACAGGATGCCGTTGGAGCCATGCAGTCCGTGCGCTTCGCGATAGCTGCGCACGATCCAGTAGGCATAGAGCTTGGCGACAGCATAGGGGCTGCGCGGATGGAACGGTGTGGTCTCGCGCTGCGGAGTTTCCTGCACCAGGCCATAGAGCTCCGAGGTCGACGCCTGATAGAACCGGCAGGACTGGATGAGGCCGACGGTGCGCAGCGCCTCCAGCAGCCGGAGCGTGCCGAGCGCATCGACATTGGTGGTGTAGTCGGCGGAATCGAAGCTGACCGCAACGTGGCTCTGCGCCGCGAGGTTGTAGATCTCGTCGGGCCGGACCCGCTCGACCACGCGCGTGAGCGCCGTCGCATCGGTCATGTCGCCATGATGAAGCGTGAGCGAGCCATCGCGCTCCGAGCCGGCATCGATGAGATGCTGGATGCGCGCGGTGTTGCTGCTCGAGGCGTTGCGCACGAGGCCGTGGACGCGGTAGTTCCGCGCCAGCAACAACTCGGCGAGATAGGAGCCGTCCTGTCCGGTGATTCCGGTGATGAAAGCGATCTTGTGAGTCATCATTCCCAACCCGCGGCAGCATGGGCCTTAACACGCCCGTGGGCGTTGGCACAAGCATGGCGCGTCTTCACATACCAGCGGTCGGATTGACGGCCCGGGGCGGAGGGAGTACCTAGGACTTCCTTCTAATGGGGACATCGCTGAGCGGGGGCGAGACCTACGTGACGGTCGTTCCGGTCATTCTCTCTGGCGGCGCCGGCAGCAGGCTGTGGCCGGTTTCGCGCGCGCTCTATCCGAAGCCGTTCCTGCGGCTGCCCGACGGGCGCTCGCTGCTGTGTGCCGCGTTCGAACGCGCCGGCGCGCTGCAAGGCACGCCTGGCATTCTGCTGGTCACCAACCGCGACTACGCCTTTCAATGCCAGGATGAATTCGTTGCCAGCCGTGCCGGCGGCTCGTTGCATTCGATCCTGGAGCCGGTTGGGCGCAATACCGCGCCGGCGATCGCCATGGCGGCGTGGTTCGCGCGCGAGCGTTGGGGCGAGGATACCGTCCTGCTGGCGATCGCGGCAGATCATCTGATCGTGCCGCAGGACGCCTTCCAGGCTGATGTCGATGCCGCCGTCGCCTTGGCGCGCGACGGCTGGATCGCAACCTTCGGCGTCCGGCCCGCCTATCCGGAGATCGGCTACGGCTATATCGAGATCGACCGCGCGCGCCCGATCGGCGGCGGCTACGCCACCCGCAAGTTCAAGGAGAAGCCGACGCCGGACGTGGCGGCCACCTATATCCTCGACGGCGCGCACTACTGGAATTCCGGCATCTTCTGCATGCGGGCCGACCTCTACCTGAAGGAGCTGGAGACGCATCAACCCGCGCTGGCCACCGCCGCCGCCATCGCCTGGGCCGAAGCGCGCGAACGCAAGGTACGGCTTGATCCCGCGTCCCAGACAATCGAACTCGCGCTCGAGAGCTTCGCGGCGCTCGACGATATCTCGGTCGATTACGCGGTGATCGAGCGCTCGCGGCGGGTCGCGATGGTGCCGGCGAGCTTCGAGTGGAGCGATATCGGATCCTGGCGCGCGGTCAGCGAGCTGACCCCACCGGACACCGACGGCAACCGCATCGTCGGGCGCGCGCTGGCGCTCGACACGCGCAACACCTTCATCCAGAGCGGGCACCGCCTGACCGCCGCGGTCGGGGTCGAGGACCTGCTGATCGTCGACACCGAGGACGCGCTGCTGGTCGCGCATGCCAGCCGCGCCCAGGACGTGAAGCGCATCACCGACCGCCTGCGCGCCGAGGGCCACGAGGCGCAGAAATTACACCGCACGGTGCATCGCCCGTGGGGCAGCTTCACCGTGCTGGAGGAGGGCGCGCACCACAAGATCAAGCGCCTGTCGGTGAAGCCCGGCGCCTGCATCTCGCTGCAGATGCACCAGCACCGCAGCGAGCACTGGGTGGTGGTGGAAGGCGAAGCGCGCGTGACCAAGGAAGGCGAGCAGGTCACGCTCGGGCGCGACCAGTCGACCGATATTCCCGCCGGCACCAAGCACCGGCTGGAGAATGCCGGCAGCGAGCCGCTGATCGTGATCGAGGTGCAGACCGGCCGCTATCTCGGCGAAGACGATATCCAACGGATCGAGGACCGCTACGGGCGGATGTCGGACGGGAAGTAGGACAGCGTCCTATTTCGCTTTGCGATCGATCAACGCCAGCATCGCCGCGACCGCCGCGGGATAGCCTTTCGCGCCCAGTCCCACGATCACGGCAGTCGCCGCCTTCGAGAGCAGTGAATTCTGGTACATCGGCTCGCGCCGGTGGATGTTGGAGATGTGGAGCTCGATGATCGGGCCGGGGAACATCTTCAGGGCGTCGAGGATGGCGAGGGACGTGAAGGTGTAGGCGGCCGCGTTGATGATAATGCCGGCGCCCTGGTCGATCGCCTCGTGGATCCAGCCAATGATCTCATGCTCGGCGTTGGACTGGTGGAAGCGGAGCGGGTGCTTTCCCGCCGCGCTCTTGCACATCCCTTCGATCTCGGCGAGCGTGGTGGTGCCGTAGATCTCCGGCTCTCGTGTTCCGAGGCGATTGAGATTGGGTCCGTTCAGCACATAGATCGGCTTGGTCACGGCAACCTCCTCAGCCCTCGTAGCCCAACAGCCGCGGCAGCCAGAGGACCGTCTCGGGCACGAAGGTTATGACGGCGAGCGCGGCGATCATCGCCGCCAGGAACGGCAGCACATCGCGCACGATGTCTCGCAGCGGCACGCCGGTGATGCTGGTCATCACGAACAGCAGCAGCCCGTATGGCGGGGTGACCAGGCCGAGCATGATGTTGACCACCACCATCACGCCGAAATGCACCATGTCGATGCCGAGCGCCTGGGCGGCCGGGATGAAGACCGGCACCACGATCAGCAGGATGGCGGTTCCCTCCAGGACGCAGCCCAGCACCAGCAGAATGGCATTCACCAGCAACAGGAACCCGACCGGTGACAGCTCGTAGCCGGTAAGCAGCGCCCGCACCCCTTCGGGAATATTCTCGACCGTGACGACGTAGTTGAAGACCAGCGCGCCGCCGATGAGCATGCCGATGGAGGCCGACGTGCGCGCGCTGGCCAGCAAGGAACTGTAGAGGTTGCGCAGTGTGACGCTGCGATAGATCACGATCGAGATCAGCAGCGCATAGCCGGCGGCGACGGCAGCTGCCTCGGTCGGCGTCATGATGCCGCTATAGATCCCGCCCAGCAGCACGACCGGCATCATCAGGGCCGGGAACGCCTCCCAGGTGATGCGGGGCAGCGCGCGCAGCGGTATCGGCGGCTCGACCGGGAAGTTGCGGCGCCTGGCGCTGGCGACCACCAGCGCCATCTGGGCCAGCGCCATCAGCAGCCCGGGAATGACGCCGCCGAGGAACAGGTATCCGATCGACGCATCGGACACGAGTGCGTAGAGGATCATCGGGATCGAGGGCGGGATGATCGGCCCGATGACCGCGGTGACGGCGGTCAGCGCGGCCGCGAAGCTCGGCGGGTACTTCCCGTCCTTGGTCATCATCGCCTGCATCATCTTGCCGGTGCCGGCGGCATCGGCGATGGCGGAGCCGGACATGCCGGCGAAGATGATGCTCTGCAGGATGTTGACGTGTGCCAGGCCGCCGCGGAAGCGGCCGACCACGGCATTGCAGAAGCCGAGCAGGCGGTCGGTCATGGAGCCGACATTCATCAACTCGGCCGCCAGGATGAACAGCGGCACGGACAGGATGATGTAGTTGCTATACATGCCGTTCAGGAGCTGCTCTGCCACCGTCCCCATGTCCTGGCCGGCGAGCAGCAGGTAGAGCACGGACCCAGCGATCATCGCGTGCCCGATCGGCAGCCCGAGGAGCGCGAGGCCGGTAATGACGACGATGGCGATCGAGAACGGGCTGGCGAGGCTCATACGCCCGATCCAGCCTTGGTCGGATCGAAGGCCTCCGGCGCCTTGCCCCACACCGCCTGCCAGCACAGCCAGATGTAGCGGACGATGATGGCGACGGCGAACACCACGTAGATGGAGAACAGCAGGTCGAAGCGGATCTTCAAGTACGCGCTGCTCTCCACTTTCATGAAGGCGACGTAGTCGACCACCGCGGGGAGCGAGATGCCATAGAGCCCGACCAGCGCGACGGCGGTGATGATGCACATGATGCGCCGCGCTTTCGGGCCGGCGGTGGCGTAGAGGATGTCGAAGCGCACCTCTTCGGTCTCGCGAATGACGAAGGCGGCACCCCACAGCACCAGCCAGATCCACAGGATGACGGTGAGCTCCTGGGTCCAACCGATGGGGAGATTGGCGAAATAGCGGAAGACGATCTGGATGATGAAGGCGGCGAACATGACCGCCAGCATCGCCGCCAGGACATTCTCGGCGCGGCGATAGCACCATCCGGCCAGGGCCCGGAGCGCTGGAGTCAAGACGCTTCCCCTCCGCGAAACCGCCGCACGCTATCGGCGGGCATATGCCTCGCCGATAGCATACGACGTCCGTGCGTCAAAGCGCGTTGATCTTGTCGACCATGCCGGCCGGCCAGTCCTTCGCAAGGTCGGAGGCCAGGTATTTTTCCTGCGCGTATTTGCGGAAAGCCTCGACATCCGGCGTGTAGATGTCGAGCCCCTTGCTCTTGAACAGGTCGACCAGCTCCTTCTCGCGCGCCAGGTGCTTTTCCGTGCTGAAGGCGATCGCCTTGTCGGCGGCGGCCTGGAACCTGGCCTGTTGGTCGGCCGACATGCCGTCCCACACCTTGCCCGCGACCGTCAGGATGTCGAAGCCGACCAGGTGCGAGGTCAGCACGATCTGCGACATGACCTCGTAGAACTTCATGTTCTCGACGTTGGGCAGCGGGTTGTCCTGCCCGTCGATCGCGCCGGTCTGCAGCCCGGTATAGACCTCGGCATAGGCCATCGGCACCGGGTTGGCGCCGAGCGCGGTGCCGAGGAACTGCCAGGCATCGCCGTTCGGCATGCGCAGCTTGATGCCCGCCATGTCGGCCGGCGTGTTGATCTTCTTGGTCGGCTTCAGGCCGACCTGCCGGGTGCCGAAATAGGTCGGGCCGAGGATATGGATGCCGAGCTGGTCCTCGGCCATCTTCTTCATCTCGGCGCCCGGCTCGCTGTTGAAGAAGGTCTTGAGGTGCCCGGCGTCGCGGAACAGGTAGGCGGAGGTGACGACCGACCAGGCCGGAACCTGCTTGGAGATATCCTGCGGGGCGATGTTGCCCATCTCGAGATTGCCGCGCTGTAGCGCAACGAGTTCGGTGCCCTGCTTGAACAGGGTGCCGCCGTAATAGCCCTCGAACGCGAAGTCGCCTTTGATCTCCTCGGCGAACATCTTCATCATTTCCGCGCGGATGTCCTGCTCGGAAAACACCGCGGAGAACCGCAGCTTGTCCTGCGCGAACGCAGGGAAAGGCGCGGCAGCGGCGATCAGGCCGGTGCCGATGAGGAAGTGACGCCGTGTCGCTTGCATGTTCATTCTCTCCTCCCGTAGGTCGGCGCCCTTTGCGGGCGTCCGGTTCTTGTGTGTCAAAATGTACTAAATGGTTCGTTCAAGTCAACGCCCGGCCGTTCGGGCGGCGAGCGGCTCACGGCCCGCCCTCCGCGAAGTGCCGCGCCATGGCGCTGCGGTCGGGCCCGCGCCCGGTGAACAACTCGAACGCCCGAACCGCCTGGTTGACCGCCATTCCCAGGCCCGAAAGCGTGCGGCAGCCGTGTTGCCGCGCCAGCTTGAGCAACTCGGTCTCGGCGGGGAAATAGATGATCTCGGCCACCCAGTGTTGCGGCGACAACAGCTCGGCCGCAAACGGCAGGCCTGGGTATTTCGCCATGCCGACCGGGGTGGCGTTGACCAGGCCGGTCGCATGATCGAAAGCGGAATCGAGATCCGTTGCGGCCCTCACGCGGCCGCCGAACCGCGCGTTCAACCGCTCCGCCAGTTGGCGCGCGCGGGCGGCCAACGTATCGACGATCGCCAGGCGCTCGGTGCCGAGCTCGAGGAGTGCGTAGGCGACCGCGGCACCGGCCCCGCCGGCCCCGAACTGGAGGACATCGGCGAGGCTGCAGCCGCCCATGTCCGCGCGGAAGCTCTCGGCAAAGCCCCAGCTGTCGGTGTTGTGCCCGGTCTTGCGGCCGTCCGCGAAGACGATGGTATTGACCGCGCCGATGGCGGACGCCTCCGGCGACAAGTCGGTCAGGAACGGAACGACGCTCTGCTTGAACGGATGCGTGACGTTGAGGCCGGAGAAACCGAGTTGCTCTGCCGCGGCGACGATCTCGCCAAGCGCGGCGTCCTCGATCCCCAGCCGGTCGAAATCGATCAGCCGGTAGCTGTAGGCCATGCCGAGCCTGGCGCCCTCGCGCTCGTGCATGATGGGGGAGCGCGACGGGCCGATGCCTCTGCCGATCAGGCCGATCAGAACGGAGCGCGCGGCGCTGGTGCGAGCGACAGGCGATCCATCCGCGACGAGCGCGGACAGCAGAGTGGCTGGCTTCTTCGACATGGACTGCAAGCGACCACTCCCCGGCGCTGCGGCGCCAGCGGACATGACTTGTTTTTGACCGGCTCCGGCCGGTAAATGATCCAGCCGCGCCTGGTCACAATGTACGAACTGGTTAGTTTAATCAAGCCGGACCGGCGCCGACGAGATAGGGGTGGCAATGAGCGCTCGAAAGACAAAGCGGCGGGCCAACGCCGAGGGGACCCGCACGCAGGATCCCGAGGGAACGCGCAAGAACATCATCGAGATCGCGTCCGAGGAGTTCGCGCTGAACGGCCTGGCGGGCGCCAGGATCGACGAGATCGCGGCCCGCACCCGCGCCAGCAAGCGCATGATCTACTACTACTTCGGCGACAAGGAAGGCCTCTATCTCAGCACCCTCGAGAACGCCTACCATGCCGTCCGCCAGGGCGAAGGCCAGCTGGACATCGAGCACCTGGCGCCGCTCGAGGCGCTGAAGCGGCTGGTCGAATTCACCTTCGATCACCACCGCCAGCACGAATCCTTCATCCGCATGGTGATGATCGAGAACATCCATCACGGCGAGTTCCTCGAGCGCTCCAGGACCATTCGCCAGCTCAACGTGACGGCGATCGATCACATCAAGAAGCTCTACGCCAGGGGCGTGAAGGAAGGCCTGTTCCGCCGCAACCTCGACCCGATCGAATTGCATTGGCAGATCAGCGCGCTGTGCTTCTTCAACGTCTCGAACCGGGCGACCTTCTCCAAGATCTTCGGGCGCGACTTCGGCGCGGCCGATGCCCAGACCGCGCTGCGCAAGAACGTGGTGGACATGGTGGTGCGCTACGTGATGCGCGCCGACAAGCTGCCGGGAAGCTGAGGTCACTCGCATAACGGAGCCCGCGGGATCCCTTGACCTGCTGCTTGGAATTGCTATAAACGAACTAGTTCGTACATTTCGCGAGGAGCGCGCGGACCTGGCGTCCGGCGCACGAGAGAGGGCGGTTGTGAAGACCTCTATCGCGACGGTTTCGATCAGCGGCGACTTCATCGAAAAGCTCTCGGCCATCGCGGCCGCGGGCTTCGACGGCATCGAGATTTTCGAGAACGACTTTCTCGCCTTCGACGGCTCGCCCAAGGACGTCGGGCGCATGGTGCGGGATGCCGGCCTCACCATCACCTTGTTCCAGCCGTTCCGTGATTTCGAAGGCCTGCCCGAGCCGCAGCGCTCGCGCGCGTTCGACCGGGCGGAACGCAAGTTCGACGTGATGCAGGAGCTGGGCACCGACCTGATGCTGATCTGCTCCAACGTCTCGCCGATCGCGCTCGGCGGTATTGACCGCGCTGCCGCCGACTTCCGCGAACTCGGCGAGCGCGCGGCCAAACGGGGGCTGCGGGTCGGCTACGAGGCGCTCGCCTGGGGCAAGCATATCCACGATCATCGCGATGCGTGGGAGATCGTGCGGCGGGCCGATCATCCGAATATCGGGCTGATCCTCGATTCGTTCCACACGCTTGCCCGCAAGATCGACGTCGGCTCGATCCGCGCGATCCCGCGTGACAAGATCTTCATCGTCCAGCTCGCCGACGCGCCACTGATCGACATGGACTATCTTTATTGGAGCCGCCATTTCCGCTGCATGCCGGGGCAGGGCGATCTGCAGGTCAAGGACTTCATGAGCGCGGTGGCGGCGACCGGCTATGACGGTTTCCTGTCGCTCGAGATCTTCAACGACCAGTTCCGCGGCGGCTCGCCGAAATCGATCGCGCTCGACGGTCGCCGCTCGCTGATCTATCTCGCCGACCAGATCGCGCGCGAAGAGCCCGCGCTCGCGGCCAAGTCGGTCGAGATGCCCGACCGCATCGGCGTGTCGGGCATCGAGTTCGTGGAGTTCGCGGCAGACGAGGCCGAGGCAGCGCAGCTGGCATCGCTGTTCCACACCCTCGGCTTCCGCCGGGTGGGCCAGCACGTCTCCAAGGACGTCGCCTTGTTCCGGCAGGGCGACATCAACCTCGTCATCAACACCGAGCGCGAGGGCTTCGCGCATTCCTCCTATCTGGTCCATGGCACCTCGGTGTGCGACGTCGGCCTGAAGGTCGAGGATGCAAAAGCGACGGTCGCGCGCGCCAAGGCCCTCGGCGCCGAGCTGTTCGAGCAGGCAGTCGGCCCGGGCGAGCTGACGATCCCGGCGATCCGTGGCGTCGGCGGCGGGGTGATCCACTTCATCGACCAGACGCCGCCGCTCGCCCGGGTGTGGGAAGTCGAGTTCGTGCCGGTGGACGATCCCGACCCGCCGTTCGATGCCGGGCTGACGCGCATCGACCACCTCGGCCAGACCATGAACTACGAGGAGATGCTGACCTGGCTGCTATTCTACACCGCGATCTTCCGCGCCCATAAGACGCCGATGGTGGACGTCATCGATCCGGCCGGCGTGGTGCGCAGCCAGGCGATCGAGACCGAAGACGGGGCGATGCGCCTGACGCTGAACGGCGCGGAGAACCACCGCACCCTGGCCGGCCACTTCATCGCGGAGAGCTTCGGCGCCAGCGTGCAGCATCTCGCCTTCGCCACCCGCGACATCTTCGCGACGGCGGCGGTGCTCAAGGCCAACGGCTTCCGCGCGCTCGTCCTGTCGCAGAACTATTATGACGACATCGAGGCGCGGTTCGGCTTGAGCGGGAACCTTTGTGACCGGCTGAGGGCGGAGAACATCCTCTACGACCGTGACCCCTACGGCGAGTATTTCCAGCTCTACTGCCCGACCTACGGCGACGGCTTCATCTTCGAGATGGTCGAACGCCGCGGGCCGTACCGCGGCTACGGCGCCCCGAATGCGCCCGTCCGCATCGCCGCCCAGAAGCGGCAGCTGATGTCGGCGAGCGCCCTGGAGCGGTAGCGGGCCGGGAGAGGCCGCCCGGGGGTAGGGTCTGGCGCACAAACACGTTGGTTAATTCCGCTGTTTCGTGCCAAGTTGCCGTTTGAGAGGCTACCCTCTCCGCCGTCCCACTTCGCGCGCAGCGCTCCGCGGGAGTCGTCGTTTCACCCCAGCACCCGGAGCAAGTCGTGGCCCGCAAGAAACAGCCCGTCGTCAACTACGTCATGTTCGACGTGTTCTACCAGGACGGCAGCCGCACCTCGCACCGCAAGGTCCCGGCCGCTGAGCCGCACGAGGTCGATTATGACGCGCGGATCAAGGCCCTCATCGAAGCCCAGGACCGCGAGATCGCGGAGAAGTCCGGCCGCCCGCGCGGG
>Ga0157380_10001075_pt1 | contig 17547 bp, 11 predicted proteins | sample S35metaG_FD_119757 | JGI IMG/M metagenome (GOLD analysis project Ga0157380, IMG submission 119757) | Switchgrass rhizosphere microbial communities from Kellogg Biological Station, Michigan, USA - S3-5 metaG | ecosystem: Host-associated > Plants > Roots > Rhizosphere > Soil | place: USA... | reverse complement strand
GCCGCCCCGCCGGCCGCAAGCCAGTACGCCAGCGGCGCCGCCGTGCGGGTCGCAAACGTCACCGCCATGAGTGCGAGGGCCAGGAGCACGCTGCCGGGCCAGTCGAACCACTTCGGTTCATGGCGCTCGCTCGCCGCCGGCGGCTCGACGCGCGGCTCGAAGAGCCAGGAGATCACGAGGAGCGGGAGGTTGATGACGAACAGCATCCGCCAGCCGAATTGCGTGGAGGTCCAGTCGCCCAGTGCGGGACCGATCGCCGCCGCCCCGCCCATCACGGCGCCCATGGTGCCGAAGGCGCGCGACCGCCGCTCGGGCGGCATCGAAATCCGCAGCAGCGCCATCGCCGTCGGATTGATCAGCGCGCCGCCCGCCGCCATGAGGAGCCGGCCGGCCACGACCAGCCCCAGCGTCGGCGCCAGCGTGCCGATGATCGAACCGGCCGCGAACATCCAGCGGCCCCACCGCAGCGCGCGCGTGTACCCGACGCGATCGGCGACGCTGCCGGCGGGCACCGACAGCACGAGCGTGGCGATCAGGTAGCCGGTGACGACGAAGACGGTCACGGCGGCGGCGGGAGACATGAACTCGTCCGCCAGGGCCGGCAGCGCCACCGCGACCATCGTGGAGTTGAGCGGGGTGAGTGCCGCGCCCAGCGCGGCCGAGACGAGAACCGACCCGCGAAACGGCTTCACGCGCGGCCGGTGGTGATCGGCCGGCACTGCAGCAGGAAGAACCGGCCGCCGGCGTCGAGCGCCCACTCGAGATCGAGGTCGCGTCCCCACAGGCGCTGGCATCGTGCCGCGAGGTCGTGCAGCGCCTCGAAGTGCACCGGCTCGAGGCACATCTGCGCTTGCAGCGAGGCGTCAACGGGGACTTCCACCGTGCCGTCCTCGTCGTCGTACCACACCTTGATGTCCTTCTCGCCCACTGTCACGTCGACGACGCGGCCGCCGGGATCGAGCCGGATGCGATCGGGCACCACCGCACCGTTGACGACGGCCTCGCCGAGCCCCCAGGCGGCCTCGATCAGGCGCTCCTCCACGCCGGTGACCGGGTTGCGCGTGAAGAGGACGCCGGCGGCCACCGGCTCGATGAGCGCCTGCACCACGACACCCATGCGCGGCGACGGGTCCAGGCCTTTTTTCGCCCGATACGCCAGCGCGGAGTCGGTTCGCGCCGAGTGCCAGACCATGCGAACCGCATCCAGGAGCTTCGGCCTTCTGACGTTCAGCTTCGTCGCATGCTGCCCCGCGAAGCTCGCGCCGGCGGAATCCTCGCCAACGGCGGACGATCGAACCGCCAGCCGTGCGTCCGGGACGTGCTCCGACTCCAGCAGCGCCTCCACGGCCGCCGCGTCCCCCGCGGCCGCGCGGTCCACGAACGCCGAGCCGAGCGCCGCCCCGGGAGGCACCGGCAGTCCTTCGCGGAGCGCCGCCGCAAGACTCGCCGCCTTGCCGCCGAACGCCGGCTCGTGATGCGCCTCGTGCAGCGGAACGAGCGTCAGGTCAGCGTCCATACTTCTCCGCTGCCGCCGTCCACGCGCACGCGCATGCCGGTCCGCAACTGTTTCGTCGCTCCCACGCAGCCGACGACGCCCGGCAGCCCGTACTCCCGCGACACGATCGCCGCGTGGCTGAGCACGCCGCCGCGCTCGGTGACGAGCGCGCCGATGAGCGGCAGCACCACGTTGAAGGTCGGCCCCGTGGACGTGGCCACGAGCACTTCTCCCTGCTGCACGTCCGGGAGTTCCTCGATTGACTTGATGACTCGCACGGGTCCTTCGTACACGCCGGGGCTTACGGGGAATCCTTTCAGGCGTGCGGTCTCCGCCGGCGGCGCCGCGTGCACGTCGAACATCAGGCTCATCACGAGGGTCGTGATCCGCTGGAGCCGCGCGGCATCCGGGGGCAACCATTCGGCTGGTGGCGGGTCCGATGGCGGATGCCCCAGTCGCTGCGGGGCCGTGCTCAGCGGCGTCTCGAGTCTCCAGCGCACGCGCTGCGCCAACTCGTCGGCCGTGGGGCCCTGGCGTCCCTCGACGAGCGCGACGATTTCGCCGGTCGTCGCGTCCACCAGATGCGACGGGTCGTGCACGAGGCCGCGCGCCTTCAAGCGGTCTCCGGCGGCAAGCACAGCGCGTCGCGCCACGCCCACCGCGAGCGTGTCGGTGTGGAAGCCGCGCTCGTCGCGCATGCGGTAGGTCGTCTGCGCCTCACGCAGCAGATCGTCGAACTGCTCGCGATGCGCCTCCGGGACACGCGCGCGAATCTTCTGCAGCGCGTCTTCGGCCGCGGCCTGCCGCGACGCCGGGTCGGCGGTCACCGCGAAGCGGATGATCTTGACGATCAGCTCGGGATGCTCGCGGCCGTGGGGGTCCGCGATGTCGTAGCCGCCGAGCACGCGCAGGCCGACGACCGCGAGGTAGGCGCGCATCGCGTTGCCCACGGGCCCGGGGTGCGCCTCGAGGGCGGCCATCACGTCCCCGTCGCCGCGGCCGCGCGAGGTCAGGAGCGTCAGGGCTTCGCTGTCGGCCAGGAGCGCGCGCCGCAGTTCCGCGAGCTCCGCCGTCGCGCCGGCCGAATCCGGCGACAGCCCTTTCATGGTGCGCAGCAGTTCACCGGCCGGCAGCCCCGTCCAGGCGATGGCGTGCACCAGGAAATCGCCCAGCGGAACCATCGAGCAGAAATTGAAGCGGTGGTGATAGAAGGTCGCTGAACGCACGAACTCGAACGCCAGCTGCAGATGGGCCACGAGCTGCGCGTCGGACAGCGACGCGAGATCGTCCTTCAGGAGCGCGCGCGCCTCGGCGGCGAGCGTTGGTCTGACCTCGTTGTCCCACCACTCGATGTCCGCTCGCCACACGCGGTCGCGCAGCACCTCGCCCGCCCGTTTGACGCGCTGGCGAATCGCCGGATGCAGTCGGCGCAGGACCTCGAACACCAGACGCGGCGGCGGCCCCTTCGAGCCCTTCGGCGCGCCGACCGGACGTGGTGCCATGTAGAGGAACCGATTGACGATCGCGATCTCGAGGTGGTCCAGCAGCAGACCGTAGTGCCGCGTGCCTTCGGAGAAGCCGCGCATCATCGACGACGGCACCAGTTCGCCGAGCAGGACCGACGGAGGCTTCGTGAGATGCGTCTGTTCCAGCTCCCACGACCCTGGCGAGGGGGCGGTGAAGGCCTGCGTAACGTTCATGTAAATCGAACGTTAACACGCCTGCTGAGGTAGCGCGGCCCGGGACATACGGGGCGCCGGCTGAATCTCAAAAGCGCAGGCGTACGCCGGCGTTGAACGTCCGCCCTTCGAGGGGGGCCCAGGCGTCCACGGTCCATCGGCCATCAGGCGCTCTGGTTGGCCGAACCAGCGGGTCCTCACGCGTCTGGCGAACATCGCCGAGGTTCTCGACGTTCAGGAAGATCCTGGCGCGGCCGACGGCCCAATCGATAAGTCCTCCGTAAAGGACATAGGGAAAGCCTTGGTCGCGATACGGGTTGTCGTCGAGAGATTGGCGGCCCGTGTAGAACACCTCGAACCCGACGCGGGCGGGACCGAACTCACGCAGCAGATCGAATGTCGCCGAGTGACGCGGGTTCAGCGGCGTCTCGCGCCGGCCAGGAGCATCCGGATTGGGCTCCTCCGACCAGAGATACATGTGGGTCAGGATCAGGTCGAATCCCTCGACGTGGCGGCGTGCGATGAACTCGGTCCCGCGAGTCTGCGTGAGCCCGTCGGAGTTGACGATCGCCATCGGAAAATCCGGGCGCCCGGTCTCCACGACGGCAAGCGCTCCGTCGATCCGCGAAGCAAACAACGTCACGGTCACCTCGAATGGCGCCCGCGACCATGTCAGGTCCGCCGACACGCTGTCGGCTCGCTCCGTGTCGAGCTGCCCGAGAGGGGCGATTCTCGAGAGACCGGTGGCCTCCGTCTCTTCCGTGAATGGCGTTGGCGCAAAATACCCGCGGCCGGCCGATACACGGACCGTCCACGGCTCGGACGGCCGCAACAATACCGATACGCGTGGACTGGCGAACGCTCCGAATTCGTTGTGGCGATCGAGGCGCGCGCTGGCCGAGAGCGTGAACCAGTCCGCCCCTGTGAAGTCGTCCTGCACGAACACACCGGGAACGGTGTGGGTGTAGTTGAACCGGGGCACGTCGCGAGCGTCGTAGCGCTCGTACTGCAGCGCGCCGCCGGCCACCCAGGTGTGACGCCCGGAGACGCCCGTGGCTGACATCTCACCGAACACAGTCTGGTGCGTGTCGCGCTCGATCACGGAGCCGAACGTGTGCGTGTGCGCCTGACGCGTGCCGCTCCCTCGTGCGGTGACGACGATGCCCTTCGACGTGGCCACTCGCAGGAGCGCGCCGGCGTCCACGCGCTTCGTGTCGAGACTCTCTTCGAAGGGCAGGCCGTCCGGCATCTGGAAGCCGGGCATCGTGCCACCCGTGCGTTCCTCAGCCGTGCCGCCGACGGCGAGCAGGAGCGACTTGCCCAGGCCGTCCTCCCAGAAGAACCGCGGCCGCGCGACCACGCGGCGGTACGTGGGCAGGTCGGTCCAGCCGTCGTCATCCAGGTCGGAGCGTTCAGCGAAATGACCGCCGCCGACGAACGTGTAGCCCCAGCGGCTGCCAAGCGGCGCGGCGAGCCAGTTGACGATGTCGGTTCCCGCATGGCTCGTCTGATTCACGAGCACCTCCGCCTCGTGCCCCGCGGCGGGCGGGCGTCGCGACACGAGATTGACGACGCCGCCGATGGCCGACATGCCGTAGAGCGCGGACGCCACGCCCTTGATCACCTCCACTTGCCCGAGATCCATCGGCGGAATCTGCAGCAGCCCGATTGACCCGGTCTGTCCGCCATACAGCGGGAGCCCGTCGGCCAGGATCTGCGTGTATCGGCCGCGGAGGCCCTGGATACGCACATTCGCCCCGCCCAGCGAGGGAGAGGTCGTCTGCACGCGCAGCCCGTTTGTCTCATTGAGGAGCATCGAGACGTCGCCAGGCGTCATCATCAGCTTCTCCTGGACTTCTTCCCCCGGCACGACCTCGACCCGCATCGGCTGGTCCTCGAGCCGTTTGCCGGTGCGAGTGCTCGAGACCGTAACCGTCTCTTCGACGGTGGGCTCTGGCTGCAGATCCACCACGACGTCCTGCACTGAGCCGGCGGCCACTTGAACCGACGCGGTCGCCGCGGCATAGCCGGCCTTCACGACGACGAGCCCGACGGCGCCCGGCGTGACCGTCGCGGTCACGCTGCCCGACGCGTCGGTCTGGTGCGTCGCGCCGGCCACCCGGACTTCAGCCGCGACGACCGGCTTGTCGGCCGCGCGGACCTGCACCCGAATCGTTGCGGTCTGACTCTGCGCCGCGAGCGTCGCGTGAAGGCACACGAGGACACTGATGATCAGAAACTCTCGGCTCACGTACGAGCAGTCTACCTTTCGCTACCTCGTCCGTTGTGATGGCGACACGCTACAGGCGCGCCCAAGCCCATCCATAGCTGAGGTGAGATCGCGCCTGGATCCGTAGAAGGGTGTGCGCGTTAGCAGCGCAGCCCACTTAGAATGGCCACGTCACATACTCGAGGTGGCCATGGCGTACGAGGGCGACGCGTTCATCAGTTACGCGCACATTGACAACCGCGCGCTGTCGGACGACGAGACGGGGTGGGTCGACGACTTCGAGCGAATCCTCGAGAATCGGCTCGCGATTCATCTGGGGCGCGACGTCAACGTCTGGCGCGATCCCGAACTGCACGGCAACGAAGACTTTCCCAAGAAGCTGAGCGATCAGCTCCGCTCGGTCGCGACGCTGGTGTCGATTGTCTCGCCCGGTTATCTCAATTCGGCCTGGGGCCGCCGCGAGCTCGAAGAATTCGTCCGCGCCGCCGGGGACAGCGGTGGCCTGCAGGTCGGCGACAAAGCCCGGGTGTTCAAGGTGCTCAAGACGCTCGTGCCGCTCGAGGAGCATCCGCCCGAGCTGCAGCCGTTTCTCGGCTACGAATTCTACCGGGTGGACGAAACCGGCCGCGTGCGGGAATTCTCCGAGATCTTCGGGGAAGAGGCCAAGCGCGACTTCCTGCTCAAGCTCGAAGACCTGGCCCGTGATCTCAGCGCTCTGCTCAAGCTGCTGAAAGGGGCGACGGCGCCGGTCGTACCGCCGAAGGGCACCATCTTCATTGCCGAGACCACCAGCGAGCTGAAGAACTATCGCGACGCGCTCAAGCGCACCCTGACTCCCGAAGGGTACGCGGTGCTGCCGTCGCGATCGATGCCGATGACCAAGGATCAGATCGACGCCGCGGTTCGCGACGATCTCGCTGCCTGCTGCATGTCGATCCACATCTTCGGCAGCACCTTCGGGCTGGTGCCGGAGGCCACGGATTCGTCGGTGCCGGAGATCCAGCACGAGCTCGCGGGCGCGCGCGGCGCGCAGGGCGGGTTCTCGCGGCTGGTGTGGATCCCCAGCGGCTTGACGGTGACCGACCCTCGGCAGCGGCAGTTGCTCGACCAGCTTCGCTCCGACGAGCAGATGGGGGCGGACACCGAAGTGCTCGAGATGCCGTTCGAAGACCTGCTGACGTACGTGGCAGAGAAGCTGAAGCCGGCAAAGCGCTCGGCGGCTCCACCGCCGCCGCCGACGAAAGTGCGGCGTGTGTACCTGATCTACGACCAGCGCGATCAAGCCGCGGCGAAAGCCTGGGACGACCTTCTGTTCCAGTCGTTCGAGGTGATCTCTCCACTCTTCGACGGCGACGAGCGCGAGGTGCGCGAGGCCCACGAAGACGCGCTGCGGACCTGTGACGGCGTCGTCGTGCTGTATGGCTCCGGCAACGACTTCTGGCTGCGCCGGAAGCTGACCGACCTGGAAAAAAGCCCCGGGATCGGCCGCACCCAGCCTGCGCCGGAAGTGTGCATCTGCCTGATCGCGCCGCGCACGCCGAAGAAGGAGCAGTATCGGACACACCTCGCGCGGGTCGTTCCGCAGTGGGATGGATGCGAAGCCGTGGGGCTCGAGCCGTTTATCGAGTCGCTCAAACTGAGAGGCCGAGAGTCGGCGGCGTGAGTCCGTCCTCTCCCATCGCCAATCCATTTCCCGGCCTGCGCCCATTCGAGGCCGAAGAAGATCATCTGTTCTTCGGCCGGGAGCAACACGTCGACGAGCTCGTGCGGCGCCTGCGCTCCCATCGATTCCTGGCGGTGGTGGGCACATCGGGCTGCGGCAAGTCGTCGCTCATCCGCTGCGGCCTGGTGCCCTCACTTCACGGCGGGCAGATGGTCAGCGCCGGGTCCAGCTGGCGCATCGCGATCTTCCGGCCGGGTGACGACCCCTTCGGTGAGCTGGCGGCCGCCATCGCCGCACCGGAAGTGCTCGATGAGCCTTCTCAGACGCGCGGGGTCGGCGGCGCCGCCATGGTCGATGCCACGCTGCGGCGGGGCCCGCGCGGCCTCACCGACGCGATCCAGCTGGCGCGATTGCCACCCGGCGAAAACGTGCTCGTGATCGTCGACCAGTTCGAAGAGCTGTTCCGGTTTCAGCGCAGCCGGCAGGTGGCCGACGCCCGCGGCGACGCGGTGGCGTTCGTCAAGCTCCTGCTCGACGCCAGTCAGCAGACCGACACCCCGATCTACGTCGTGCTGACGATGCGCTCGGACTTCATCGGTGAGTGCATCCAGTATCCGGGGCTGCCCGAGGCGCTCAACGCCGGGCAGTACCTCGTCCCGCGGATGACCCGCGACGAGCTGCGGTCGGCGATCGCCGGTCCCGTCGCGGTGGCAGGTGCCGAGATCACGCCGCGCATCGTGCAGCGTCTCCTGAACGAGGTGGGCTCCGATCAGGATCAACTGCCGGTGCTGCAACACGCGTTGATGCGCACCTGGGATCGCTGGGCGGCGCGCCCCGAGCCCCGGGGCCCGGTTGATCTCGCGGACTACGAGGCCGTCGGCGGCATGCGAGAGGCGCTCTCGCGCCACGCCGAGGAAGCGTTCGTCGAGGCCGGTGCGGGTTTCGGCCAGCACGTGGCCGAACAGATCTTTCGGGCGCTCACCGACCTCGTCACCGACCCGCGCGGCGTCAGGCGTCCCTGCTCGGTTGCCGAGCTCTGCGCCGTTGCCGCCGCGCCGAGCGCGGACGTGCAGCGTGTCATCGAGCTGTTTCGGCGGCCAGGCCGATCGTTTCTCATGCCGCCGGTGTCGGCGCCGCTCGAGCCCGACACCGTCGTCGATATCTCGCACGAGAGCCTGATGCGGTGCTGGACACGCCTGCGCGGCTGGGCCGAAGAGGAGCGCGCGTCGGCCACCGTCTACCTGCGGCTGTCGCGTGCGGCGCAGTGGTTTGCCGACGGCACCGCGGCGCTGTGGGGCCAGCCCGAGCTCGGAATGGGGCTCAAGTGGCGCCGCGATCACGGTCCGACGGCGGCCTGGGCCCGGCGCTACGACGACTCCTTCGATCGCGCGATGGGCTTTCTTCACGCGAGCGAGCGGGAGTGCGACCGCATCATCGAGGAGCGCCGCGCCGAGCGCCGCCGCCAATGGCGCCGCCTGCAGTGGGTCGCCGCGATGCTGGCGACGCTGCTCTTCGTAACCGGCGTGACCGCGTACCTGGCGACACGCGAAAGCCGTCGCGCACGAGCCGAGAGCGCCCGTGCCGAACAGAACCTGCAGCTGGCTCGCCAGGCGGTCGATGAGTCGCTCGCCGTCGTCCAGCGCGAACCCGCGCTCCTCGGAGTCGACGTGCCGGAGATCGTCGGCTTCCGCCGCGAGCTGCTGGAAAAGGCGCAGCGGTTCTACACCGAATTCATCGCTCAGGCGCCATCGAGCGAGGAGCTGCAGCGTGAGAACGCGATCGCGAAACTGCGTCTCGGGCACATCGATCGCGCGCTCGACGCCCGCGAGGCGGCCGTCGACGACTACCGGGCGGCGATCGAAGCGTTCAGCGCGCTGGTCGCGGCCCATCCCGATCGCGACGAGTATCAGTGGGCACTCGCCGACGCCCATAACTGGCTCGGGCAGGTCTTGTGGCTGCTCGGCAACCGTTTCGCCGAAGCCAAGGCCGCGTATGGCACCGCGCTCGAACAGGCGGCGCGGGCCGGCGCAACGTCAGCGGAGCACCAGCAGGCCGTCGCGCGCGTGCGCTACAACCGGGGCGTGCTGCTGGCCGACCACGTCGGCCGCGATGGCGTCGTCTTCGCCGACGCGGAAGCCGACCTGCGCGAGGCCGTGCGGCTGCTCGAGCCGCTGGCGGCAGGGTCATCGTCCGCCTCCCAGGATCTCGCGCGGGTGTACAACAACCTCGGCCGTGTCATTCTCGACCAGGAGCGGCCGGCGGAAGCCCGCGAATGGTACCAGCGTGCGGTTCTGATCCACGAAGCGTTGACGAAGCAGCAACCTGGAAATCGTGAGTACGCCATGGAGCTGGTGAAGTTCGACAACAATCTCGCCGACGTTCTGCGCGAGCTCGGTGACACTGCCGAGGCGACGCGGAGGAATGGGCTCGCCCTCGACGGCATCGAACGACTCGCGCGCGCGGCGCCGTCGGTCGGTATCGAGCGGGCCGATACCTATAACCTTCTCGGCAGCATCAGCCAGAACCGGTCGGCAGGCGCGGCACTCGCGCCCTACCGGCGGGCGCTCGAGCTGTTCACCGCGCTCGGCCGTGACGACGATACGCGACGCTTTCCCGAGTTCCACGAACGCTTCGGCGACCTGCTGGTGAACCTGGCCGATCTGCGTGCCGCGTCGCCACCCGCGGGCAGCCTGGCGGACGAGGCGTTGGACACGTACCTGGGATTTGCCGATCGGGCTGCCACTTCGGGCTCGCCCGCGGAGGCGCGCAGCGTGCTGGACACCCTCGACCGTGTCCGTCAGTCGCTGAGCGGCGGCGCCGCCTCGAAGCTCGATCTGGCCATGAATCGCTTGCGACCGTTGCTCGAGTCCCAGGCCGCCGCGGCCCCGGGGACGCCTCGATGACCGCGTCCGGCAATCGACGGCGTGGCGTGCGACAACTCAGAAGGGAGACCGGGATGACACGTTCGGTTCTTATCAGCCTGTGCGCGGCGCTGACTCTCGCCGCGAGCGCGACCCCCGCGCGGTCACAGCAGCTCGTGACCGCGACCGACGCCGACGAGGTGCGACTGCTGCGGATTGCCGATCCACAGCCGGTGCTGCAGCCGTCGCTCGCGCAGGCCAGATCCTCGGCGGTGCCGACGCGTTCTCCACGGCGGCGGCGCGGCAGCATGGTCGGCTACGTCGAAGATTCGACCATCGATTCGAGGGTTCGCGTGCGATTCGACTCGGCGTTCGAGAACCCGCTGCCCGATCGCGCCGAGTTCTTCTACGCCAAGTGCGGGTGCTACACCGGCCTCGACCACTCGAGCCCCCTCTTCGACCCCGACGCGCCCGGGCCGTCGCCCGGCATCGTCACGGAGCTCAAGTTCCAGCAGCTCAATGTGGAGGGGGAGATTGCAGTCAGCGACCGCTTCTCGCTGTTCGCGCAGATCCCGCTCCGGTGGCTGCAGCCCCAGTCATTCGTTCCTGGCTTCGGCAGCTTCTCGAACCAGAGCGGCCTGAGCGATCTGCGGCTGGGAACGAAGATCGGCCTCCACGATTCGGCCGACGCCAGCGTGACGGCCAAAGTGGAAGTGTCCCTCCCGACCGGAGACCCGGAGAAGGGTCTGGGCACGAACCACACCAGCATCGATCCAGCGGTGCTCTATCGTCAGGATCTCTCGCCGCTCATCGCGATCGAATCGCAGTTCGGGGTGTGGTTCCCGATCGGCGGATCGGCGCCGGCGCCGACGAGTGGCGACGGCCATTTCGCCGGCCCGGTGCTGTACTACGGGATCGGTCCGAGCTTTACCGTCTATCAGTCGGACACCGTCCGGTTCGCCCCGGTCGTGGAGCTGGTGGGCTGGCACGTGCAGAGCGGCAACCAGACCGATCTCACCGACTTCGATGCCGGGGGCACCAACATCGTCAACATCAAGTTCGGTGCGCGGGTGTCGTTCGGTGACGGCTCGGTCTACGCCGGATACGGTCACGCCATGACGGACTCGGTCTGGTATCGCAACATCTTTCGCATGGAATACCGCCACTCCTTCTGACGGAGCGCCGCGGACGTCGTGGTTCCGGCTCGAGGCCGGAGCCGCGGCGAGGCGCACGACGCGCGATCCACCCGCGAGGGCCGGCTCAGATCTTTGCGCCCAGGTACGAGCAGACCCGCAGGAGGTCGGCGAACACGCCGCCGGCAGTGACGGCCGGGCCGGCACCGGGGCCTTGCACAACCAGCGGGTTCTGGTCGTAGCGTGAGGTGACGAATCGCACCACGTTGTCGGTGAGGTTGATGTTGGCGAACGGGTGCGAGCGCTCGAGCTCCATGAGCCCCACGGTGGCGCGGTTGCTCGCCGCGTCGAGTGCCCCGACGTAGCGCAGCACGCGGTTGCGGGCGCGCGCGGCCTCGAGCTTGGCCAGCATCGGCGCATCCAGCTCGGTGAGCCTCGCCATGAACTCATCGACGCCCACGCCAACGAGCGCCGGCGGGATCAGCCCTTCGAGCGCCACGTCGGCGAGTTCGAGGCGCATCCCCATCTCACGGGCGAGAATCACCAGCTTGCGCGCCACGTCGGTGCCGGAGAGATCGTCGCGCGGGTCGGGCTCGGTGTAACCCTTCGCCTTGGCCGTCTTGACGATTGACGAGAACGGCTCGCTGCCGTCCCACACGTTGAAGAGATAGGCCAGGGTGCCCGAGAAAATGCCCTCGACCTTGCGGATCTCGTCGCCGGTTTCGCGCAGGTCGCGCAGCGTCTGCATGATCGGCAGGCCGGCGCCGACCGTGGCTTCGTAGAGATAGTGCGAGCCGCCGGCGCGACGGGCCTCGTGCAGGCGGCCGAAGAGATCGAGCGCCCCGCTGTTGGCGCGCTTGTTCGGCGTGACCACGTGAATGCCTTCGGCCAGCCAGCGCGGGTAGAGCGCCGCCACGGCTTCGCTCGCCGAGCAGTCGATGATGACCGCGTGCGGCAGGTGGTCGGCGTGCACGTGGTCCTCGAAGGCGGCCAGGTCGACCGGCTGCCCCGCCGCCAGCTTGTCCTTCCACCCGTCGAGACCGATCGACTGGTCGGAGAGGACCATCTTCTTCGACGTCATCAGTGCGCGGACGCGCAGGTCGAGACGGAAGTCGCGCAGCAGGCGCGGCGCCTGCGAGGCAATCTGCTCCAGCAGCACGCTGCCGACCACGCCAGGGCCCACCAGACCGATCGAGATCGTGTGCGGCGACAGATAGAACCGGGCGTGCACCGACCGCAGCGCGCGTGTGGTCTGCCGCGCGTCGATCACCACCGAGATGTTGCGCTCGGAGGAGCCCTGCGCGATGGCCCGCACGTTCACCCCGGCACCGGCCAGCGCGCCGAAGACGTCGGCGGCGATGCCCGGAGTACCGGCCATGCCGTCGCCCACGACGCTCAGGATGCTGTGGCCCGTCAGGGCGTCCACGTCCTGGATCTGGCCGTCGCGGAGCTCGGTGGCAAACGCGCGCCGCACCGTCTGGGCGGTGCGCTCGGCGTCCTTCTCGGGCACCGCGAAGCAGATCGAGTGCTCGGAGCTGCCCTGCGAGATCAGGATGACGGAGATCCCGTCCTCGCGCAGGGCGCCGAAGAGACGCTGCGCGGTACCGGGCACGCCGATCATCCCTGCACCCTCGACGTTGACGAGCGCCACGGCGTCGATGCTGGTGATGCCCTTCACGGCATGGTCCGAGGTCGGGGACGCGCAGATGAGGGTGCCGGGCTTCTCCGGCGCGAACGTGTTACGCACCCAGATCGGGATGCCTTTCGTCACCGCCGGGGCCATCGTCTGCGGATGGATCACCTTGGCGCCGAAGTAGGCCAGTTCCATGGCCTCGTGGTACGACAGCGAGTCGATCACGGTCGCGTCGGGCACGCGGCGGGGATCGGCGCTCAGCACCCCGTCCACGTCGGTCCAGATGTGGATTTCCGACGCGTTCAGCACGTCGCCGAAGATCGAGGCCGAGAAATCCGAGCCGTTGCGGCCGAGCGTCGTCTGGACGCCGTCGGGCGTGCGGGCGATGAAGCCGGGCACGATGAGCGTCTCGGGCGAGCCAGCTGGCACCAGGGCCGCGGCGCGTTCGCGCGACACCGGCCACTGGACCGCCGGGCCAAGCGGGCCCCACTGCACCTGCACGACGTCGCGCGCGTCGAGCCACCGCACGGCGCCGCGCCGGCCGCGGGCGCCGAGGCTCAGGGCGAAGAGCCGCGTGGCCCACAGTTCACCGTAGCCGGCGACGACATCGTGGGTCTCCTGGGTGGCCGACCCGGCCTCGGACGTGGCCCGGAGCCGGCGCTCGATGTCGGCCGCGTCGGCGTCGAACCCGGCGGTGAACGCCGTCACGTCATCGGGCGTGCAGATCTCGGCGGCGATGCCGATGTGCCGCTGCCGCAGCGCCGACAGCGCCGGCGCCGCCGGTTCCTGGCGCTCTGCCGCCGCCACCAGTTCGAGCAGGCCGTCCGTGACGCCCTTGCACGCCGACAAGACGACCGCGAGCGGGCCCGCCGGCTCTCCCTCGATGATGTCGGCCACCCGCCGCATGCAGGCCGCGTCGGCAACGCTCGATCCCCCGAACTTGAACACACGCCACGAATTCGCCATGACTCCCTGAAGCGCCTCCGCCCTCGAACGCGGCGCGCGTTTCTCCCTCTCTCTTGCTTCGGTCGGACCGTCCCGGCCGTGCAGCACCCTGCGCCCACTCGGAAGCTGGGCCATCAAACACTGTACTCACAAACAGGTCGCGGCCGGTCGGGGTCTTCAGACCCGGGCAGGTTGCGTACAATCGCGCCCATGAGCGCATACAAGCCTGGCGGGTTTCCCAGCGTCTCCGCCTACATCATGGCGAAGGACGGTCAGGCGCTGATCGACTTCGTCACGGCCGTCTTCGGCGCCACGCCCGAGCGGCGCTTCGATCACGAGGGGCGCATCGCGCACGCCGAAATGCGGATCGACGACTCGGTGATCATGCTCGCCGACGCGCACGGCCAGTGGGCTCCGGTGCCGGCGTGGCTGCACATCTACGTGCCGGACGTGGACGCCACCTACCAGAAGGCGCTGGCTGCCGGCGGCACCAGCGTGCAGCCGCCCTCGCAGCGCGAGGGCGACCCGGACCGGCGCGGCGGCGTGGCCGATCCGTGGGGCAACCAGTGGTGGATTTCCACGCAGATCAGCTGACGCCGATCTCCAGCAGCAGCTTGCCGGTGGTGCGCCGCGCCTCCAGTTCGGTGTGGGCGGTCGCGGTCTCGGACAGCGGATACGTGGCGCCGACGTTCAACGTCAGCTCGCCGGCGCCGATCCACGCAAACAGATCACGTGTGCGGCCCAACAGCTCGTCGCGCGTCGCGATGTACTGATTGAGGCCGGGACGAGTCAGAAAGAGCGAGCCCTTGGCGCCGAGCACCGCTGGATCGAACGGCGCCACCGCACCGCTCGAGAAACCGAACAGCGCCAGGCAGCCGCGTGGGCGCAGGCAGTTCAAGCTCTTGTCGAACGTGTCCTTGCCGACGGAGTCGTACACCACGTCGACGCCCCGCCCATCGGTCAGACGCCTGGTCTCGGCTTCGAAGTCCTGCTGGGTGTAGACGATCACGTGCTCGGCTCCGGCGGCCCTGGCGAGCGCGGCCTTGGCCTCGGTGCCGGCGGTGGCGATCACGCGGGCGCCGCACTTGCGCGCCACCTGAATAATCAACTGGCCGACGCCGCCCGCTCCCGCGTGCACGAGCGCAGTGTGACCGGGACCGAGAGGAAACGTGCTGTGCGTCAGATAGTGGGCCGTGGTGCCCTGCAGCATCACGGCGGCGGCGGAGCGGAAATCCACGTGCGCGGGCAGCGGTACGAGTCGCGCCGCCGGCACGACCTGATACTCGGCGTAGGTGCCGAGCACCATCGTGTAAGCCACGCGGTCGCCCGGTGCCAGGCCGGTGACGCCGGACCCGATTTCCGCCACGGTGCCCGACGCTTCCATGCCGTCCACGAACGGCAGGCTCGGCGGCTTGTACTTGCCGGCGCGATATTGGACGTCGATGAAGTTGACCCCCGACACTTCGATCTTGACGAGCGCCTCGTTCGCGCCGGGCTTCGGGACGTCGACGTCCTCATAGCGCAGCGCCTCGGGACCTCCGTTCGCGTGCACACGAACCGCTTTCACGGCATCCTCCTGATATCGGTCAGAAACGCGACGAGGCCGGCGATCGACGCCGGCCTCGCTATTTCGAAGAAGCGCGCCCGGGAGAAACCTACTTGCCCTGCAGTTCCTCCATGATCACGGTGAAGTTGCCGCCCGCGCCGCCGCGGCCAGCCGCCGGCTGCGCAAAGCCTTTGGCCTTCAAGCTCTCGGGAAGCGTGAACTCCTTGAGCGCCTGCTCCGGCGTCTTGTTCGCCTTGAGCGCTGTCCGCGCGTGATCGAGCATCAGCTGGTTGAACTCGCCAGCGGCCACGAAATCATCCCACGCCAACACGGCGCTGTGTCCCGGGATCACTTTGTCGACGTTCTTGATTTCTCGCGCCGCCTTCTTGAGCGTCTCGGGGTAGCCCACGCCGCTGCCGCCGTTGCCGCGGTCGATGAACGGCGTCCCCTTGTTGGCGAAGGCGTCGCCCGAGTGCATCACGCGGGCGCTCTTGAACACGACGAACGAGTCGCCGTCGGTGTGCGCCGGACCGAAGTAGCGCAGCTCCACTTCTTCCTTGCCATTGAAGAGCGTGAGCTTGTCCTTGTAGGTGCGATCGGACAGCCCCTGCTTGTTGGCCGCCTCCTGGAACACCGGCATCTTGGCCATGTTGGCCGCCGTCTTCTCGTGCACCACGATCTGGACGCTGCCGGGGAAGAACTGGTTGCTGCCGGTGTGGTCGCCGTGCGTGTGCGTGTTGACGATGTGGGTCACGGGCTTGTCGGTGACCTTCTTCACTTCGTCGAGGATGGCCTGGCCGTTGTCGGCGAGCTTGGTGTCCACCAGCAGCACGCCGTTCGCCATGACCCACACGGCCGTGTTGCCGCCCTGACCCGGAACCATATAGAGGTTGTCCGCCACCTTCTCCGCCGCGCTGACCGGCGGAAACGCCGGCCCGCCGCCGCGGCCCTGCGGCGCCGCGGCCTGCTGCGCGTGCAGGATTGCCGTGCCCACCCCGCCGGCGAGCACAATCGCTCCGAGCACGAATTGCCGTTTCATGGTCTGCCTCCCTTGGGCTTACTTGGTGTTCACCGTCACCGACGACAGCCACACGTCGAGCGACGGGTAGTTGCCGTGGTTTTGTGTGATGTGCGTGGGAAACCACACGCCGGTGGCTGTCTTCTCGTAATCGCGGAACACGGTTTCGACGAGCCGGTCGCCCCGGCCGTGTTCGTCTATCCAGGTCTGGACGCGATCGACCTCGTTGCTCGCGTTGATCACGCCGACGAAGGTCTGGCCACCGGTCGTGAACGACACCTCGGCGCCCTGCGGCACGGCCCGGACGGTGGCGTTCGCGGCGCGTGCCGCCTGGAGGAATCCCTGCGGCGTGGTCATCGCGTCGCGCGTGACGTCGATGTCGGCGCGGTACGACGTGAGCGGAACGCGAGGCCCGTTCTCCGCATACGTGGCGCCAAAGCCCTCGAGCTGCACGGAGAGAACGAGGTGCGCGCTGAGCGCGATGGAGGCGGTCTTCAACGGATTGCGCTGCGCCGCTGGCACTGGAGCGGTCACCAGTACCAGACAGGTGAGCGCCACCGCGCTCATCGTCAACAGTCGTCGAATCCGCTGGTCCATTCTGATACTTGTGGCTCAGGGCTCAGGGCTCAGGCAAGAGCTTTTACGGCCAGCGTCCTTGCTTGAGCCTTGAGCCTTGAGCCTTGAGCCGAATTACTTCTCGAACTGAATCCGGTCGCTCATCCCGTCTTCCCAGCTGCTCCACCCCGACGTCATCCCGTAGGGCGCGCGCTCGAGCACCGCCTCGATCTCGTGGAGCAGGCCGTCTTCCACCTTGAAGACCTCCATGATGTGCCAGGTCCACGGCTGGATCGGCCCGGCCGTCACCGTCCGGCCGCTCGGCGTCTGGAACGTGCGCGACGCGCCGGCGTCGTGGTCGAAGAATACGTACGAGGCCACCACACCGCGCTCTTCGTCCACGGCCACGTAGCGGCGATCGCGGATGCGGCTGACGAAGTGAATCAGCCCCGACTCGAACTGCTCGCGGCACGTCCACATGCCCGAGTAGCCGGTGGAGGTCTTCGGATCGGGGCGCGGCTGGCCCTCACGCCCCTTGTTGTTGGTCGAGTCGCCGCCGTTCTCGATGCGGTGGCAGTCGTCGGCAAAGGGATAGACGCCTTTACCGTCGTTGAGCTGCATGCCGCTGAAATACATGTTCGCCACCCGCACCAGTTCGGCGCGCGACTTGCGGGCCGCCGGGGGCGTGAGTCGGGTGAACGCCTCGCGCGGCTGGCCTCGCGCCTCGAAGTTCCTGGCGCCCATGTCGCTGTGGCCGATCAGGTGCTCGACCTCGGTGATGCGGCCGTT
>Ga0157380_10001074_pt1 | contig 17550 bp, 17 predicted proteins | sample S35metaG_FD_119757 | JGI IMG/M metagenome (GOLD analysis project Ga0157380, IMG submission 119757) | Switchgrass rhizosphere microbial communities from Kellogg Biological Station, Michigan, USA - S3-5 metaG | ecosystem: Host-associated > Plants > Roots > Rhizosphere > Soil | place: USA... | reverse complement strand
GCTCGATCGCCATCACGGCCGCGTCATGGGGTGCCGGGTGGTGGTGGAAGCGCCGCACCGCAGCGCGGAGGGCTACAACCCGCCGATCAGCATCTCGGTGGAGGTGGATGTCCCCGCCAAGCCGCGCATCGTTGCCAAGGATTCGGAGCAGCAACGCGCCATGAAGGGCGACCATCTGGCCGCCATCAACCGCGCCTTCGAGGCGGTCGAGCGCCAGCTCGAAGACCTGAAGGACAAGCAACGCGGCGAGGTGAAGCGCCATGAGAATGCCGGCCAGACCGGCAGCGTGGTGCGCTTGTTTCCAGAACAGGGCTACGGGTTCATCGAACTCGCCGGCGGGCCGGAACTCCACTTCACGCGCAGCGCCATGATCGGCGGCGGCTTCGATCAGCTGACGGTCGGCACCATGGTGCAGGTGACGCAGGCAGCGGCCGAAGGGCCAATGGGGCCGCAGGCGAGCTTCGTCGGGATGCTCGGCGGCGAGCGACGGGGCTGACGGTCCACAACCCCAGGCGGGCATCGTTCGCCAACGCGGCACGTTCGCGTGCTGCCGATGGTGCACGCGCCGCCGCGGGTGTGATCCAAATCACCGAGCGACTCCAAAGCGATGTCCGCGACTCGGCGAGTCGCGTTACAGTCTGTTGACGGTGCAACAATTCCTTAATCTCTGGGTTGCACACTCGAATCGAGCCAATAGGTCCGAGGTGTGGCGCGCGATGTTCCACCTGGTGTTGACCACCTGCTTCGCAGGCATCCTGTGTTATGCCAGCGAGCCCGACGTCGATTACATCTCCGCCGAGCGTTGCCTCCACCAGGGCGCGATCCTCTCCGGCCTCGCTCGTGCGCAGCTGAACTTTCCGCGCATGGAGCAGACGTCCCGCATCGCCTGTTCCGCCATCGACGGCACCACGCAGACCGTCTATGTCGGCCACGCCGGGGCCGAGGCGCCGGCCTTTCCCGAGGATGTGCTGAGCCTCCCTACCCTCGACTGAGCCCGCTTCGCGCGCTTGCAGTCCGGCAGGAACCGCGCCATCTAGGTTATGTTCGATAGATATCGAATATAACCCCAAAGCGCGCAGGCCTCAGCATGATTCCCTTTTCTGTCCTCGACCTGTCGCCCATTCCGGAAGGCAAGAGCGCCGGCGACGCGCTGCGCAACACGCTGGATCTGGCCCATCACGTCGAGCGGCTGGGATATCGGCGCTACTGGTTGGCGGAGCATCACAACATGCCAGGCATCGCCAGCGCCGCGACCGCGGTGGTGATCGGGCAGGTCGCCGCTGCCACCAGCACGATCCGCGTCGGCTCCGGCGGGATCATGCTGCCGAACCACGCGCCGCTGGTGATTGCGGAACAGTTCGGCACGCTGGAATCCTTGTTCCCGGGCCGCATCGATCTCGGCCTCGGGCGCGCGCCCGGCACCGACATGATGACGGCACGGGCGCTGCGCCGCGACCTTGCCGCCAACGCCGACCGGTTTCCGGAGGATGTCGCGGAGCTGCGCGCCTACCTTGGTCCGTCCGTGCCGGGGCAACGGATCCGCGCCATCCCGGGCGACGGCTTGGCCGTGCCGATCTGGCTGCTCGGTTCCAGCCTCTATAGCGCGCAGCTCGCGGCGATGCTGGGCATGCCGTTCGCGTTCGCCTCGCACTTCGCGCCGGGCGCGATGATGCAGGCAATCGAGCTCTACCGCAGCCGGTTCGAACCGTCGGCGCAGTTGGACCGGCCATATGCCATGCTGGGCGTGAATGTGATCGCGGCCGATACCGACGCGGAAGCGGCGCGGCTCTTCACCTCATTGCAGCAGAGCTTCGTCAATCTGCGACGCGGCCAACCCGGTCAGCTGCCGCCGCCGACGGACGATATTGACCGCTTCGCCTCGCCGACGGAACAGGCCCAGCTGCGCCAGGCGCTGGCCTGCTCGTTCGTGGGTGCCCCCCGGACGGTCGAAGCGGGGCTGAAGGCTTTCGTGGAGCAGACCAAGGCCGACGAACTGATCGTCAGCGGCCACGTCTACGATCACGCCGCGCGGCTGCGATCGTTCGCCATCGCGGCGCAAGTACGCGACACTCTTTCTGCGCAAACCGGAAGTAGTTGAGGGAAAAGAAAGTGGCGGCGAAGACTGAGGGGGAAGGGTAGTGCTTCGCCGCCGGGCCGCTGAGGGCAAGCGGCCACATACGGTCAATACAACCCTGGTTTGCCGGATTGGTTCCGTCGACTCGCAATTTTTCCCGAGCGCTTTCAGCCTTGCACGCTGCCAGAGCTATGCACAGCTCTCCTGGAGAGGCGCGCATCCAGTTCATGCCGGGTTCATCGGTGCCGGCGCCAAGTCTGCTTGAATTTCAATCCATGGCGCGGCTGCGCGCCGCGGCGCACGTCTGACGTTGTGCTCACGGGGGCGGCCACTCTTGTCACAAGCTATTCTCAGTCGGCGATGTCATTTTTGATTGCCAGGGGCGACGCCGGAGTCATAACGTTTGTGCGTTGCAATGAGGCAGGACTGGGAAGACCCGTCTTTCGTGGAATGGCGGCGTTATCCACAGGCTTCGGGCAACTAAGGATCAGGGATGGGTCAAAGGTTGGGACGCTTCGGTGAAGTGTCCTGCGCTCTGACGTCTCTGCGAGGGGAGTAGGTTCGGTGGCCCATTACATTAGCGTGCTGATGCCGCTGAGCGCGGGTGGCTGGCGGGCGCTGTTTCCCGACATTCCGGATTGCGAGGTCGAGGGCGAGAGCCTGGACGCGACCATGCTCCGCGCGGCCGGCGCCTTGAGCGAATGCGTGCACAGCCGCTATAGCGACGGGCCGCCGTCGCCACGCGAATTGATCGAAATCAAGGCGGACGACCAGTGGGTTGCGACACACGAGATCGACTGGGCCAAGGCGGTCGTCACCATGGTGCCGGTGCGCGGCGAGCAGAACGCTCACGCCTGAAGCTTCTTTGTCCTCAAGCCTGGGAATCCCCGCCCGATTGCCGACGCGCGCGGCGGCATGATATGTCCGACCGGACAATCAACGTCATTTCATGGGGTTTGGGGGTGGTCATGCGGTGGAATGGTAAATTGCGCCACAGCGCGGCTGCCGGGCGGCGCGGTGCGATCGTGTTGGCTCTGATCCTGGCCGGGTGCGCGAGCAAGCCGCCGGCACCGCCGGCGCCCTCGATCGTCGGCCTTTGGCAGGCGCAGCAGATCGCGGCCGCCGCCGTACCAGCCGATGTGCGCATTACGCTTTCGATGTACGGCGATGGCAGGGCGGTCGGCCGGGCCGGCTGCAACAACTACACCTCCAAGTATCAGCGCACGGGCGACACCATCTCCTTCGGACCTGCGGCCAGTACCAAGATGGCCTGCGCGCCTCAACTCATGACGCTCGAGCAAAGCTATCTCGAGACGCTGACCGCGGCGACCCGGGTGGAGCGGCGGCCGGACGGCACGCTGGCGCTGACGGCCGACAACGGCGCGCAGCTGCTGTTCCGCCGCCAGGAAGCGGCCAGCTTGCAGGATGCGCGGACGCGCGGCATCGACTTTCGCGCCATCGGACAGGAGCCCGGTTGGGTGGTTGAGTTGACCGACGGCGGGGAGATCACGGCGGTGCTTGACTACGGAGCGACCTCGTTGACGCTCCCAACCCCATCCTCCGCGACCGCCGAGGATGGGACCGTGGTCTACGACGCGAGCACCGATACCGACCACCTGATCCTGCGCATCAAGCGAAAGATCTGCATCGATGCCATGAGCGGCGAATCCCATCCGTCCACGGTCGAGCTGCTGGTCAACGACAAGCCTTACCAAGGCTGCGGCGACCGGCTGGACTAGAAGCGCCGGCCTGATTTCAGCGCATAATTCGCCGGTCGATACACCGGTTGGTAGGGATCGGGCCGCCAGCCGGCGCTTCGATCAACTTCTCCCTGCCGTCAGCATGGACCGCCCGCGCGGCTAGGAATACGCTCGTCGCCGCAATATCTGATGGAGCGTGCCATGGCGCAAATTGCGATGGCGGAGGGCGTTCCACCCAATCAGGACGCGCAACGCACGAGCACCGCCGACCGTCGGTCCGCGCGGAGGCCCTGGCGGGTGCCGTTGCATCCGCTGGCGGCTTTGTGCCTTGCGATCCTGCTGGTGGTGGTGGTCGGAGTGCTCGGCGCGCAGACCTATCGCGGCGTGCGGGCGATCCTTGGGACGGTCGCGTTCGATGAGACGCGGTATATCCGCGACGCCCTGGCCGAAAAGGTCGAGAGCATCTTCCAGCCGGCGGAAAGCCAACTTGCACTGCTGGCATACAGCGACCTGTCGCAATCCGGGAGCTTGGGGCTCCGTCTCGCGGAACTGCCGGCGATCCTGGATGACCTCAACCGCAACAAACTGATCGATGCCAGCTTTGTCGGTTATCCGAACGGCGAATTCATCCTGTTCCGACCGCTGCGCAACGCTGCAGCGCGCGACTTGTTCGATGCTCCCGCCGGGGCCGCATTGCTGGTGCAATCGCTCGCACTCGATTCCGCCGACGTCATGCTCGGGACATATCTGTTCTACGATGCCGACGGTCATCTGCTGGATTCGGTTGCCAGGCCTGACTACCACTTCGATCCGAGGACCAGGCCCTGGTACAAAGCCGTTGGCGACGGCAATGGGTCCATCGTCACGACTCCCTATCCGTTCTTCACGACCGCCGCCGTCGGCGCAACCATGGCCCGGCGCTCGGCCGACGGCGCCGCTACGGTCGGGCTGGATGTCACGCTGCAGTCGATTGCGGGCGCGCTCGCCAGCATACGCATCACGCCGTCTAGCGAGATTGCTGTGGTCAATGAGAGCCAGCAAGTCATCGGATATCGCGATGCGAACAAGATGATCGCACCCAGTTCGGACGGTGGCCTTCGGCTGGCCACCCTCGACGAGCTGGGTGTCCCGGCCCTGGCCCGCTCGGTGACGGTATTCGGCCGCGGCGAAGCGCGCGGCGAGATCAGAATCGAAGGCCGCGGTTGGCAAGTGTTGCGCGCCAGCATTCCGATCCGCGCAGGGCAAAATTTCACGTTGCTGATCGCGATCCCGAATGACGAGCTGTTCGCCGCCGCGCGCACCATTGTCGGCCAACAGGTGGTCATCGGCCTCGTCATATTGCTGGCGGCGATCGCCATCGGCTGGTGGGGCGTGCGGCGGCTGACCCGGCCCCTGCACCTGCTGGTGAAGGAGACCAAGGCCATCCGCTCGTTCGACTTCAGCGCGGACACCAAGGTTCCGACCATTATTGCAGAGGTCGAGACCCTTGCCCGGGCCCTCGACACCATGAAAGAAACGATCCGCAAGTTCATGGAGATCGACACCGCCGTTTCGGCAGAGCGCGATCTGACGACTTTGCTGGAGCGGGTCCTGCGAGAGACGACACGATTGGCAGCTTGCGATGGCGGCGTGCTCTATCTCCTCGACAAGGAAGGCCGGCGCCTGGAACCGGAGATCGCCCGGTGGCAAGGCCATCATGTGGTCGATGAGAAAATCGCGTTACCGTCGCTCCCCCTAGAGGTCAGCGATCTCCTGCCCCAGACTATCGATGCCCTGAAGCAAGGACAGATCGTCGTCGTCGATCGCCAGCTGACCGAATCGGAACTCGAGACGCTCGGGCTGAGCCAGACGATGAAAGCTCTGGGCGCCGAGCGAGTCGGGCTGGTTGCCGTGCCGCTGCTGAACCGCAAGCAGGAGCCGTTGGGCGTGCTGCTGTCGATCAAGGCAATCCGCGCCGGCGAGGCACCCTGGTCGGTGAACTCTCGCCTGCGCGAGCTGATTCGCGCCGTCAGCGGCAGCGCCGGCATCGCGATCGAGAATCACCAACTTCTGCAGGCGCAGAAGGACCTGATGAACGCGCTCATCAAGCTGATCGCCGGCGCGATCGATGCCAAGTCGGCCTATACCGGCGGCCATTGCCAGCGCGTCCCGGTGCTGACGCGCATGCTGGCGGAGGCCGCCTGTGCGCAGAAGGAAGGACCCTTCCAGGACTTCAAACTGTCGGAGGAGGAATGGGAGGCGGTGGATATCGGATCCTGGCTGCACGATTGCGGCAAGGTGACGACGCCGGAATATGTCGTCGACAAGGCCACCAAGCTCGAGACTATCTATGACCGCATCCACGAGGTGCGCATGCGCTTCGAGGTGCTGAAGCGCGATGTGCAAATCGCCTATTGGCAGGCGATCGCCAAAGGCGGCGATCCGGATGCGCCGCGCGAGCGGATGGAGTCCGAGCTGCGCGCGCTCGACGAGGACTTCGCGTTCGTGGCGTCGTGCAACGAGGGTGGCGAGTTCATGGACCCGGCGCGGATCGAGCGCCTGAAGCAGATTGCCGCGCGCACCTGGCGGCGCACGCTCGATGACCGGCTCGGCACCTCCTACGAAGAGCGCGCGCGCAAGGATCGCATGGCGCCGCCGGCCCTGCCGGTCGATGAGCCGTTGCTGGCCGACCGCGAGGATCACGTCACCGCGCGCGCGCCGCACGAGATGATCGACAAGGAGAATGCCTGGGGCATCCGGGTCGAGACGCCGCCGCACAAGATCAATCGCGGCGAACTCTACAACCTGTCGATCGGGCGCGGCACGCTGACGAACGAGGAGCGCTACATCATCAACGACCACATGACCCAGACCATCATGATGCTGGAAAGCCTGCCGTTGCCGCGCCATCTGCGCGCCGTGCCGGAGATCGCGGGCGGCCATCATGAGAAGATGAACGGCACCGGCTATCCGAAACGCCTGAAACGCGACCAGATGTCGCCGGTCGCGCGCATGATGGCAATCGCCGACGTGTTCGAAGCGCTGACCGCCGCCGACCGGCCCTACAAGAAGGCAAAGCCGCTGAGCGAGGCGATCAAGATCATGGGGTTCATGAAAAAGGACAACCACCTCGATCCGGAATTGCTCGACCTGTTCCTGACGACGGGGGTGTGGAAGCAGTACGCCGAGCGATTCCTCGACGCGGCGCAGATCGACGAGCCGAATATCGAGGCAGTACTCAAGACGCAGCCGGCCTAGTTCACCCAGGCCGCACCACTTTTGTCATCCTCGTGCATGCCGAGGATCGTGCGGCAGCCGTCTAGACCGCCTCGCGCATCTCGCCCATCGCGGGCTCCGCGCTGGGGCGAGACCGCAGCAGGTTGCCCTCGACATTCTCCAGGTGCGCGCGCATCGCGGCGGCGGCGCGGTTGAGGTCGCGATCCTCGATCGCCGCCACGATCGCTTCGTGATCGTCGAACGAGTGGTGGTTGGGCGCCGGCTTCACCTTGTCGACCCGCAGGCGGCCCCACACCACGGCGCGGCGCACGGCGTTCAGCGTGTCGAGCAGCGCCAGCAGCAGCGAGTTCTGGGTTGATTCCGCGATCACGCGATGCAGGCGGTTGTCCCATGCTTCGTATTGCCGCCAGGTCTGCGCCGCGCGGGTGCGCTGCATGCACAGACGCATCTCCGCAATGTGCGCCGAAGTCGCGTTGAGCGCCGCCATGCGCGCGACCTCGGGCTCCAGCACCAGGCGCGTGCGCATTACTTCGGTGGGATTGGTACGGCGCGTGATCGCCGCGACGTCCGCCATGGTCTCGATCGGGCGGCTGCCGATGAAGGTGCCCTTGCCGACGTGGCGCCAGATCTGGTTTTCCGATTCCAGGACCGCGAGCGCCTTGCGCAGGCCGGCGCGCGTGACGCCGAGCGTCTCCGCCAGTTCTCGCTCTGGCGGCAGGCGGCTGTCGAGCGGCATCTCGATCTGCGCGAGATAGCTGCGCAAGCGCGCGAGGGCGGTTCCGGTGGCGAGATCGTCAGCGATGGCAAAGGTCATGGCTTCAAACCAATAGGGGCATTGGTCAGAACAATATCGGCCGAAACATTAGATATTGCAAGAATGTTTGCGTTCAAGCCTTGCAACCAAGTTTAACCAAAGTAAGATTGGTTCAGAACAAAAGCCAGAGCCACAAGGCTCATCTTCATTGGCGAACGGGAGGACGAAATGGATATGCGAACTACGGGCCTGAAGGGCTCGCTCATGGCAGGCGTGCTCGCGGTCGCGGGCTTTGCCTGGTCGCCGGCCGTTTCGGCCGACGAGGTGGATGTCGCGTTCGGCGACATCGCGACGGTCGAATCGCTCAACTTCCTGATCGCGATCGAGCGCGCCAAGGAACGCGGCGTCGACGTGAAAGTGACGTTCTTCAAGTCCGAGGACGTGGCGGCCCAGGCGGTGGTGGGCGGCGAGGCGGACATCGGGGTCGGCACGCCCTATGCCCTGATCCAGAAGGTCAAGGCGCCGATCCGCCTGTTCTACCAAATGAGCGCGCTGCGCTTTTTCCCGATCGTGAATACCGAATACTACAAGACCTGGAAGGACCTCGACGGGCAGGAAGTGGCAGTGCATGCCCGCGGCTCCGGCACCGAGGCCATCATGAAGCTGATGGCGCAGAAGAACGGTATCACCTACAGCAGCATCAGCTACGTTCCGGGCGCGGAAGTGCGCGCCGGCGCGCTGCTGCAGGGCAACATCAAGGCCTCGATCGTCGATTCCACCAACAAGAAGATGCTGGAGCAGAAGGCGCCCGGCAAATTCGCGGTGCTGCCGATGGAAGGCGTCAATGCCACGGACGAGGCGCTCTATGCCAACACCGAGTTCCTGACGGAACAGGCCGAGGACGTGCAGATCCTGGTCGAGGAGTTGCTGAAGACCTGGCGCGAGATCAACGCCAACCCGGCGGTGGTCGCCGACCTGCGCAAGAAATACAATCTGCTGGCCGATCTGCCGGCGGAGCTGGAGCCCGAGGTGGTGCCGTACTACGAAGAGTCGGTGCCGACCGGCGCGTTCCCCAACAACGGCGGCAGCGAGCAGGCGGCCAAGGATGACTTCGAGTTCTATGCCCTGGCGGGCCAGATCGAAGGCGATCCAAAGTCCCTGAAGGTCGAGGATTTCTGGACCTTCGATCCGCTCAACAAGGCGCTCGCCAAGGTCGGTACGCAGTAAGTTTCGCAGTAAATTTCGCGGGTGCGTCGGGAATGGATGCGCGGCTTGAAGATCCCATTGCGGCCGGTATTGCCGCTCAATCGGACGAAGCGGCCGGCAGCCGCCATCAGACTCTGTGGTGGCGGCTGGCATCCATCGCGCTGTTCTGCGGGGCGTGGGAAATCGCGGGGCTGGTTCCGATCAATCTCGCTTTTCCCACCTTCTCGTCGACCGTCGCGGCCTTCTTCGAGATGGTCGGCGACGGCACCATGCTCAAGGCCTATGCGCTGACGCTGCAGCCGCTGATCATCGGGCTCATCGTCTCGGCCGTTCTCGGAATCTCGATCGGCGTCGCGATGGGGCTGCGCAAGAGCGTGGAATGGATGGCGGCACCGATCTTCATCGTGTTGCAGGCGGCGCCGGTCGCGGCGGTCATCCCAATGGTGACGTTCATCTACGGAATCGGGCTGACGGCCAAGGTGATTTCCGTCTGCCTGCTGGCGCTGCCGGTCATCGTGCTCAACAGCTACAAGGCGGTCGCCAACGTCAATCCGTCGCTGATCAACATGTGCCGCTCGTTTCTCGGCTCGCGCTGGCAGCAGATCCTCAAGATCATCCTGCCCGACGCCAGCCCGGTGATCTTCGCGGGCTTGAGGCTCGGCATCTCCGCCGGCTTCATCGGCATCATTCTGGCCGAACTGCTGATCACGCCGACCGGCATCGGCGACCTCATCACCTATCACCGCGCGGTTGCCAACTACGCGCACATGTATGCCACCATCGCGTCCGTCATCGTATTCTCGGCCGCGACCCTCAGCGTGTTGCAGTGGGTCGAGGAGCGATGGATCCGGCCGGAAAAGAAGGGGTCTTGATGGTCGCCGTCACCCGCAAATTCCCGCGCGAGCCGCATGGAGAGGACATGGCCAGCCTCGAGAGCATCATTTCCGTGCGCGGCATCAACAAGGTCTATCCCGGGCAGGTCCATGCGTTGAAGGATGTCGACCTCGACTTTCCCGCCGGCGCGCTCACCACGCTGCTGGGGCCAAGCGGTTGCGGCAAGACGACGTTGCTCAAGATCATCGCCGGCCTGCTGGCGCCCACGACCGGTGACGTGCTGGTCAAGGGCAAGAAGGTGACGGCCCCGGGACCGGAACGCGCCTTCGTGTTCCAGGACTTCGCGCTGATGCCGTGGGCGACGGTGCTGCGCAACGTCGGCTTCGGGCTGGAGCTGCGCGGGCTGGCGGAGGCCAAGCGCAACGAGATCGCGCGGCGCTCCATCGAGCAGGTTGGCCTTTCCGGGTTCGAGGACAAGTACCCGCACGAGCTGTCCGGCGGCATGCGCCAGCGCGTGGGCCTGGCGCGCGCGCTGGCGGTGGATGCCGACGTGCTGCTGCTGGACGAACCATTCTCCGCGGTCGACGAGCAGAACCGCCGCAAGTTCCAGGAAGACCTGCTGCGGCTGCGTGAGATCGAGCGCAAGACCTTCATCTTCGTGACCCACAGCATCGAGGAGGCGGTCTACCTGTCCGACCGCATCGTGCTGCTGTCGCGCCGGCCGGGCCAGGTGTCGCAGATCATCGCGCCGCAGATCGACCGCTCCGGCACGCCCGACGAGATCCGCCGCGACCGCGCCTATCTCGATACGGTCGAGGAGATCTGGCAGGGCCTGCGGCAGTTCGTGGATTGAGGCGCACATGACCTTGTTCGGCTATCGCCTGCCGATGATGAGCTCGCTCATTGTTTGGTGCCTGATCTGGGAGATCGTGGGCCGGCTTGAGCTGGTCCTGCTGTTCCCGCCGTTCAGCGGCGTGCTGGCCGCACTGGTCGACCTGGTGCAGACGCAGAAATTCTGGGACGCGACCTGGACCACCATCAGCACCTTCTGCATCGGCATGGTGCTGGCGATCGTCTGCGGCGTCGCGCTCGGCGTGCTGATGGGGCGCGTGAAGGCGGCAGAGAACCTGCTCGGCATGTGGGTGAACGTGTTCGCCAGCGCGCCGCTGTCCGCTCTGGTGCCCGTCCTCATGATCCTGTTCGGCATGGGCGCGAAGACGATCGTGGTCAGCGTGTTCCTGTTCGCGATCTGGATCATCGCGCTCGACACCCAGGCCGGGGTCAAGCACATCACGCCGTCGCTGATCGACATGGCGCGGAGCTTCGGCGCCGGGCGCCGCGACATCTACGCCAAGATCATCCTGTGGGCCGCGCTGCCCGAGATTCTCGCCGGCATCCGCCTCGGCTTCATCCGCGGGGTAAAGGGCGTGGTGATCGGGCAATTGCTGGTGTCGATCATCGGCTATGGGGAGCTGTTCGAAATCTATTCGCGCTCGTTCCTGATGGAGGACTTCTGGGCGCTCACGATCGTGCTGTTCGCGTTCGCGCTGCTGGTGGCGGAGCTGGTCGGCATGCTGGAAAAACGCATCGAATATTATGCAGGGGTAAGACAATGAATCTTGAGAATTCCCGCTACGTCTTCGCGCCGCATTCGCTTCCGACCTTGCCGATCCGTGACTCGAACAAGGTGTTTCCGGTTCATCGCATTTACTGCGTTGGGCGGAACTATGCCGAGCACGCCATCGAGATGGGCCACGATCCCAGCCGCGAAGCGCCGTTCTTCTTCCTGAAGAACCCCGACACCCTGGTGCCGAGCGGCGGCACCTTCCCCTACCCCGACGCCTCCAAGGACGTGCATCATGAGCTGGAGATGGTGGTGGCGCTGAAATCCGGCGGCAAGGACATCGCGCAGGACAAGGCGCTCGGCCACGTCTTCGGCTATGCGGTCGGCCTCGACATGACGCGGCGCGACCTGCAGGGCGAGGCGAAGAAGCTGGGCCGCCCATGGGAAGTCGGCAAGGCGTTCGAATCGGCGGCGCCTTGTTCGGAGATCGTGCCGGCTTCGGCCATCGGCCATCCGGCGCAGGGCGCGGTCTGGCTCAAGGTCAACGGCGAGCCGCGCCAGAAGGGCGACCTCAACCAGCTGATCTGGAAAGTGCCGGAGATGATCGTCTATCTCTCCGGCCTGTTCGAACTGCGGGCCGGCGACCTCATCTTCTCCGGCACGCCGGCCGGCGTCGGCCCGGTGAAGCGCGGCGACGTGCTGCACGGTGGGGTCGATGGCGTGGGTGAATTGAAGGTGACGGTGGGGTAGTCGCTTCCATCACTCTCTCGTTCCTCTTATGGTGGCCGCCTCTTGGTGAAACTAGAGGCGATGGCCCATGGAAAAACGGACATTCGGAAAAACCGGCTGGAAGGTCGCGCCGGTTGGCTTCGGCGCGTGGGCGATCGGGGCGGACTGGGGCGATGTGTCGGAGCGAGATGCGGAAGCGGCACTGAACGAGGCGCTCGATCGCGGCGTCAATTTCATCGACACGGCGGATGTCTACGGCATGGGGCGGTCGGAGAAGCTGATCGCCCGGGTGCTGAAATCGCGCGCCGCCAAGGACGTGATCGTCGCCACCAAGGCTGGCAAGCAGACCAAGCCGCACGTCAATGCCGAATACAAGACCGAGTTGCTGGACCGCTGGGTCGAGGACTCGATCAAGCGCCTGGGTGTCGAGGCGCTGGACCTGGTGCAGCTGCACAGCCCGCCGCACGAGGTCTACTATCGGCCGGAGATCTTCGCAGGCATGGACCGGCTGGTGAAGGCCGGCAAGATCAGGGCCTATGGCGTCAGCGTCGAATGGACGGAAGAGGCGATCAAGGCGCTGGAATACCCGATCGCCAGCGTGCAGATTATCTTCAACATGTTCCGCCAGCGCCCGATCGAGCTGTTCTTCGATCTCGCGAAGAAAAAGGGTGTGGCGGTCATCGCGCGCGTGCCGCTGGCGAGCGGCCTGCTCAGCGGCAAGTTCACCGCGAGCAGCAGCTTCGCGGCCGACGATCACCGCTCCTTCAACCGCAACGGCGAGGCGTTCGACCGGGGCGAGACCTTCTCCGGCATTCCGTACGACACCGGCTTGCAGGCGGTGGACGAATTGCGCCCGCTGGTGCCGAGCGGCGCCACCATGGCGCAATGGGCGCTGCGCTGGATCCTGATGTTCGACGTGACGGTGGCGATCCCGGGCGCGAAGAACGTGCAGCAAGCGGCCGGCAATGCCGGCGCGATGAACCTGCCGCCGCTGACTGAGGCGCAGATGGCGGCGGTGAAGCGGATCTACGACGCCCGCATCAAGGCCGAGGTGCATCAGCGCTGGTAGCGGCATGATCGCGATTGACGGGAGCGCGCCGGCCAGCGGATGATCGGCGGCGCCTCCCGTCCCGAGTCCCTGATGCCCCGACCAGATTCGCGTCCCAACATTCTGTTCGTGATGTTCGATCAGATGGCAGCCTTGTCGCTGCCGGTCTATGGGCATCCGGTGGTGCGGGCGCCGCACATGGCGCGGCTGGCAGCGCGCGGAACTCTGTTCGAGAACGCCTATTGCGCTTCGCCCCTGTGCTCGCCATCGCGCTTCGCGATGCTGACCAGCCGGCTGCCGAGCCGCATCGGCGCTTATGACAACGCGACGGAGCTGCCGGCGAGCGTGCCCACGCTGCTGCATCATCTGCGCAACGCGGGCTATCGCACCTGCCTTTCCGGCAAGATGGATTTCACCGGCGCCGATCAGCTGCACGGCTATGAGGAGCGCCTGACCACCGACCTGTCGCCGTCGGATTTCGGTTGGGTGCCGGATTGGGAGCATCCGGATGAGGTTCAACCCTGGTTCCACACGCTGCATTCGGTAGCGGAGGCGGGACCGTGCGATCACTCGCTGTCGCTGCAGTATGATGAAGAGGCATGCCAGCAGGCGGTGCATTGGCTGCATGCGGCGGCGAACCGGCCCGATGGCCGGCCGTTCATGCTGACGCTCTCCATCATGCATCCGCACGATCCCTATCAGGGACCGCGGCGATTCTGGGACCTCTATAGGGATTCCGAGATCGACCCGCCCGCCGAGGGCAAGCGCAAGGCGAAGGATCGCAACGCGGTGGAACAGCGCATGTTCGCGCTCTACGACCGCGACGAGATTCCGATCTCGGCCAAGCAGATCCGCCGCGCCCGCCGCGCCTACTACGCCATGATCAGCTACTGCGACGATGTGCTGGGCCGGCTGCTGAGCGCGCTCGAGGTCAGCGGCCTTGTCGGCAATACGATCGTCATCTTCACGTCCGATCACGGCGACATGCTGGGCGAGCGCGGCCTGTGGCACAAGATGACATTCTATGAGCGCGCCGTGCGTGTGCCGCTGCTGTTCGCCGGCCCGGGCATCAAGGTGCGCCGGCGAATCGGCGAGGCGGTTTCTCATCTCGATCTACTGCCGACGCTCGGGGGTTTGACCGGCGCGCGCGTCGACCGTTCCGATCTGGATGGCCGCGACCTCACGCCGGCGCTGAAAGGCGGCGCGCTCAAGCAGGGCGACGTGCTCGGGGAATATATGGGCGAGGGCTACGACGCCCCGGTGGTGATGATCCGCCGCGGCACGCGCAAGTTCGTCCATTCCGTCACGGACGGTCCCGAGCTCTACGATCTCGCGCGGGACCCGCAGGAGCTGCGCAACCTGGCGCTGGAGCCGGGACATCGCGGCACGGTGGACGCGTTGGCGGCGGAAGCCAATCGGCGCTGGGATTTCCAGCGCATCGGGGCGGAGGTCATTGCCAGTCAGAGGCAGCGCCGCGCCATCCACGCCGCCCTGACCACCGGGCGCGTCGCGCCCTGGGACTACGCTCCGAAATCCGATGCGGCGTCCTCGTATTATCGCAATTATGACAGCGCGCGGCCCGATCCGGACCGCCTGCTCCGCCGCCCGCGGCCGGCCGGCTGATCCGCGACCGGCGCTAATTCCTGGGCAGGCTTCTGCTCAAACCCTGTGCAAGCGCTCAGCGCCACGACCCGGAAATCGCGGAATCCTGCGGGATTCCGATGCCGGATGTCCTGGTACGCTTCCTGCTAATTGAAGGATGAACGCGAGGTTCGAAGTCATAGGGAGGCTGGGATCTCGAAACACCGGCAGGTGGGCTCGCCAAGGCTCCTGATCTCCTGGGCGCGGCCTGCTTGACGTGTTGCGGCCGGCGGCGCGAGCCGCCGGCCAAAGCTTCAGACGCGATCTTCCGGAGTACCGCCAGCACTCCGAAGAGACGGCCCGGTGACGCCCTTGGGTGTCATCGGGCCGTTGGCGTTTCGGGCAAAAAGAAAACGCCCGGCGGAATGAACCGCCGGGCGTTGTGCGCGATTGAGGGGGATCGCGCCGAGTGCCGATGACTAGTTGTTGGTGGTCGGTGCCGGAGCCGGCGCGGTGCCGGTGGCCGGTGCCGACTGCTGCTGCATCTGCATCTGGGCCGCGTCGGCTTCCGCCTTCTGGGCTTCCTGAGTCTTGAAGTCAGGCGCCGCCTCGAGCTGGTCCTTGTTGTACTGGACCTTGGCTACCTCGGCATCCGGCTGGATGTCGACCTCGCTCCATTGCAGGCCGACCGATTTCGCGCCGAGGCCAAGGACGCCGCCGACCGACAGCACGACGCCGGTCGCCTGGCCCTGCTCGTTGAACAGGATGTCCTTCACCGCGCCGACCTTGTCGCCGTTGGTGTCATAGACGGTCATGCCAATCAGCTTTTCGGCGCGCACGTCACCGGCGGCCTGGGCCGGAATCACCGCTTCGGTCGGCGGCGGCGTTGCCGGCTGTTCGGCTTCAGCCGTGGCCGGCTCGGCGGGCTGGGCCGGGTCGGTGGTCGGCTGCTGGGTCACGTCGGTCGTCGCCGGCGCGTTCGGATCGGCGGCTGGCGCCGGTGCGTTCGGATCGGCGGCCTGCTCGGCCGGCGGGGTGATGGTCGTCGGCTGGGTCGCTTCCTGCGCCAGAACTGGAAACGCGGCAAGCGATGCGACCGTCGAGAGCAAGAAGAGTTTCTTCAACATCTGCGGGCTCCTTCCTGGGTTGCACGAAATTCGTTTCGCCAGGGCCGCGCGGCGGCCGCCCTCGGCGATCACTAGGAAAAAACACGCAGCCTTTGGAGCGGTTCCCGATGTTAAGGAGAGTGCGGGAATGTGATCGCCCTTGGCGCGCACGATGACCCAGCAACGCCACGAAATCCGGGGAAAATCACAGAAAGGTCACGGGCCGCGTCGTGGCGGCGCAGGCAGAGGTCAGCGCCCCGATTGCCGCCCCTCGATCGCGCCCAGTACCTCGTCGATGCGATCGCGCGCCAGTTCGCACTCGCGCGTGCTGCCGGCGATGAACAGCCGACCGCTGGCGCCGATCATCTGCAGGTCGACCAGCGTGATTCCGGGCGCCGCCTTCTCCGCCTCGTTCGCGGCGACGGTCGCAAACAGGGCGGGTTCCAGCTCATAGACCAACAGGGACTTGCCCGGCAGCAGCATCGAGGCTTCGCGCGTGCGATTGAGGATGATCGCGTGCTGGTCCGCCACGTTCTCGATGATGTCGGCGAAGAGCGTGTGCGGCTTCAGCTGGTCCGCCGCCTTTCGCCCGATGCCGTTGAGGATCGCCTGGCCGGTCTGGCGCAGCGCACCGGGGTCAGAATGATGCAGCTCCAGGAGACCGTATTGACGCTCGACGTAAAGCAGCCCCGGCTCCATGTCGGGCGAGCTCTTCAGCGCCAGGTCGCAGATGCGATGGATGGCGAGGGCAGGCGCCACCTCGATGATCAGGCTGTGCTCGCCCTCCATCGGCGGATAGCCGCGCGCCCGCATCGGCGTCGCCATGTAGGCGGCGAACTGCCGCGCCAGCGATTCGATGGGGAGATAGACGCGCAGCTCGGTCATGCGCCGCCTCTCCCTCCCTCATGAAGAGGGAGGGCGATGAGAGAGAACACCACCAGCACGATGGTCGCCTTACTTTCCCGGCACCGTGGTGAAGTGCTTGGCGAGGTCGGCGTGCGGGCGCGGGATGACGTGCACCGATACCAGTGTGCCGACGCGGTTGGCAGCTTCGGAGCCGGCCTCGGTGGCGGCCTTCACCGCGCCGACGTCGCCGTTGATGATGACGGCGACCAAGCCGTCGCCGACCTGCTCGCGCCCGACGATGATGACATTCGCCGCCTTGACCATGGCGTCGGCGGCGGCCAATGCCGCGACGAAGCCCTTGGTTTCGATCATGCCGATTGCGTTGGACATGTGACTCTCCGTTCTCTGGTTGAAGTTACTTCTTCTTGGCGTTGCTGGGCTGGTCCAGCGAGCCGATGATGAGGGCATCGATCGGGATCTTGCCGCCACCGAGCCAGGCCGCCGCGGTGGAGCCGGTCACCACCATGACCTCTTCGCCTTCGCCGCAGCCGAGCACGTCGATGGCGATGATGCGGCTGCCGCCCTCGGTCTCGACCTCGAGGAAGGCGCCGGAGGGGATGTGCTCGATCTTCTTGGTGGCCCAGTACCGGCCGATGACGTGACCCCGTATCATGGCTTGGTCCTTTCGAAAGTGAGGCCGAGGGCGCGGGCGCGATCCTTGGCCAGGGGCGTGACGGTGACGCCGGCTCCCAGCAACAGCCTGGAGAGCCCGCGCGGCAGTTTGTTGAGCGTGGATTCAGTGACGACGCCGCTGTCGATGCGGTGCGATTGCGCCGCCGGCGCTGGTGGCGCGGCGCGCGGTGCCGGTGCGGCGCTCGCCTGCGCTGTGGTC
>Ga0157380_10001072_pt1 | contig 17557 bp, 10 predicted proteins | sample S35metaG_FD_119757 | JGI IMG/M metagenome (GOLD analysis project Ga0157380, IMG submission 119757) | Switchgrass rhizosphere microbial communities from Kellogg Biological Station, Michigan, USA - S3-5 metaG | ecosystem: Host-associated > Plants > Roots > Rhizosphere > Soil | place: USA... | reverse complement strand
TAGCCTGGTATCGCGCCTGCTTTGGGAGCAGGAGGTCGTCAGTTCAAATCTGGCCACCCCGACAGAAAAAAGTTTAAAGTTCAAGGTTTAAAGTTCAAAGTTACAGGGCTTGATCTTTAACTTTAAACTTTTGTCATTTTATCAGGTTCCGTAGCTCAGTTGGATAGAGCAACTGCCTTCTAAGCAGTAGGTCATTGGTTCGAATCCAATCGGAATCACGGTTAAGAGAAAAAGCCGGCCCAAAGGGCCTTCAGATTTCCAAAAAAATAAGCAAAGCGCAGCTTTAGATTATTTTTTTGGAAATCTGAAGAAGCACGAAGTGCGGCTTTTACTATTGCAAACCTGAGCACCTTTGGATCAGCGGAGCTAATCCAAACGGAATTACTAGTATTAACAGGGGTTTATAAGCTTGTTACTTTTTTAAGATGATTTTGGTTGAAACATGGTTGAAGCAATATATAAATAACTTTGATTGTTGATTTTTTTGACTGAAAAATATAATTATCAAAACTATGAATTTTACTTATTCGTGTTTTATTAGTTATAGACGTAATCTTGGTGATGAAAAGTTTATTAAAAAATTCACTGCCTTAATAGAAAGTGAAGCGCATAAGGTAACTAATATTCCTAAAGTATTTTTTGATGAAAAATCAATTAAATGGGGAAATGATTTTGACGATAAGATTTACGAAGGAATAGTTGCATGCTACTTTTTCATCCCTTTCTACCATAATACCTATTTACACATTGATAGTCTGTGGTGCGCAAAAGAGCTTTATCGTGCAATTAAAGTAGAAGAAAAGATTAGAGAATCTGGCATTGCAAATTATTGTTTTATTCTTCCTATAATAGATAGAGGTTCAGCAAGCGCTTTTCCTAAATGTATTGGTAGGAAAAACGCTAGAGAAGTTAAACGGCTTAGGCACATTATTTTAAATAATAGGACGAATTCCAGTTTAGAAAAATTTAAAGAAGAGATATATGAAACACTTCTTGAGAACTATAATCTCTTAAACGAGAAATTTAACTTAAGTGAATTATGTGCAAGCATTGAAATTCCAAGCGATGAAATAATAAAAGAATGGATAAAACAAGAGAAAAAAATAGCTAATGAGAATGAATCAAAACAACTTCCAATACTAAAGTTAAATGAAAAATGTTGAAAGTGTAAAGGGAAGAATAATTACATTTTACTCTTATAAAGGTGGAGTTGGTAGAACGATGGCATTGGTCAATATTGGATGCCTACTAGCAATGCAACAGAAAAAGATTTTGTTGATTGATTGGGATTTGGAAGCTCCGGGTCTTCATAATTTCTTTAAATTAAATAATAGTTTAGGATTAATTGATTTCATAATTAATGCTAATGAATTTATTTCTAAAGAAAAAGGAAGTAATAATGAGGATTCATTTAATAATATTATTAATAATTCATTAGACAAATATATTCAAAAGGGTATCCCTATTGGAACAAGTGGTTTTAAAATTGATTTAATAGAGGCTGGAAAATTTGATAAAAATTATTCAAATAGATTAAATTCAATTGATTGGATTAATTTTTATAGAAACTCCCCGTCTTTTTTCAGAACATTTGCACTAATATTGGAATCCCAATACGATTATATTTTGATTGATTCAAGAACTGGGTTGTCAGACACAGGAGGTATATGTACTATGTTAATGCCTCAATTATTAGTTTTGGTCTTTGCATTAAATAATCAAAATATTAATGGTGTAATTGATGTTGCAAAGCAAAGTATAGAATATCGGTTTGAATCTTATGATGAACGAGATTTGTCTATTTTACCATTGCCATCAAGAATTGATAATCAAAATTCAGAAGAATTAGGAGTTTGGATAAAAAAATATACCGATAAATTTGAAGATTTATTTAAAAATATTTACCTTTTGGATAACTGCTCCCTTGAGAATTATTTTAATATAGCAAAAATTCCTTATAAACCTTCTCATGCTTATGGAGAAAATATCCCAGTAATTAATGAAAATATAAGCAATGATTTATTCATAGCGTACCATTATTATCAATTTTGTAAACTGGTTGAAAGTGATATTCCTATATGGGAATTGTTGTCTATTGAATCCAAAGAAGAGATAGAACAGAGAAAAAATGCATTGCAACGTAAAGGATTAGCTTTATTTTTAAAAAAGGATTATAAAAATGCCATAAACGAGTTTGAAGTACTTTGTAATTTAGATCAAAAAAATGATGTTGCGTTTTTTTATCTAGCAGTTAGTCTCAATAGGCTAGCAAGACTTACAAGCGATGAAGGACTTTTTAAAGAAAGTATTGAGAAGTATAAAATAGCTGCGGAATTAAATCCTATGGACTATTCCATTTTTAATAATTGGGGAATCGGAATTTCAGATCATGCTAAAATGAAAGGTGATGAGAATCTTTTTAATGAGAGTTTTAAAAAATATAAAAAAGCAACAGAATTAAATCCAAATGATGATTCCACGTTTATTAATTGGGGACTTTCTATATTAAATCTTGCTCGAATTAAGAAGCAAAAGGAACTTTTTATGGAGAGCTTTGAAAAGTTTAAGAATGCAACTGAATTAAACCCCAAAAAGGCCACAGCATTTATTTATTGGGGAAATGCTCTGTCAGATCTTGGCAAATTAGAAGCAAGTGAACATCTTTTTAATGTTGCTGTTGAGAAGTATGAAATTGCCTCAAAAATAAACCCTAAAAAGGAAACTATATTTAATAATTGGGGAATAACTATTACCGAAATTGCAAAAATTAAAAAGGATGCGAGCCTTTTTGAAAAGGCATTTGAAAAATTTAAAATGGCTTCAGAGCTTAACCCAAAAAACGAAGACATATTTATTAGTTGGGGAAATGCAATTTTAGCTCTTGCAAAACAAGAAAATAATAATAAGTTATTTAAAGAAAGTTTTGATAAATATTATATTGCATCAGAATTAAACCCAAAAAAGGAAGCTATATTTATTAGTTGGGGAAATGCAATTTCATCGTTCGCGAAAAAAAATGGAGACAAGACGTTTTTTGAAGAAAGTTTTGAAAAATATAAAATTGCCTCAATAATAAATCCTAAGAATGCAGTGGTGTTTAATAATTGGGGAAATGCGATTTTGTCACTTGCTAAGTTTATTTCGAATGAAGACCTTTTTAAAGCATCTTTTGAAAAGTACAAAGTAGCAACTGAATTAAACCCAAAACGTGAAACTATATATTATAATTGGGGTAATGCTATTTCAGAACTTGCGAATCTCAATAAAAGTGAAATCCTTTTTAAGGAAGCACTAGGAAAATATAAAATCGCCTCAGAATTAAATCCGAAAGATTATTTGATATATTTTCAATGGGGAAATGCTTTATTTAATTTTGCTAATCTAACAGAATTAGAAAATATATTTAATGAAACATTTGAAAAGTATAAAATGGCAGCAACATTAAATCCAGATGATTGGAATATATTTATTAATTGGGGAAATGCTATTGCAGCTCTAACAAAACTAAATTCAAATGAAGCACTTTTTATGGAAGCTTTTGAAAAATATAAAATTGCGGCAAAATTAAATCCTAAAAATTATCTTATATTTAAAAATTGGGGTAGTTTGATTTCAGTTCTTGCAAAGTTTAAAAATAATGAACATCTTTTTGAAGAAGCATTTGAAAAATATAAAATGGCCTTTGAATTAGATCCGAAGGAAGGTTCCATCCCTTCCAATTGGGGAGCTTCAATTATGGATTTATATAAAATTAATAAGGATAAGAATCTTTTGGAGTCTGCTAAATCATTATTACTTCAAGCAGCTGAATTAGGTCTTAATTCATATAATTTGTCTTGTTATTATGCGATAACCAATAATAAAAATGAAGCGTTAGCAACTCTTAAAAGGAGTTTAGAAAGTAAGGAAATAACAAAAAATGAAGTCCTTATTGATAAAGATTGGTCTGCATATTTAAACGATAAAGAATTTATCGATTTATTTGAAAGAAATTAATTTCCCCCGCTCATTGGATCTATGATTCCAATGCTTTAAAAGTAGCTGCTGGTGTAACCATCCGATTGCGCTGAGCAGTGAATGGTTAATCAGTGAATATGCGATTTGATCAGATTGCACCATGTATTTTAATTGTTGAAGTCAGAGACTCCAACGAGCGAAGTTTTATTTTGGTTCCCTGCCTTTTATAGTTTTCCAGGATCAGGTCCTGACTATTACAATTAACTGATGAAAATTCGCTTTTCTCCACTTCCCGGCTTTTCTGCTTAAAATCTGCTTGTTATTCTGCCATTAATTTATTTACTTTAGAGGTTCATTTACCAATCAAAACTTAAAACCCATGAAAACTTTAACCAATTTTTTCATATGCCTGTTTGCATCAGGCTTATCCATTCTTCCGGGAAAATCTTTCGCAACTGTTTATACCATTGACATCCCATTATCGGGTTCGCAGGAAGTGCCTCCTAATCCATCAACGGCATTAGGTGCATTAACCGGCACGTATGACGATGCCACCAATACATTAAGCTTCAATCTTTCGTTTACCGGGTTATCTGCTCCAACCACGGCTGCACATATCCACGGACCTGCTCCGGCGGGTGTAAATGCCGGTATTCAAATCGGTTTTTCCGGATTCCCGGCTGGCGTAACATCAGGATTTTATTCAAATTCCTATGTGTTAACTGCTGCCCAGGAAACTGATTTATTAAGCGGTTTATGGTATGTAAATGTTCATACAACTTCATCTCCGGGGGGTGAAATAAGGGGTCAGTTCAAAGAAGGATCATCGTCAGTGATCAGCATTACCCTGTCAGGAAGCCAGGAAGTACCTCCGAATGTTTCCACAGGGCTTGGAATGTTAACAGGCACTTATACCGATGCAACCAATACCTTAAACATCAACCTGTCGTTCACCGGGTTAACAGGCCCAACAACCGCTGCACATTTACACGGACCTGCTGTGCCGGGAGTCAATGCCGGGATTCAAATTGGATTTACGGGGTTTCCTGCAGGTGTAACATCAGGATCTTATGCAAATTCTTATGTGCTCACCGCTGCACAGGAAACAGACCTGCTTGCCGGGCTTTGGTATGTAAATGTCCACAGCACACTTTTTCCCGGGGGTGAAATAAGAGGTCAGATTAAGGAAGGCACCCTGCCGTCAACCCCACCGGCCGTTTGCAACATTTCACTTACCGGTATTGTTACCGGCACTTCCTGCAACGGAGGGAGCAATGGAAGCATCAATGTTTCTTCATCCAATACATTTGGCACAGCTTCCTACCAGTGGAACAACGGAAATACAAATGAAGACAGGTCCGGACTTTCAGCCGGTACGTATACGGTTACGGTAGATTATGGTGATGGATGCACGGCCTCACAGACTTTCGGAGTAACGCAGCCGGCATCGCTGGCCATTAATGGTACAAGTGCAAACCTTGCCTGCCGTGGCATCAATACGGGAAGCATTACACTTGCCCCATCAGGCGGCACAGCACCTTATTCATTCTTATGGAACAATGGAAGCACGGCTCAGAACCGCTCCGGCCTTTCACCGGGAACATATACGGTTACCGTTAATGATGCAAACCTGTGCGGGCCCGTATCACAAACTTTTACTGTGACCCAGCCGGCAACGACATTAATTATCAACAGCAATAAAACCAATATCCGCTGTTATGGCCTGTTGTCGGGAGTAGCCGGTGTTTCTCCGTCAGGAGGCGTTTCACCATATACCTATTCATGGAATACCTTTCCTGTTAAAACAACCTCTTCCGTTACAGGCCTCGCTGCCGGCGTTTATACAGCCACGGTAACTGACGCTAACGGATGTACCAAGACGCTCATCATTACCATCACGCAGCCGGCTGAAATAATTGTTGTTAAATCTCACACCAATGTTTCTGTTTTTGGAGGCAGCGATGGTACAGCTTCGGTTTCGGTTTCAGGAGGCACGCCCGGCTATACTTATTCGTGGAACACCATACCGGTTAAGACAACTGCTGCTGTAACAGGGCTCACAGCCGGGACTTACAAGTGCACCATCAGTGATATCAAAGGCTGTACGAAAAAAGTTTTTTTTACCATTACACAACCTCCGCCAAGATACGGCTCACCGGCCGGATATCATGAACCCGTTATTCTTACCTCACCTAATCCATCCAATGGAATTTTCACTTTAATCCTGAGTGGTATTTCAGTAAATGAAAAGATCAGTATTCGTTTGATGGATGTTTCCGGCAGGGTTGTATACGAAAAAAATGATTACTGGATTAGCGGTGAAGAAAGATTGTTTGATTTCAGTTATCTTGCAAAAGGTGTTTATTACCTGAATTGCATGCTGAAAGATAAAAACAGCATTCAGAAAATTGTGATACAATAAACATGATCTATATTGAAAAAGGGCCGTCCCGCATCACGCAGGACGGCCCTTTTTTTTCAGGGAAATGCCACAGAGGCTGCTGGTGTAATTCTGACCTGGCGCATTTTTCAACTGCGCACGAAATTTAACAAACAGTAGCCAAAGGATTTCCCGGGAGTTGCAAACGCCGGAAGGCTTCGGATTTAAATCAGCTCCCTGAATCTGAAGCAACGATTTGATCACGATTCGCCAGGAATTTTATTTGTTGAAGTCACAGACTCAAACGAGCTGGCTTCATTTAAACGGATGAATGCATGGAAGAAGTTGCCCTATCTCCCGACAATTACACTTCGTGAAACCGAAGTTTTTCCATCAGTGCTTCGTATAAAATAAACTCCGTCAGCCCAGCCTGAAACATCAATCCTGATTTCGCCGGTCTGGTGGTTCATATGCAGCAGGCAACGTCCCATGGCATCATAGCATGCCAGGGTGTTTCCGGCTGCATTTTTTATGATCATATAATCGCTGGCAGGATTGGGATAGATAAAAAGTTGCTCCTGATCCGGATTGGCGGTTATGCCGTTGAATTGTGCGACTTCAATATAACATTTTTTCGTCAGGCTGTCAGAACCTGATGCATTGGAAGAGATCAGTGTTGCTTCATAAGTGCCGGGAGTTGCATAGACAACCTGTGGATTTTGCGCTGTGGAAGCAGCCGGATTCCCGCCCGGGAAGCTCCATGACGAGGAAGTTGGTGAAAAGGATGAATGGTCAGAGAAGGCTATGCTGTCGCCTGCAAAAATAAAAGTGGTATCAGCCGTGAAATCAGCCACAGGTGCAATATTAACGCTATCCTTATACGCAGTAAGGGTGGTCCCGGCTCCGCAGGTAATGAACACGCCTTCATGAAGCAATGCCGGTCCCGCATAATAATTTGTATTTACCGGTAAAGACCATTTCACGGTTTGCAGATCGTGTGTAATCGCATAGTACATATTGGTCAGGTCATTCACATACACGGTAGAATCAGCTCCTGTGGTTATCCTGGCCTGGGGAAAAGTGGTCAGTGATGAATCCACTGCGTTGCCTGTTGCATGATCAAGCCGGTGAATGGTGCCATTATCCAGTAGCAGCAAGTCGCCGTTAGGATCAATGGAAATATTGGTGAAACCCGGCGCAATCGAAACAGGAGCATAGGTCCATAGCTGTGTAAAGCCTGATCCGTTGTCAAGGAATGCATATACGAGACCACCATCGCGCCAGAAATAAATGGTACCGTCGGGGCCGATGCTGAGCGGATTTTCCTGGTCGCCGTCACCCGGGATGGGAGCCGAGTAGTATTTTGTAGCGCCTGTTTGGATGTCAATGGCATAAAGCCGCTTGGGCGTCGTAATGGTGCCGTCAATACGGTATACCGAACTGTCGTTAACTGCCATTACGCAGCTGGGAGTAACCGAAATCACATTGCTGTTGGTCCACATCGTGTCACCGGTAAGCCTGCTGACCCTCATGGTTGAAGTAAACGGATCAGGACCGTTGATGATAAGATCACTTTCACAAGTGAAAAAAATGCCGTCCATGGGAGCAAACGACATGGAAGTAACCGGGCATGTCCAGATAATACTGCCATCATCAGGGTTTAATGCATACAGGCTGTCGGTATCATAGTCATGCGCATATACGGCAAATTCATCAAAGCCGCAGGCAAAAAGAATGGAAGTGCTGCTGATAAAAGGTGACTGCCATAACAAAGCGCCCGTATGCACACTCCGGCATTCTATGGACGCTTTATAAACAGGGGCAAAGTCTATCCTTGAATTGACAAACCTGTCATGGTATGAATAAATATTGGCTCCAAGATCAGTGGGGGTGGCGTTGGATATGCTCCAGTAGCTGGAAGCAACTGATGAGGGTCCGGTGATTTTGCTTAAACCGTTACGCTGGTTATTTCCGTTCACCGATGTCCAGTTCTGTGACAGGCAGGGAGTAAATGAAATGAAGCAAACAACAAAAATCAGGTTTTTCATAACAGAAATTATAAGCTAAGTACATGGTTGTCCGGATAAAATTAGGTTAAAAAAATATAAATCCGATATGCAATTATTCTTTTGTCACTTTTTATAGGATTTTTAAATGAAAGCGATGGGAAAAGGAAAACCGGTTCATAAATTTTATATTTTTAGGTTTCAAAGTGCCCGCTAAATCTTCAATAATTAATTCAAAAATATCAAAACATGAAGGGGCACCTGTTAATCAGCGCAGCAATTTGGTTGCTAGCTGGAAATTTACTTTTCCCATCCACATCCTTCGCGCAGAAGATTGCATGCGGCGGAAAACATTCGTTTGTTATCTGCAACGACAGCACCCTGTCGGCCTGGGGCAGGAATACTGATGGTCAGCTTGGAAATGGCAGCAACACCGACAGCAATGTTCCTGTAGCCGTTAATGCGCTCTCAGGCATCATCGCCATTGCAGGAGGCCAGGCGCATTCACTTGCCGTAAAAAAGGATGGTACGATCTGGGCCTGGGGGCAAAATGCTGTTGGCCAGCTTGGAGACAGCACTTATACGCCCAGCAATGTTCCTATCCAGGTAACTTCTTTGACCGGCGTCACAGCGGTTGGAGCAGGAGGGGGATGGCATTCCCTTGCCATCAGAAACGACAGCACCGTCTGGGCATGGGGGCGCAATGACGTGGGCCAGCTTGGAAACGGAACAAATGTCATTTCCAATTATCCTGTGCAGGTTAATTCACTTGCAGGCATTATAGCCATTGCAGCAGGATATTTTCATTCACTGGCACTGAAAAGTGATGGCACGGTGTGGGCCTGGGGCAATAATCAGTTCGGTCAGCTTGGCAATGGAAACAACAACGACAATAATTTTCCCGTGCAGGTGATCGGTCTCACCGGCGTTATTGCCATTTCAGGCGGAGCAGGTCATTCACTTGCACTTAAAAATGACGGCACGTTCTGGGCCTGGGGCGACAATAACGTTGGCCAGTTTGGTGACGGGAGCTGCAACAGTATGAGCGTTCCTGTGCTGATCAATTCGCTGTCCAATATCGTTGCCATTGCAGCAGGCGGCGATCATTCCCATGTACTGAAAAATGACAGCACCGTATGGTCAGCCGGTAGCAATAACTTTGGCCAGCTTGGCACCGGCAACAATTTGCTCAGCAATGTCTTTGTTCCCGTGGTTTCAATTTCCGGTGTTGTTGCGATAGAATCAGGAGAATACCAATCACTTGCATTAAAAAGCGATGGCACGTTCTGGTCCTGGGGTAACAATCTGTACGGTCAGCTTGGTAATGGAAATAACGCCAACAGCAATGCTCCTGTCCAGGTTACAGGGTCATGCCAGGCTTCCACTTCAGTAAATGACATAACAATACCGTTAAACGTTTCTTCTTTTCCCAACCCATATGAAAATATATTTACCTTAAAAGGCACCAGGGAAAACGGAGTAGCAGTAATTTTTGATATGACAGGAAAAGAACTAATGAGGCAAAATACCTTCAATGTTGAAACTAAAATCGAAACGGTAGATTTAGCACCTGGTTTTTATATGCTTTATTACATGGAAGGAAATAATTCAGCGAATATGAAGCTGGTTAAAAATTAACCGGGAACAGTGAACGGCATCAGTTCTTCATCGCACCCATCATCGCATCTTGCTTTTCCAATGCAGGTCCCATAAAGCTATTCAACAGCATTCTGCCCATGCAGCGCATGATAAATTTTCTGGATATGCAAACGCACCGTTGATATGCTGATGTAGAGCTTATCACCAATTTCTTTATACCGGTAGCCTTCAGCAAGAAGCCCGAGCACTTCGCGCTCCCTCGGTAACAATTCAGTTGCTTTGCCATTACCGGCTGCGGAGCTGAATGAATGGACTACTTTGCGTGCGATGGCGCTTGACATGGAGCTGCCCCCGCGGCAGATTTCTTCAATGGCATCAATGAGCTCGGATGAGGAGGCCTGTTTTAGGATATAGCCGCTTGCGCCTGAAGCAAGCGCATGGAAAATCTGGTCATTGTTTTCATAGACGGTGAACATCATAATCAGCACGTCAGGATATTTTGATTTGATCTGCCTCGTACACTCAATCCCTGACATGCCGGGCAGGTTGATGTCCATCAGCACCACATTTGGAATCTCCTTTTCAAATGCTTCCATGGCATCCTCACCCGTTCCGTAACCTGTACATGAAAAGCCGGCTGATAAATTGAGCAGAAAAACATAGCCGTTCTGGATCTCTTCCTGATCTTCAATAATGGCCACTTTAAGTGTATTCATAAAATTGAAATTTACAGCTGGTTTAACAAAATCTAACGGTATGAAAATAAAACCATGTCCCGGCCCGATAAATATACACCGGAAAATAATAATATGCTTTTTTCAGCAGTCTCACTCAGTGCACCTGACATGGATGGAAGTACCTTTTCCCGGCGTGCTGAGCACCGAAAGTAATCCATTGATCTGTGCAACACGCTTTTCCATGTTGTTCAGTCCGTTTCCACGTTTACTTCTTTCATTGACATCAAATCCTTTTCCATTATCCTTTACCTCCAGAAACAGGCACTGCTTATCAATCCCTATGGTAATGACCAGCGTGGTAGCAGCCGAATGGCGGATTGCATTGTTCACAGCCTCTTTAATAATTAAGAACAGATTTCGCCGGAGCATGGCATGCAAAAACATGTCGTGACAAGGCTCTTTCATTTCAACCCTGCAGGTGATGTTGCTTTGTTCGGTAAGCTCTGCCATGGCTTCCCTGACATATGGAATAAAATTGAAAACCGTATCGTTGGAAGGATTTAATGCCCATACAATGTTATCCATTTTTTTTCTGAGGTCAATCGCATAGTCAGCGATCTTCTGGACATTCGTTCTGATTGACTCAACAACGGCGGGATCGGTTTTGATCACCTCGCTGAGGACGGCAATTTTTGAAATGTCGGCCCCGAGGTCATCATGCATGTCGGAAGAGATGCGGTTACGTTCGGCATCCAGTTCCTGCCTGGCCTTGAGTTCGAGTAGCTGCATCCTGTATTTTTTCAGGGTAATTCTTTTGATGGCATAATATACGATCACCAGGATCAATGCAATCATCAGCAGCTGGAAATTGATGTTTTGCCAGAATGGCGGCATAATCGCAAATGAAATGGTTTGTGGTGGCGACCAGCCTGAGTTAAATTTTTTGGCCCGTATGCTGACGGAATAGCTCCCGGGAACGAGATCTGACAGCTGCAGGATATTATTCTTTGAATCGATCCATTGCTTGTCATCGTTGAGCCTGTACTGATAGGTAACCTGCTCGGGCTGGTTAAAGGTGATGGCGGTAAATTTGATAGAAAGGTTGAACCGGTCATGGTCAAAATTCATCCCGTTGAAATCGGCAAGCATGATTTCCCTGTTTTTAATCCAGTTGATTTTCAGATCAGGCGGAGCAGCCTGATCAGCAACAATAGACTTGTCGACGCGGCAAAGCCCGTTTGAAGAAGCGAGGTAAATAAACCGGTCGTCTGTGATAACGGTATTGATGTCATCGGAGAGAATCCCATCATTGGTGGTCAGCAGTTGAATATTGCTGACCTGAGCATCTTTAAAATCAAAAAAAGCAAGCCCATCATTCGTTGCTACGTATACACGGTGGTTGTCCACATGAAGCTTCCTGCACATGCGATCTCCAAACACGTCGGGGTTGTGGAGCGAAGCAATGATTTTACCTTCCTTCAAAATGAATACGCCGTTGTTTTGCGTGGCAATAATAATCGTTGAATCTACCCCTTCGGCAATGGCCGTAATCTTGTTTGTAAAGAGCGTATCGTACTCGGCAAAAGAATGCAGCACGCCCTGGTCGATGCAATAAAGCCGTTCAAAAATTTCAAACCACGTCCTGTTTCGATGATCCACGCACAATGAATAGATACGCTGAAATGGAACAAATGCCAGCGAGGAATCCCTGAGTTCCCCTTGAGCTCCGGCATCAATTTGACTGATGCCATAGGAAGTGGCAATAAGCATGTTATCCTGTTTATCAAAGCAGATGTTCTTTAATGAACCTTTAACATTCAGGTTAAGGGGTTTTATTTTTGCCTCCTCTTCAACAGTAGAAGATCTTTTAAAAATAAGGTTGTCCGACAGAAAATAGATTTCATTTTTACTGTTGGCGGCTATGGCAACCATCCGGTCGACCTTTTTCGCATTTTCAATTTGCTGCCTGGTCACCTGATCATTTAAAACCCGGTAGATGGTACTGTTCATGCTGCCTAACCAGATCGCATTGTCAACAGCCCTGTATGCGCAGAGTATGTTGTCATCGTATCCTGACCGGGTTTCGTTACCTCCAATCAATACCGAAATCCATTTCTGGTTGTCGGCCACTTTATACAGGCCATTGCCCAGGGTGCAGAACCACCGGTTGCCTTCCTTGTCCACATAAGCCCTGCTGATATGATGCCCTGGAAAATATGATTTGGGAGGCATAAGCTTTCCATTTTTTCTTTCAAAATACCAGGTGCCGAAATCAATGGTAAAAATCCACACACCCTGGTTTCTGTCATATTCAATCCGGGCCGTCTGACGAAGAAAAGGGTAGGACTCCGCCGATACGATCGTTTTCTTATTGTATCCGTCCAGCTCAATCATCGATTTTTTTGAAATCAGGATTCCCTTGTACTGGCCCGTGTTTTCATAGATCAGCAGGCTGTCATCAGCTGTCAGGATTGAATTTTCAACCTCTTCGAAATTGGTGGTAATATAGGTATGAGGTCCGGCCGGGCCACTCAGGGTGATTTTATTTTTTTCAGGCTGGTAAAGAAATATTCTTCCCGCTTTTCCCTGTCTTAATTCTTTATCATCAATGTTAAAAATTTCTGCTTTTCCTTTTTGCGGAACTTTCACCAGTTGTCCGCCCAGCCCGCCAAACCAGAGGTCATGGTTGCTGTCTTCCAGGAACGATAACAATCCATTATAAGCTTTTTGAGTAGGTAAATTGGGGTCGTTCGACGGATTGTATATTTTATTCTGATAATAATAACACAGCACCCCCTTAAGCGTCAGGAACCACAGGCGGCCCTTTGAATCTTTATAGATCTTGAGAATATCGTTATCAGTAAGCCCGTCCCTGACGGTAAAATTTTTAAACTCCTGGCCGTCAAAGCGGCTTACACCGGCATCAGTTCCAAACCACATGTAACCGTCGTTGTCCTGGATAGCACAGTAGATGATCTGGCTAGGAAGACCGTCTTTAATGGAATAATTTTTATAAAGCGGATCGCTCCCCTGAACAGGTCCTGTTACTATCAGGAGAATGAGCATCAATAAGGATGAAGGAAAAGGATACAGACTTTTAATTCGGGTCATCGGGCAGGAGTAATACTGAAACTGACAATGGCAGTCAGCAGGATAAGGGGGTTTACAAACTTAATCAATTAACCCAAGCGCCACAAGTGATTCTGTTGAGGCAATGGATGGCATGTTGTGCAATAATAGCTTTGTTAAAAGCAGTATGATTAATTTTTTATTGTATACAAAAAAGGCAAATGAGTTTAAAATGAGACATTGGGTTCATCATGTTCAGCTTATCATACAGATTTGTGCGTAAGAGCCCTTCCAGGCTTGGAAGGGCCATGGGTGAGCGATGGGCTTGAAATATGGCCGTGGCTCAATTTTGATGTTTTAAATAATTGAGAAATCAAACGGCCCCACATAAAAAAAGCATGAGCAAGCTGCCCATGCTTTTTTTTATTTTGGATAATGAAATCAATTCTTCATCGCTGCCATCATTGCTTCTTCTTCTTCCAGGGTTGGTCCCATCAGGTTGGGCTGTGTGGTTCCCATGGGGCGGTAGTAGGAGGTAAGCTGTCCGCGGTGATGGACGGAGTCAAACAGCATCATCCAGCTCAGCTGCATCAATGGCATTTCGAATATTTTATGCTCGCCCCAGTACACAGGAATATTTTGTGTTTCCCAGGTTTTGTCGTCCACTTTTTTTAATTCATCAAGCAGCTTTGCTGAATATTCTTCCACTTCTTTTGCGCCCTGTTCCGGTGTTTTGTAAATGTGCGGCGCATTGATATCAAACCTGCCTTCATTCACCAGGTCCATTCTGCCGGTAGTAACAGCCTGGTGCAGTTCTTTGGCATGCGGACCGATATGGTTCATAAGCTCATTGGGTGAGCGGAAGCTTGCATGATGTTTCATGTTCAGCTTGTCAGCTTCAGTTGGCAGTGAACGGAAGCCCTTGGCCGTCTTGACTGCATCGTTTTGCCAGTTGGTGATAAAGAAATCTTTGTTTGTCATGGTTTTTTGTTTTTATGGTTTGACAAATGGTTGCGGATTAATGACGAAGATAATCATTTAAAACAATTGCCCGCATCACATGAAAATCAAACTTTGAGTGGATCATCCGTCATCCGTCTTCCGTCCGCTGTCATCCGCCCTCCGCTTCGAAAAAGAGTCTTTTAGCTTCCTCATACAACTGGATATCCAGGGAAACCAAAGGCCTGATTTTATTGATCACCGACTCCGGCTGCTCCTGCTGCTGCGGATCCCTGTTGTCATAACGGATCCTTTTCGAGAGTCTGGTGTTGAATTTTTTATCAAACAGCCTGCATGATGCAGGGAATTGTTCATTGATTCCAATAAATGACAGCTCCCGGAGGTTATCAAGGGCGCGCTGCAATTCAGGTTTGCCAGTGGCAATTGGATCATTTACGGCCCCGATATCCATGCTTAAAACCTTTGTCTGGTAATTCAATATCTGTTTTTCAACGAACATGTTATCCTCCAGTAGTTCATCAAAAGTAAAATGAGCATAGTGGGGTGATAACCGTTTTCTGTGACTCATAATCGAGAGCGTCCGGCTTACCGGTTCTCTTAGAAATGCTATTGCCTTGTATTTGCTTTTTAATTTTTCGTACAGCGAATAGGGGTGATGACCAACCAGGATCTGATGTGGCCGCAGTTCGGATGCATGCTGAAGAATGAATTCACTTTCAGGGTACCATCCGTTTGGCAGCTTTTCAAGCTCTTTGTCGTTCGGATAGACGGCCTTTTCTCCAAGTTCCTCAATCAGCATTTTGCGCAGCGAGGTTCCGCCTGTTTTCATAATATGAATAAAAAACAGTTGTTCTTTAAGTTTGCTGCCGAATAACCTGAATATCAAAATGCCGTATGAAAATATTTATCGAAAGGCCAAAGATAATTCAATTAGTAAGATGAAGTAAGGTGCAGTGGTTCCCTAACAGCATTTAAGGAAATATCAGATTCATTCTACCATTTTTGTTTTGTCACTTTTTGCCTGATCAAAAAGTAACCAAAAAATCATGGCTGCACTGAATTGTCCTGTTACTCCCTGATAAATCCTGAATAAATAAATCTTATTTTCATTTAACCAGGCACTACTGACTCCAAACTCATTACTCATAACTCATTATTCCTAACTAACATTTCGTGTTACCGGGCAATGGAAAATTTGATGTGTTCGTCAAACCGCGCTGTCTGCACCCGCAAATAATAAACAGCCTGGGCAAGCCCCATCAACGGCAATGATTGTTTAACAACATTGGAGGGAATTGAGTAAGTATAATCGAAAACCACCTGACCCAGGATGTCGACAATGGTCACGTGCAGGTCACCGATAGGTTCGGTCTGCCCGATGTCAATAACGGGGTCGCCAATGGTGGGATTAGGATAGATGAGAAAATGAAATGGTTCTGTTGGAAATACGGAATCACAATCGGCAAGTACCAAAACTTCGACGCTGTCGGTTCCCGTGCAGCCTTTGTCATCAATCACCAGCACCGAATAAATTCCGGAATAGATCACCGTATAGCTGCTGCCCACGCTGTTGTCCTGCCAGTAATATTGCGTAAAGCCATTTCCGGCATCAAGCACCAGCAAATCATCGCATATAGTGGTATCGTTACCAAGGTCCACATCCAGCGCGGGCAGACTGGCTATGTGTAGTGTATCGGTCTGTGTGCCGCCGCAGGTGTCGGTAACGGTAAGCCAGTAAGAGCCTGCGGCATAAGCCGTGTAGTCGGGCAAATTAAAGCCATCCTGCCACTGGTATGAATTAAAGCCTGCCTGCGCATGGATCTGTACCACACCGCTTTCACAAACTGCCGTGTCGTTCCCAAGGTTAAGCACCGGTGAGGTGAAATGACTTACCTGAATGGTGTCTCTTGCTTTGCATCCGGCACTGTCGGTAGTTTCAACCCAATACGTTCCTGCCAGTGAAGCCTGGTAACTCGACAGCGTGGAACCGTCCTGCCACAGGTATTGCTGATAACCCGTCCCGGGTGATAATACAATAGGGGTACTGTTACATGCAAGCGTATCACTGCCGAGTGTGACAGAAGCATCCGTTACGTATACCATGATCGTATCAGCATCATACCTGCACGGGTTGGCCGGGCTCACAATCACTGCATGCAGTCCGGGCGTATTAAAGGTAATGGTGGCTGTGCTGTCGTCGATCACCTGTACGGTTCCCGCAGGGCCGGTTATCCAGTTAAACTGAAACGGAAAATTGAACGGATAATGAATCAGGAACTGCTGGCCATTGCTCACGCAGGCCGTATCCGGCCCGTCGAGGCTGAATGCCGCTTCAAAAAAATAGCTGCTCATGAAATTGGGCAGACCGCTGTAGGCTTTTTTCCCGCCAAGGTAAACGCCGTTCTGTATATAGTTCAGCTGCGCATTGGGGGAGTTGGGATTGGTTATCACCGCAAGATAATCCTGGAAACCCGGTAAATAAGCGGTGGAATAGAGCCATCCGTCAGGACCGCATTCAAGGGCGCCAAAAGCCGGTAAAGGCGTGGTAACCTGCTCGGATGCAAGAATGGCTGTACCATTGCCTGCCATCATATCATACTGGAAAAGGTAGCGTTGAGGACTTCCGTTAACTCCGGATGAGATATAAAGCTTGGAATCGTCGGGGGAAAAAGCAGCGCCGTAACATAAGAACTTTGTATTCGCCGACGTATATACGTTGCTCAATACGCCCGTTGAATTGTCGAAATCAAACAGCTCAAACAGGCTTGATCCCAGTATGCATGACACAGCCTTTGTTCCCATGCGGTTGATCCGAAGATACCCCCGGCTGTTTGATTCGTTCAGCGGAATTCCGGTAAGGGTAAATACTTTTCCGATATTGGATGTTACCGGTGTCATGTTCAAGCCTG
>Ga0157380_10001070_pt1 | contig 17569 bp, 16 predicted proteins | sample S35metaG_FD_119757 | JGI IMG/M metagenome (GOLD analysis project Ga0157380, IMG submission 119757) | Switchgrass rhizosphere microbial communities from Kellogg Biological Station, Michigan, USA - S3-5 metaG | ecosystem: Host-associated > Plants > Roots > Rhizosphere > Soil | place: USA... | reverse complement strand
TCTCGCTTACGAGTACTACTTATGTTCAGCCGAAGATCATTGACTTCCATGATTATCGCCTCACCAACGAAACCAACCTCTCCCTCGGCATCACCGAGAAGCTCATGCTCAACGTGACGTTTAAATACAATTACGACGTTGTCCCACCAGAAGGGGTGCCTAACACTACTTATTATTTTATCAATGGACTGCAACTCAACTTTTAAAAAAGGGAATTAGCACCGCGTTTAGAAAGTTTAGTTTTAGCACCTATGCGGTGCTAAAGTTTAGAAAGTTTAGTCCAATGTTATTAAGGATCTAAACCTTCTAAACAGTGGCGCCTTAGGGCGACAAACGCTAAACAGATGTCCCGAAGGGGGAATCGCTAAACACAGTGCCTTTTGGTCAACTGTTAATTTTTTCTTAAAATACGAAACCCTTCGTACTAAAACCATCCAATTCCCTATTATTGTATACGAAACCATTCGTACTACAATATGACAATCGAAATACGACCTACAGAAAGTGAGCTGGAAATCCTCCAGATCCTATGGAAAAAGGGAGCTTCCACCGTCAGGGAAATCAATGACCTGCTCAATGAAAACCCAGACAAGTCCATTGGCTATACCACGACCCTCAAAATCATGCAGATCATGTTTGAAAAGGGGCTCCTCTCCCGGGACGAGTCTCAGCGTACACATGTTTATGCAGCAGAAGTCAGGGAAGGGAAAATACAATCTGCCTTACTAGACCGCTTTTTAAACGCAGCTTATAAAGGCTCTGCCTCTAAGCTTGCCTTACAGTTGTTGGGCAATCATAAAACCACGCCTGACGAACTCGCTGAAATCAAAGCCTTGATCCAAAAACTTGAAAAAAAATAAACCATCATGAACCAGGTCCCTTCCTTATTTCAAACTGAATGGATGAAAGCGCTTGGATGGACATTTGTCCACTCTCTCTGGCAAATTGCGCTTATCGGGTTATTTCTATTTATCATCCTCAGGCTCATTCCAGGTCGAAGTGCTCACATGAGGTACACCATTTCTACAATGGCCCTTTGGCTCGTGTTGGTCACCGCCGTGGTCACCTTTATAATCATGCTACCTGATACCAACATCATAAATGAAGTGTCAGGAAGATTGGTCCTTCTTTCTCAAAATGATCCAATCACGTTGGCCGATAAAATTTCAACCTGGCTCGAAGTCCGAATGCCGATGATGCTAACGATTTGGTCTGTTGGCGTAGCGATCCTGATGGCAAGACTAGCCATAAGTCTCTTTTGGGTAAGACACATCCGGCATACAGCTATTCCCGAGGAAGACTTGCAAATGCTCTTAAATGAATTGATCAAAAGATTAAAGCTTACCACAAAGTCGGGTGCATCTTCTACTTCGTTGATTTCATCTCCAGTGACAATTGGTCATCTCAAACCAATGATCCTTTTCCCAGTTGGAATCATCAATCAATTAACACCGCAGGAAGTTGAAGCGATCCTTACACATGAACTAGCACACATTGTCAGAAAAGATTACCTGTCTAATCTTATCCAATCATTTATCGAGACACTTTTCTATTACCATCCAATAACTTGGTGGATATCTGGAGTAGTAAGAACCGAACGCGAAAACAGGGCAGACGATCTAGCTATTTCGTGGTGCGGTGATCACCTCGCATATGCCAAAGCACTTATGACTGTACAAGAAATGCAACTTCGCCACAACACACCACTGGCGATAGGATTTTCTTCACATAAAGGTGCCATGCTTGCCCGCATACAACGTATTCTGAATCTCCCTTATAAAAATCATAATCAAATGGAAAAAACAGTGCTCCTTAGCTTATCATCACTATGTTTCCTGGCATTCACTTTGACCAGTCATACAACTCCAGATCAACCCGATGTAATTGCTAAGGCATCACCCGTGTCAATCAATGTGAGTGCAGATATTACGGACTCAATTCCTGCAGAGGGTATTTATCGTATTCATAAAGTTACTGATGATCAGGAAATCACCATCGAGGTGGAGAATGGAGATATTACAGAATTGAAAATTGATGGCAAAGAAATCGAACCATCTGAGTTTGAAGAATATGATGAAGTCATCAGTGGTTTATTTGGTGCAATGGAAGCTCCAATTGCGATGGAAGGCTTTGATTTCATGATTCCATCCATTCCTCCAATGCCCGGTATGCCCATGATACCTGACATGCCGTATATGATAGAAGGTTTTGAATTTCCTGAAATGCCAGAGATGCCTGAAATGCCCGAAATCCATTGGGAACAATTTTTCGACGATAACAATATACAGTGGTCTGTGGATAGTGATAATATGTTTATGATGAATGCCGATGGTCTGAATAATTTACGGATCCTGACAGATTCTACTCCGGATGGACAAAATAAAATTATCATCATCAATGACGGCGATTCAACGGTCATTTGTGCAGACAAGTTTAGTTGGTCCGGTGAAACACCTTCCATGTATCATCATGGTCATCCCGCCATGGATGAAGAAGAATGGAAAGCTTATCAGGAAGCCTGGCAGGCACAAGCAGAAGCCTGGAGAGAACATGCAGATACATGGCGCGAACAGCAGGATCAATGGCGTGATGATTGGCGTTCCAATGGAGATCAGATGCGAGCTGAACAGGAACATCTACGGTCTTTGGAAAGAAATCATTATCGCTTTTCAGATGAACAGCAACATGCTATAGAGCGTGAACTAAGTCAGCTAGATGAATTGAAAGACATCTATGTCATCGGTAAGCCTCGCTTAAGCCTAAGCGAAGAAATGGTCAACGACGGTCTCGTTGCTCCGGGTGCCGAAGTAGAAGTACAATTGACCCCTGATAAAATGAAGATCAATGGCGAAAAAATGCCTGTAGCCATTCACCAGAAATACCTGGATCTCTATGAACAACAACAAGGTGTCGAACTTTCCGGAAATTCCAGGGTAGAGTTTACCACCAAGAGCAAACAACGTATGTAATTCGTCCTTCCCAGTCATCTGTCTATCGAATAAACCCGATAGCACCTTGACTTCCGGTAACATCAGGACTATCTTTTCAGTCGAATCATAAACATTTAAACCTTATCAACCCAATTCCTTATGAAAATTGCAAGTTTACTGATTGTCTTCTGTGCACTGTTTAGCCTCTCGGCAGTAGCTCAGTCCGCAGCCACCGCGGAGAAAAAAACACAAAGGATTACCATTACAACTAAAAAAGTTGACGATCAAGGACAAACGATAACAGAAACGTACATAGCTGAAGGAGAAGCACCAGAAGCCATCATTGAAAAAATGGCAATTGATCCTGAAATCATCCAACAGATGAAAGTAGAAGGAGAAATAGAGACAGCTGAGGGAGAAAGGTTGTTTTTGTACAGGGCAGCCGGTGACAATATCATTGTGGAAGGTAAACTAAATGAAAATGTAGCCCAGGATCAAACAAGGAACATCATAGTCATTCAAAATGTGGAAGAAGGTACCGGTGTGACAGAAAGTAAAAAGATCATGACGGTTTACACAGGTGATGCTCAACCCAGGGTACGTACCTACGTGCGCGGTGGAGAACAAAAAACAAATTGCGCGGCCCTTGGAGTATATATCGGCCACAACGAAAATGTCTTTGGCGCACAGATTAACAAACTGGTCGATAAAGGAGGCGCACAAGAAGCCGGTTTGATCGAAGGAGATATCATCAAGAACATCGATGAATTTGTTGTGACGGACTTTTCATCTTTATTCTTTGCACTATCCCATTATAGAGCGGGAGATGAAGTAGAAGTACGGTATACAAGAGACGACCAATATCATAATGTCAAAGTGCTCCTTAAAGACTGGGCTCAGCTTCCTGGCCAGGAATTCCGCGCAAGAACAGATTGCGGTGAACCAGTAGTGCCAGTAGTTGAAGGAGCAAAGCGTGATCAAGATGATCCTTTATCCTCCATTCATGAATTCCAGACATTGGAACTTAGAGATGCCCAAATATTCCCTAATCCATCGAATGGTCAATTCACCTTAGCTTTTACGACAACACCTGGCCCATTGTTTGTGTCCGTCACTGATGCTAATGGCAAGGTAGTCTACCACGAAAAGAATGATAATAACCAAGGATACTATAACCGCAAAATAGATATCAAAGATGCACCCCAGGGTAATTACATCATCTCTGTCACACAGAATGATAAAGTATTCACCCAACAGATATCTAAACAGTAGGAATATACTTTCATACCTATATATTTGTACAAAGCCGCAAGCAATCACTTGCGGCTTTTTTATTGCATAAAAAAGCTAAGGCGAAGGCTGAGGCTGAGGCGGAGGAGATGGGATTTCCAAGGTTCATTGAGAAGTATAGCATCGAATAGCGGCCGCAGGCCGCTATAAAAAAAGCAATGTTAAGCTTAAGTTCACTTAAGCTTGCGCGTCAGCAAATTGTAATTTGCGTATTGCTATCACTGCCCTGATATCCACGGCTTAAAAGCCGTGGCAATTCAAACCTCGCTGCGCTCGGTTAATATTTTGCGGCCTGATGGCCGCCGTCATTATTCAATTTGATTTCCCTGCTATTGAAATAGCCATTCAAATTCTTAATATTTGCATATCAAACTCACACTCCCACCCACACCTCTTACTTTCTCACTGTCTTACTCTCTTGCACATGTCTCGCGGACTCATAACCATCGGCCTCCTGGTCTTATCCAACATCTTCATGACCCTAGCCTGGTACGGTCATTTGAAATTTGGCGAAATGAAAGGCTTTCAAAAACTGGGCATGATATCCATCATCCTGATCAGTTGGGGCATCGCTCTATTTGAATACTGCGCCCAGGTTCCGGCTAACAGAATTGGTTATCAACAATACGGAGGTCCTTTTTCGCTGCTACAGTTAAAAGTCATCCAGGAAGTCATCACCCTGATCGTCTTTACTGCCTTTGCCCTCCTTGTTTTTAAAAACGAATCCTTCCGGATAAATCACCTGATAGGATTTGTGTTCTTGATCCTGGCGGTGTACTTCATTTTCAAAAAATGAGTAGAAGGCTAAGGCTAAGGCTGAGGCGAAGGTGAAAATATTGAGTTCATTGTGAAGCATAGCATCGAATAGCGGCCTGCGGCCGCTATAAAAAAGCAATGTTAAGCTTAAGTTCACTTAAGCTTGTGCGTCAGCAAATTTTAATTTGCGAGTAGAAGGGCACGGCCCTGATATACACGGCTTAAAAGCCGTGGCAATTCATACCTCGCTATGCGAGGTAAATATTTTGCGGCCTGATGGCCGCCGTCATTATTCAATTTGATTTTGGGGAATCTAAAGCTTCTAAATTGATCACTCCATCACTCCATCACCACATCACCCAATATTCCTTTGCTCCCTTGCTCCTTTGATCCTTTGCTCCCTAAACTGCTGGTTCCTGCTGGCTGAGGCAGTGAAAACTGCCCAGCCCCCAGATAATGTCCGTCGAATCAATACCTACAACATCTCTTTCCGGAAAACATTCACTGAGGATGTCGATAGCTTCATCATCTCTCTTACAACGGAAAGTAGGAACGATGACATGGAGATTGGAGATATAAAAGTTGGCGTACGAAGCCGGCAAGCGCTGACCTTCATAAAAAACGGGATCTGGCATAGGCAACTCAACAATGGTGAGTTGACGATCATCTGCCAGGCGCATTTCTTTTAGTTGTTTCAGGTTCCGTTTTAACAAGGCATAATTTTCATCTTGCTTATTGTGTTCGATGACAGTGATTACAGAGTCTTCTTTATAGAAGCGTACTGTATCATCTATATGACCGTCCGTATCATCTCCTATGATTCCTTCATCAACCCACAAGATTTGTTGCACTCCATAAAAATCAATCAGGTATTGTTCAATCTCGCGCTTCGTGAGGTGAGGGTTACGATTGGAATTGAGAAGGCATGATGTAGATGTGATCAAAGTCCCTGCGCCATTGAAATCAACGCTGCCGCCTTCCATGATGATACCAGGATGGTACACGGGAATATCGTATGCTTTTCCGATGAGGGTAGGAATGACATCATCTAGATCAAACGGAGGATACTTTCCACCCCATGCATTATGTCCCCAGTCAACGATGACTTTGGATGGTCGGCCTTCGGGATTGATCAGAAAAGCAGGACCATGATCTCTGCACCAGGCATCATTGGTTGGGTGATGAAAAAAACGGATGCGATCAAGTGGAACATTGTGATGATTCAATATCCTGCTCGCATGCTCTTCCATGTTTTTGTCAGCAACATTGATGTGGACATATTCTCCGGCAGTTAATACTTTGACAAACTGTGCATATGACGAAAAGATGGTTTCGATTTTACCTGGCCAGGTGTCAGGATTATGCGGCCAGCTTAGCCACGTAGCGGTATGCAACGCAAACTCAGCAGGGAAAAAATATCCACCTGCTGCAGGGGTGTTTTCACTCATCGATATACCTTCTTGTGATCGGTTCATATGAATCAATCCGCCTGTCCCTTAAGAATGGCCAGTGAGTCCGGTATTGATCTGTTTTTTCCATATCGATTTCTACCACTAATGTTTCTTCATGATCGTGAGAAGCTTGATGGAGGATGGTGCCAAAAGGATTTGCTACAAAAGATCCACCCCAAAATTTCATTCGGTTATCTTGTTCAAAACCAACCCTGTTTACGCTGACCACATGCACACCATTGGCAACAGCATGACTACGTTGGATAGTTTGCCATGCATTGTATTGTTCCGTGTTGGTTTCAGCATCCTGAGAATGTGCCCAACCGATAGCTGTAGGATAAAATAAAATTTCAGCGCCCATCAATGAAGTGATCCTTGCAGCTTCGGGATACCATTGATCCCAACAAATCAATACACCGATCGTAGCAAATTTTGTATTGAATACCTTGTAACCGAGATCACCTGGTGTGAAATAAAATTTTTCATAATAATTAGGATCATCCGGGATGTGCATCTTCCTGTACTTTCCGAGATAAGTACCATCTGCATCCAACACAGCAGTTGTGTTGTGATATAAACCTTGTGCTCTCTTTTCAAATAAGGAGGCAATGATGACAACACCTAGTTCTCCGGCAACTTTGGATAATTCCTCCGTTGTTGGACCAGGGATCGCTTCAGCCAAAGCAAAATGATCATAGTTTTCCTCATCACAGAAGTAAAGCGATGTAAACAACTCCTGCAGGCATACAATCTGTGCACCATCCCGATGTGCTTTCCGGACACCTTCAATAGCCTTTGATAGATTGGCAGCCTTATCTGCTACACAACCCATCTGAACCAACCCGATCTTTATTTTACTCATTTGTTTAAATGTTGGTGCAAAAGTAGTGGATAATAAGCTTATGGGCTTATTGGTTTAGGAGGTTAGGGTTTAGGAGGTTAGTGTAGCAATACTTAACCATTTACCCAATTAACTATTTCCCCATCTAACCATTAACCATTAACCATTTAACAGAAAGCGGGTAGCTCGAAGCTGGAAGCTAAACCTGATAGCCGATAGCTGACAGCTGATAGCTCTTTATGCAAGCTGGTAGCTGGTAGCTGGAGGCTGGAAGCTAAAACTGACAGCTGAAAGCTGACAGTTTTCATATCTTTCCCGTCATGAAACTCATCAGCTGGAATGTCAATGGTGTCCGTGCAGTAGCTAAGAAAGGATTTGCAGAACAAATCAAATCCTGGGATGCAGATTTTATTTGCCTTCAGGAAACCAAAGCACAGGATGACGAAGTCAGGCAGGCCTTGGCCGATATAAAGGACTACGAGCTATTTCCTTCTTCCGCCATTCGTAAAGGATACTCTGGGACGGGAATATTGACACGTCATAAACCAAACAATGTTTTTTTCGGAATTGGAAAAGAGGAACATGACCAGGAAGGTAGGGTAGTGACTGCTGAGTACGATGATTTTTTTGTGCTTACGGCTTATATCCCAAACTCAGGTAGTGATCTAGGGCGACTGGATTACCGCCAGACTTGGGATAAGGATTTTCGTGAATACCTCAATAAGCTGCAAAAACAAAAACCAGTCATCGCCTGTGGTGATTTTAACGTAGCTCATCAACCCATTGACCTGGCACGACCAAAAGAGAATTACAACAAGACGTCAGGCTATACCCAAAAGGAAATCGATGGCATGATCGAATTACTCAAATCCGGTTTTACAGATTCATATCGATATCTGAAGCCAGAAGAAAAAGGCTATAGCTGGTGGAGCGCAAGATTTGGAGCACGTCAGAAAAACATCGGATGGCGCATAGATTATTTCCTGGTATCCAATCCATTGATAACTTCTGTAAAAGATAGTTTAATCTTACCGGATGAAATGGGCAGTGATCATTGTCCGGTGGTATTGGTGCTTAAGTAGTTTAGCTTCCAGCCGCCAGCTTCCAGCTTCCAGAATAAGGATGCCAGATATCAGATGCCAGATGCCAGATTTAGCTACCAGCCTCCAGCTACCAGCTTCCAGAATGCAAAACATATGCCCTTTCCTCACTCTCACACATAACCATTTAACCAATTAACCATTTAACCTTTACCGAACTCTGATTACCATTTAACGTTTACCATTAACCATTAACCATTAACCATTAACCTAACCATTAACCATTAACCACTAAACTATTACCGATTACCGATTACCGATTACCGTTTACCAATTACCACTTACCATTTAACAGCCCATACAATGATCAAAAAAGAATATACCAAAGGTGACCTCACCGTCGTCTGGCAACCAGAACTCTGCATTCATTCAGCTGTATGTTTTAACCAGTTACCTGAAGTCTTCAAGCCAAGGGATCGTCCATGGGTCCAGATGGAAGCTGCCGATATTGAACAAATACGCGAAACAGTGCATGCTTGTCCTTCAGGTGCACTTTCTATAAAACCTGCTCCATCTCCTTTTCCTGCAACAGAACCTGAGCTTGTTCACCCAAAGGCTACAGTTAAGATTTTTGAAAATGGGCCGGTGCGCGTTTTAGGTCCTTGTGACATAACCATGGCAGATGGCAGCATCGTAGAAAAGCTAAATGGGGTCTCTTTCTGCCGTTGCGGAGGTTCTAAAAATCTGCCTTTTTGCGATGCCAGCCACAAGACCAATGGGTTCAAGGGATAGGTAAATCCCAGGTGAGTGAAAATTTTTTGAAAATTTTCGGGAAAACACATTATAATTTTTTATAAAGTGTTTATATTTCGCTAACCATACGTTCCGGACCCATGACAGCCTTATCCTTCTTCATGAACCTATGTTCCCGAATGGAATCCCTTCACCCCCATCTCCGCAAGTCCACCCTCCTGTCTTCACCCTCTATTGAATACAAGGGTAGGGCCTTTGCCATGATGTACGAAGACCGGATTGTCCTCAAACTAGACGGCCAATCCTTACCTGATTCGGGCACCCTCGGTTGGCAGTATTATAAACCCTACGGACAACCCATCTATCTTCAGAAATGGGTCGAAGTACCTTTCTATTACCATACCGACTGGCATGACCTGGTAGAGCAGGCTTTGGATGGGTTGAAGGACTCATTAGGCGAAGAATAAAAGAGCTATCAGCTGTCGGCTATCAGCTATCAGTTTTTGGCTTCCAGCTTCCAGCTACCAGCTACCAGTTTTGGCTTCCAGCTTCCAGCTACCAGCTTCCAGAGCAAAGGTTTACAGTTTGTTCCTTTCCCTCTGCCCTCTGCCCCATGCCCTCTGCTATGTTATCTTTGTAAAAAAGATAACGAATGCTCCCGCCAAAGCGAGTAGGCTTGTTTTTCGGCTCCTTCAATCCCATTCATACTGGTCATCTGATCATAGCTGAGTATATGGCCACACATACTGACCTGGAGCAGGTCTGGTTTGTAGTGTCTCCACACAACCCTCTGAAGCAGCGATCTACCCTGGCTAATGATTTTGACAGGCTTCATATGGTCCAGCTGGCGATAGATGATAATCCCAAACTCAAAGCCTCCAATATTGAGTTTTCATTGCCCAAACCCTCCTATACAGTAGATACCATGGTCTACCTCCATGAAAAGTATCCCCAACATCAGTTTTCCCTCATCATGGGAGGAGACAACCTGGAGAGTATTCATAAATGGAAGAATTATGAAATTCTACTGGAGCGATACAGTATCCATATATATAATCGTGAAGGTGCAACTCTTGATTTGTCCGCCCATAAAAACGCTGATATTAAGGTGTACGAAGTCCCCATGATTGCCATCTCTTCCACCTATATCCGCCAAAGCATTGCCTCCGGCTTATCTATAAGATACCTGGTTCCTGAAAGTGTCTACCAATTTCTTGATGGATCAAGGCTTTATAAACAATAATTACTACCTCCCTTCCATTTATTAGGGGTATTGGATACCATGGACCAAAACAGCCAGGTATTTCTCTACGTTTATCTTTGACCCGCTTTATGAAAAAATTCAACCAATCAATTAATTCTGATTTACGCATAGTGAGGAGCATGAAAGGGCCTTTTTACCCGGTGCGACAAAATGGATTTATCAGCAGGATTATCTTCCTGCTTTTACTCACAACTCACAACTCACAACTCACCATTGCACAGAGTGATCTGCGCATCGGTCAATGGTCAGAACATCTCCCTTACAACGGCGGCTCTACCGTTACCCAAAGTCCAACAAGAGTATACTATGGTAGCGAATTTGCCCTCATGGCCATTTCAAAAGAAGATACTTCACAAGCCGAGTTTTTTTCTAAAGTGGATGGATTGAGTGATGTCGAACCTTCGTGGATTAAATACCATCCCTTATACAAGACACTCATCATTGGATATGCAAATGGCAATATCGACCTCATGGATTCAAATGGTGTTCAGAACATCAATGACATCGTTCGCAATTCATCTATACAAGGGGACAAACGGATCATCAATATTTATATAGACGATACACCGCTGATTTATTTTTCTACTCCTTTCGGTCTTGTAATACTTGACATGGTGACCAAACAATTCAAGTCAACAGTTTTTACAAATAGTCCAGTCAATGGATTTACAAAGTTCCAGGGCATCTATTACATGGCTGTTGAAAATGGATTGTTTGCATATGATCCGCAATCGGGTAATATTATTGAAGACTTCAGCAATTGGCAAAAACAAGAAGTGCCCGGTATGCCTCCATCATATACATGCCAGGCTGTTGCTGTTTTTCAAGATGTGCTGTATGCAGGAATCGATGGTGATCTCTTTCGGATGGACCAGGGAGATTTGATTTTTCTACATACCAAAGAAGGATACTCAGTAAATTTTATTTCACCAGAAGGACAAAACCTCATGGTGGGCTTTGCTTGTGATGGTGATTGTATTGGTTATGTGCTTTACTTCAAGGATTCACTTTTCTGGCATGAGAACGGTATATACTGTACGGCAAGACCATCCTATGCGATTGAAGATGAGAAAGGAAGGATTTGGTATGCGGATAAATTTCCTGAATTCAGGGTTGCGCAAAATCATTTTACGCCATGCGATATTCTTAAATACAATACACCCTATTCCGGTAGTGTAAGTGAAATGGTGGTAGATGATGGTCTCTTGCATGTAGCTACTGGCGGTGTATCTGAAAGTTATGGTTATCAAACCAACACAGATGGTTTCTTCACTTTTGATCGCGTGATCTGGGAAACCTACAATCAATTTAATACGCCTATTATCGCAGACTCAGGTCTTCAAAATTTTTTCCGCATCCTTCCGCATCCTGATAATGATAAAATTTATGTAGGCACGTATTGGGGAGGTTTGCTTGAAAAAAATGGAGATAGCTATACGGTTTATAATGATCACAATAGTTCCTTACAAGGTGCTGTAGGAGATGGGCTCCGCGAAAGAATTACGGGCCTTGCTTTTGATGACGACAACAACCTTTGGGTTACCAATTACCTCGCTGAAGAACCGTTAAGCGTTTTTAAAGCGGATAGTACATGGAGATCATTCTCCCTGCCTTGTTCCAATATCACCAACCTCTCTCAAATTGTGATTGATGAGCGTGGTTACAAATGGATCCAACTCTACAGCAAATCTGCGAGCCTTGTGGTTTATGATGACGGAGGCACTATAGATGATATCTCAGATGATCGTTGTGTTCAATTAAGTACTTCCAATACAGAGATACCTTCCAATAGTGTCAATTGCCTGGCTGTTGATAAAGAAGGGGATATCTGGGTTGGTACTGCAGAAGGCCCAGTAGTATTTGATGGTGGAGGAGATATATTTAATGGTCACCGCGGAAGTAGAATCAAGGTGGAGCAAGATGGAACACTTAATTACCTTTTTGGGGAAGAGACTATTTATTCGATCGCAGTGGATGGAGCCAACCGCAAATGGTTTGGTACCGGCAGTGGAGTGTTTGTGCAGTCACCAGCAGGGAATGAAGAAGTTGCTTCATACACAACAGCTAATAGTCCTTTACTGGATAACCGGATCATTGATATTGCTATCGATGGATCTAACGGGATAGTTTATATAGCCACAGATGGAGGGATCATGAGTGTGAGGACAGATGCGATTGATGGGGGCAGGATACATGACAGTGATGCTTATGCCTTTCCAAATCCTGTAAGGCCCGGATATGATGGTCCGATTGCCATTCGTGGTCTAGTAGAAGATGCTGTGGTGAAAATCACCGATGTCACCGGGCAGGTTCTCTTTGAAACCAGGTCCCTTGGAGGACAAGCTATCTGGGATGGCAAGGATCTCAATGGCCAGCAGGCTGAAACGGGGGTCTACCTTGTATTCTCTACTGGCCCAAGTGATGGCATTAATAAGCCAGATGCGCTGGTGACGAAAATCTTAGTAGTTAAGTAAGCCTAAGGCACACAGTGTTTAAAGATGTTGTCCTTCGGGCCATCTGTTTAGCGTATGCCGCCTTTGGCGTCACTGTTTAGAGGGTTTAGTTTGATTTTTCTAAACTCTCTAAACTTTAGGGCCGAATAGGCCCTAATACTAAACTTTCTAAACGCTGTGTCCACTAGCGTGGCCAATATCCTTCGAAAAACTTTTAGTTTTTCGTGAAAAACCTATCTTTGCCATCCTTATTGACCCATGGTGTAATGGTAACACTCCGGTTTTTGGTACCGTCATTCAAGGTTCGAGTCCTTGTGGGTCAACTAAGTTTTGATTGAAAGTATTGATTTCTAAGGGATAACAGATTTAGAAAAGGAATCAATTCAAAAATATTGCATACCCCCTTGATTTATTGGATTTTAGGGCATATATTGTCACTACAAATCGCGTGACCCCCACCGGAAAAGAGGCAAGGTATTTGTGGTATGTAAACCTCTCCCCGGCACCCCCAGAGTGAATTAATGAACCGTTCATACTTTTTATAGTCCCATTACAGGACGAATCGAGTCCATTTGAGAGATCCTTCACACAGGGTTTTTCGACTGTTTACTCAACCAAACTGACCAATAACTAAATATCCGGCCCGGTTTGGTAAAAAGGCGACCACGGTATAGTTGAAAGTGCTATTTTTGAATACGTTATAGAGGGACTACCCTTATTTAAACTAAGATTAACAGCGGATGACTATGAAAAGATTACTTCTCTCTGCCTTGCTTGCGGCTCCCGCATTTTGCATCGGTCAGACTCTCCTGTACAATGATGGCGCCATGATTAAGGTACAGGCCGGCGCTACCCTCTACGTTGAAGGAGGGATCCAGAATACATCAACTGGTACTATTGATAACGATGGCACCATTGAGGTAAAAGGCAACTTTCTCAATGCCGGTACCTGGGAAGGATCGCAACCGAACACCTTAAAGTTCAGTGGCAACGTCAACTCTGACGTGACTCCGGGTACAGCCGTATTTCAATCTGTGGTTGTTGCGAAGGATGCCGGTTTTAACGTGAACCTTTTGGGTAACGCGACGATCAATACGGATCTGAACTTTACTGCTGCAGGTGCCACTAAGGTAAACCTTGGTGCTTTTGACCTCACGATGGGTCCTATTGCAACAATCAATGGTTATGATTCAGATGAATATGTCATGACCGGCGGCGTTGGAAAAATGAAGAAATCCTATACCGCAGCTGGAAGTTTTGTTTTTCCAGTTGGTTTTGATGCAACAACCTATAATCCTGCTACACTTAATGTAACAGCAGGTCCTAACGATACTTATAGCGTAAGATGCCTTGCCGCTCCAACAGATGGCAACGGACTTACAGGTACTCCACTTACAGCTGATGTTGTAAATGCTGTTTGGGATATCCAGGAAGGAACTGGTGGTGGTAACACTTTTGATGTAACTCTTGCTTGGGCTGAGACCGATGAGTTGACTGGCTTTGTGGATGCTTCAAATGCAGTTGCAAGAAATGGTGGAACCAATGGATGGGATGGTCTGCATTCAGACCTTGGACCTGAAGTAGGTAACACAAGAACAAAAACAGGTTACACCGCAGGTGGTGCTTTTACTGTAGGAGACAAAGCTGTAGCTAATGGTGTATTAGTAAATGCTAAAGTCTGGCTTCAAGGACCATATATTGTTGCTGGTGGATTAATGGTTGACTCACTTCGTGTTCATGATTATATTCCACTTACTGAGCCATATTCCACATTAGCCTCGAATCCATATGTGCATAAAGCATATGGTGGTGGTGAAACTGTGACTGGTTTATCAGTCTTTAATCAACCTGTCAACGGTGATGACATTGTGGATTGGATAGTACTTGAATTAAGAAGTCTAGCAGACTCTACAACTGTAGTGGCTTCTAAGTCTGCATTGATACAAAGAGATGGAGATATAGTTGATCTTATTGGAACAGGTCCAGTTTCTGTACTTGGTGTTGCTGATGGCAACTATATCATTGGTATAAGACACAGGAATCACCTTGGTGTTAGAACGAATGCTTCAACAGCATTAAATAGTTCACCATCAACATTAATAGATTTTACTTTGAATGGAACAGCATATGATGATCCAGCCATTGAAAGACCAACAACGCCAATGAGAACTCTTACAGGTGGTGCTCAGGCAATGTGGGCAGGTGATGCTAATTTCAATGCCTTTGTTTCATTCATTGGAGGCTCAAACGATAAGAATGTGATTTTGGCCGTTTTGTTAGGTAATCAATCGAGTGTTGTTTATGGGTATAATAGAGCGGACCTTAATTTAAATGGAGCTACTTCATTTATTGGAGGTTCAAATGATAAAAATGTTATTCTTGCAAACATGGCTCCAACATTAGGAACTCCATTACAGGCCCATAATAACTAAGTAGTAGATATATATCTGCACATCAAAAAATCAATCAATCATGAAAAAATTATTTATACTCATTTTGATATTGGCTCAAGCTACACTGACTTTTTCCCAGATTCAAGTTAGGTTAGTTCAACCTGGTGGTGAAACAGGTGTTTTAAGAGTACAATTTAGATCCGTAGATGCGGGTGTATTACCTACGACTAGTGATATATTTTCTGATATGTCATTTAGACTCTGGTGGAATGATCCTGCAATCATTGACGTTGACGTTGTAACAGCTAATACATATGCTGGTATGCTTAATGAACAGAATAATCCTGTACCCGGATTATCGGGTGGATCATCAGGCACACAGGGTTCAGTAGTTACTTTTGGTTTCATTGATGCACCACAACCAAATTTTCCAAATAATTGGGTTGTGAATCAATGGATTACTGCAGCAACTGTCAATATTTGTAGTGTATTGGATTGCACATCAGGAGGCCCTCCTGCAGGAATCGATGCTACTGACTTTGTGATTCAACCATTATTTCAATTTATTCCTAATTTGGGAATATCCTTTAATGACTTTACTCCAGGAATTGGCCCTCTTCCACTTAACCTAATTTCTTTTTATGCAACGAAGTCAGGAGATCGTGATGCACACCTTACCTGGACTACTGCCAACGAAGAAAACACAAGTCACTTTATAGTTGAGCGTTCATTTGATAAGCAAAACTGGGAAACAGTAGGTTCTGTTGGAGCAGCTGGAAATAGTGTAGATATCAGGAATTATGAATTGACTGACCTTGAAGTTAATAATGGCCGTACCAGTCGCGTACGTGCTTATTACAGACTTAAAATGTTTGATTTAGATGGTCGCTCTACGACATCTCCGATTGAGTCGATCATTTATGACAATGGTTCAGTTACAGCAGCTGTAAATAATTTCGAAGTATTTCCAAATCCAGCATCAGATGGTGTTTATGTTACCTGGGATAAGGTAGAGAATCTGGATCAACCTTCTTTAATGGAATTATATGATATCACTGGAAAGTTAGTTTATCGCCAAGTGGTAGCTGACAAAGCAAACCAGGAATACATTGACTTAGAATCCGCTAATATTAAATCAGGCGTTTATGTGCTCCGCATCATGAACGGTACAACACCGCTCGACCACAAGCAGATCGTAGTCGGTCAATAAGAAAAACATTTGTCTTTTCAGACGATCCCATATCCTTACCAAAGGATATGGGATTTTTTTTGTCATGTGGATTTTTTTAAAAAACCCACATGACCATCGATTGGATTTTGAAAAATCCAATCGACATTTGAAGCATACGCTTCAAATCCATATAACGGGCATGAAGCCAAAGCAGGATCAAATGTGGGCAGCTTGTAGCTGCCATGCAAGAATCAAAAAAACTCTAGGTTAGGAAGCTTGCAGCTGCCATCGAAAATTATTTCCTCCACCCCCTTGCATTTCTCCTCCCGATCCCCCTACATTTAAACAAGTAATTGTATTCACCAGATACAATCCTGTAGTTTGAAAACAAGCTTCCATTAATTACTTTCTCATGGATGAGGGAGGATACAAGATTAGAGATCAGTATGCTACATACTATATGACCTTCACTGCAGTAGGTTGGGTGGATATTTTTACCCGAAAGGATTGCAGCCAAATACTGATTGATAGTTTCAAATATTGCATCGATCATAAAGGGCTTATCCTTTATGCTTATGTCATCATGAGTAGCCATGTCCATTTAATTGCCGCGGCTAAAGAAGGAACCTCAGGTTTATCCGGTATTGTCAGAGATTTTAAAACCTTCACATCTAAAAAAATCATTTCATGGATACAGGACAACCCCAAGGAAAGCAGAAGAGACTGGCTTGATATGATTTTTAAATACCACGGCAAATACAATTCAAATAATCAAGAATATCAAGTATGGCAACAACATAATAGACCAATGCAATGTGTTACCCCCTGGTTTACCCTCCAAAAACTTAACTACATCCATAATAATCCTGTGAAGGCCTGGATTGTAGATCAGCCAGAAGACTATATCTTAAGTAGCGCAAGAAACTATGCTGGGAGAAAGGATACTGTGTTAGATGTGACACTTTTGGATTATGGACCATTGATAGGATACGTTGGTAATTTCACCCCATGACCATCGATTGGATTTCTAAAATCCAATCGACATTTGAAGCATACGCTTCAAATCCATATCACGATCATGGAAACGATGCAGGATCAAATGTGGGCAGCTTGTAGCTGCCATGCAAGAATCAAAAAAAAGCTGTCTCAAGTAGCAATCAAATGCCATGCATGACGCAAAAGCTCTCTGCATGGCAGCTACAAGCTGCCCGTCCATGATTAAATTTT